>ERZ869929.310-NODE-310-length-33259-cov-4.871913_pt1 | contig 33259 bp, 60 predicted proteins | sample MGYA00579312_ERZ869929 | MGnify/ENA primary metagenome ERZ869929 (study PRJEB32216, sample SAMN09231818) | wastewater metagenome | place: USA: Maryland | collected 2016-08-09 | study: EMG produced TPA metagenomics assembly of the PRJNA472060 data set (Reclaimed... | reverse complement strand
TTGTAGGCCACGGCAGTATTCCGTGACTTGAAGTCGGTATCTTCGAGCAGTGGCAGCATGTTCACCGGCACGGTCACGTCGGCGTCAACATCCATCCATAGGTCGGGCATGTTAAACTCCCATCTGTGCGTATGCGTACCACGGATTGCCGGTCGGTGCTGGAGGTGCCCCACCCCCGACCGCGAACACACGCCGACGTGGCGGCAGCAGCAGGCCGGCGAGCATGGTGTTGCTGGGGTCGGCTAGTTGCTGGATTTGCGAAACCGACCACGCATCTTGCGCCACCACCACGTCGCCGACAATCGCGTTGACATAATTCAAGGTGTTGAGATATCTCCCCATGCGAAACTGCATGGTTGAGGCGGTCGAAGCCGCTACTGCGTTCGCGTTGGTCGCAGAATTGGATAGCGTTCCATTGACGTACAGCCGCTGTGACCCAGGCGTGATTACACCGCAGATATGGTTCCACTTGTCCTGCGTCAACGTGACAGCCGATTGCGCGATAAATCGGTTTGCGGCACCGTCCCAATAGTCCAGCCGCAGCCCTCCGTTGTTTAGTCCCAGGCTGTATTGGATGTAAGGTGCCGTGAAACTAGACACCGTCCGGCCAAAGTATTTCTGGTCGCCCGTCAAGGCCCTCGGATAGACCCAGCACGCGAGGCTGACTACGCCGGCGAGGTTGAGCACGTCGCCGAATGTAATTTCGTCATTGTTCCCATCGCACGCCACCCCCCACCGCCCCAGTTCCGGCACCCAGTTCCAGCCGCTCGCCGCCGTGTTCGGCCAGGCGAAGTTGGTCAGCGTGCCATTGCTCGGCTTCCGGCCAAGTAGTTGACAAGCGTCCGGGTATTCCACGCCACTGAACCCAAGTCCAGCCAGGCCGAGAAACACCGCAGACTCCGCAAGCTCATGCTCCGGGTTCAATAGGTAATACTCAGGCCGGTCAAGGCTGTGGCGTCGTAAACCCATGCTAATCGGTAATCTGTGCGCTCTTCCGCGTGTTGGCAGTGACGGTCACGGTCACGGTTTGGCCGGTGTCCACGTTCATCAGCAGCATCTTGAACGCATACGGCAGAAGCGGAATGTCTCCGCGAAGGATGCGATGCGTTCCCGTGTCTGCATCAGGGCTGATCGACAGCAGCACGCGAGAGGAAGGAAGTGGGTCCACGTCGCTTCCATCCGTCGCCCCGTCGCCCGCCCCTTCCTCGTAATTGGTGCCGTCCTTGGAGTACAGCAAAACGAGCTTCAGTGTCTTGGCCGCCGTGGGATTCGTGCCGTAGGCGTAGACGAACTCGAAATCGAGCAAGTCGTCCAGGTTCGCCGCATTGTTGATTGCGGAGCCGAGAAAGTTGTTGCCGTTCTCGCACGTCTGTGCGGCGATTCCCGTCGTCCGCGAAGTTCCGGCAACCAGTCCGATGTTGTCAGGTAATGCCATCGCCTATGCTCCGATATGTTGCCGGGCGTCCGCGATCTGCCACGCGCGGAGACGGCCGGGATATTTGATTTGCACGGTCTCACCCGCCGCCTTGAGCGTGGCGACTTCCGCCTCCGTAATCCCGCTGTCCGGGATATTGGGCAGCCTATCGAGTAATGCCCGTACCCCGGCGTGCCCCACGTCAATGCCGCCCTGCTCAGGGGCCATCCAGTGTTTGCAGGTTCGGATTGCCAGCCCGACCAGCACCGAGAGGTCATCGTCGCCGGCGGGTGCCTCACGTGCCGCCAGTGCGTCCAGTTTGCGGTTGAGCCGCTCGCCGTCCAGCGGATTGGCGAACAACGCCGGGATTGTCCGGCTGTTGACCATTGTGCCGGGCATCAGCACCGTCTCCGTCATTGCGTTGATCGCGTCGGCGGCCTCTGTGTCGCTAAGTTCGGCGAGTGCCGGGAGTTCGTCTTGCCAAGACATATCGTGCTCCTATGCGTGTACCTGGTCCTTGACGCGGGCCGCGATCCGGTCCACAATCCAGTCGCTCCGCTCGTCGGAGAGCAAACACGGTTTGCCCTCCAGCGTGTCGCGGAGTCCGGCAATCGCCGTGCTGTTGTGCTCCAGCACCGTCTGCGTTTTCTCCAGCATTGACGAGAGCGTTGTCCGCTGGTATTCGGCGAGTGCCTCGATTCGTGAGGTCATACTTAGCTCACGCTTGTTGGCCTGATCCATGTACGCCTTAACGAGCCAAGTGATCGCGGCAATGCATGCGATCAGCACGAAGGCCACCATCATTGGTTCCCAGCCTTGTTTGCCTGCGGCGTCGATAATCGGTGTTGGGTCGGGCATTATCGCGGTGTCTCCTCAAGGGTGATAGCGGCCTCGATAGCCTCCCGGCTGACGACGCCTTTCCACGTTCGCACGGTTCGGCCGCCGATCAGCAGCACGGTGTGTGGGATCGCTCGCGGGCGTTGTCGCACCCACGGCGGCATGGGCTTGGTGTTGTCGAGGATAATTACCTTGTGCCGGGCGGCGAGGGCCTGCCAGATCGGGGCTTGCACGCGGCACGCCGGACACCAGTCGGCGGTGAAACCGACGATTGCAGTGCCGGTAGGCATGCTGTCAGGATCTGGCCGGGGAGTCGCACCCCGCGCTTCTCCTGCCGTGGCCACGGCCTGGAGGGCGGCCCAACTAACGAGCACCAGTGCTATGCGGCCCAGCACCTTTCGCATCCACGCTGGCCAAGAGCGGACGATTGCGCTCGCTCTGTCGAGGTGTTCGCGGAGCTGCTTGCGTTGTTCGTCTGTCATTGCATCATCCCCAGGAATGTCTCGATTACGAACCAGACTGCACTGACGACAATACCGACCACGCCGGCTGCGCCAACGACAAGCAGCCATAACGCCCACGATGGAACGTCTTGCGGCGGCCTCGCAAAACCATAAGCCAATGTGGCTACTACGCCAACAGCGCCTATTACGGCGCACAAAACAGACGATACAGCGAGTATGCCAAGGGTATTCATGCCGCCAGTCTCCACGTTTCTTCCGCGTCATCCATGTAATCACCGATGGCGCTCTTGCGTTCTTTCCATTCGAGCCATAAGCGTACCAAGGCGATGATTACGCTGATGATGGCAGCGATGGTCATGGGATCAAAGCCCAGCTTACCTCCCTCTTCCTGTGCCGCGTCCTCCGCATCCCATCGCAACAGCACCAAGGCGAGCAAGCGACGGCGAAGGAATCCACGCCCGCGCAACCGCTCGTGGTAGACGGAGTGCAGCTCGGGCGGCAAGTCGTCCACGAACTGCATGAGTTGCGCGTCGAGTGTTTTGAGTCGGCGTTTCATAGTCCTGGCCTCACTCGGATAAATGCGGACAAACAAAAACACCAGTGCGTTCCACGCCTAAACCCATGCAACCAAGACGCCTCTACAATGGTCCGCATTCGCCATTTCAGTGAATGGGAATCGGGGTTAAGCAATGTTCGCACAATCTTGTTTGCTTGTCGGCGTTTCATTGGCCATCGTCCCCGCCTGTTTCGAGGCTGTTTCTATCCACCCACACGTCGCCAAGCGGTCGCTGTTGCGGCAGGATGCGCACGAGCCGGTCGAGGATTACATTCAGGTTCGCGGCAACCTTGCGTGACTCTTCTGCAACGGCATCCAGCCGCGCCATAGTCTCCTCTGCACGCTGGCACGCAGAATCAATTGCTTCCTCAATTCCGCGCATCGGGCGGGATTCTACAGCATTGCGAACGCGAACCAGTTCGTGCCCGCAATCGCCGCATGGTCCCAGCTTGTTTATTCCCGAGTCGCACATGGCGCATACCGTGAAATACTCTGGGGCGTCGTCTGGTTCAACATCAACTCCGTTATGCTGTAGTCGATAAACCACCCCAATGTCGAGTGATATGTCGTCTAATGCGGGTGCGTCTGCCATACTACACCTCAACGGCTGGCGGGTTATCGTCTGGATTCGATGCAGGCAACTGCACGCCGAACGCACCATAGTTGCTCACGTCGCGCAACTGCGATTCCGTGTAGCTCCAGAAGCCGGGCAAGTCCCATCCCTTGTACTTCTCGCCCCAGGAGTTCGGGCCGAACAACCGCACCTTCGTCCCGTCGTACTGGTAGCCGGTCACGGCCACGGCATGACCGCCGCCGAACGCAGACGTGCCGAGCAACACGGGCCAGCCGAGCAGCAAGCATGTTACGATGGAGTCGAATACCTTGGCACCCTGCCCGCAGTCCCACACGTATTCCGCGCGGTACTTCGCCGCCTCTGCCTCCCAGCCTTTCGGCCAGTTGCGACCCTTGTAGTCGTTCTCGTCAATCAGGCTCGCCGGGCAAAGCCCTTTGTCGCGGAGCACGGGTAAAACGTCCTGGATGGCCGCGCCGTCGTCCTGGTGGCCAGTGACCTGTCCGGCAAGGCTGCCAGCCGAAAGCAGAATCTTGCGATGTCCGGCCCGCTCGTGCGCGATCTCTGCAACCGTCGCACCGCCGAAACTGTGACACAAAGAGAATCCATTCTGGTCACGAATTCGCCACACTTCATCGCTGAAGTTCACGCCTTCCGCTGGCCAATTCTTGCGAGGGATAATAACCGGGGCATCGCCTACGCCAAGCACGCCAGAGCAGATATGCGGGTCGCCTACGCGAGCCGTGCGAGGCAACAGCGAGAAGATACGGAGGTGCCCGGCGACCATAGCCGCCTGGAATGTATCGCTCATTTCGCGGCTCCGTACTTTGATAGAAGTTTCTTCGCCTCATCCACGGTCTTGGGTAGTTCACCAGCGTAGAGCACGCGCCCTGCCGTGTCCTTTTCCGTGGGCAAGCCGATGATAACGATGCACGGCATGGGCAGCTTTTCGATGATTTTCGCGTAAGAGCGGACGGAATCCGTGCTCTTGGGATTCTTCGCGTCCGCCTCGGCATAGCGGCGGTAGCGGCTCACGTCTCCGCTTTGCAGCGCGTCTTCGAGGTAGTCGTCCACCGCTTGCTGCCACGGCTGGCGTTCGTTGGGCCGCTCAAAAACCGTCGCGTGGATCACGCCAACAGGCACTGGCGGTTCTGGCTGCGGCTTTGGTTCTGGCGGCAGCGGTCCTGGCTCTGGCGCTGGCCCCGGCATACCATCGACAGCGAACGGCAGGTCATACCATGCCCAGGCAGGTCGCCCGCCTTCAACCCATAGAAGCAGGACACGGCAGCCCGTATCCGTTTTGGATGCCTCAGCCCATGCGTAAGGCGTTCCGGCTGCAAGGTCTGGCTTTAGTCCCGCCGTGCCGTCCGTCGCAATCTGGAAGCGTAACGCGGGCTTCTCGGCCCATGCCGTCGCAGTGGCAAGGGCGACGGCGAGAAAAAGCGTGAATCTACGCATGAGCGGCCCTCCTTCAACACCGCCGCCCGGCGAGTCCAGGAGGTGAGTCGAGGACTGCCGGGACGGCAGTATGCGTTAGGCCACGGGGCCAGGAGTCGGCGGCGCGGCGTCCTTCGTCAGGGCGTCGATAACGACCTGGATGAGCACCGGGCCAAGAGTGGCGAGCAACTGTGCCAACATGGCCTTCCAGTCGAGCTTGCCAGCGTTGAAATCAGCGACTTTCGCTTCGAGAGACATAACACACCTCCGGGTTAGTGAGTGATAACACTACCCAGAGTGTCAGGTGTACAGGCGGAAAGGTCAACCGCAACCCATGTCCCTGAAACGTAACTTTCTATCTTCCCTGATTTTTCGCTTTACATTCTGCCTATCCTCGATAGCCGTGATAGCGTCGTCACCATACAGCACGCGCCGCACAATGCGTATGCTCCGGCCCGTCAGGCGACAGATACCAGCCAGTGAACAGCCGTCACGGCGTAGGCGCTGGATGATAGCAGCGGTGCTCGGCGGTATGACGCGGCGGTGGGCTGGCATGTTAGGTCTCCGTGTCGAGGAACGCCGCTATGAATTCCGCCGCGACTTGCGGCACGATGGCGTTGCCGTACCCTCTGAGCATCCCTACGCGGTTCTGGACTTTCTCTGCGAGCGGGAAACAATCCTCTGGGCGGCCATACCCCACGTCACTGGAAAGCCCATCAACCAGCCCGAGAAAAACGGATTGAGGGCTTGGTATCCGCCTCCACTTCCCGTCTCGGCAGAGGATGGGGCGGGAGTCGGACCAAGCATTACAGCCTGCTCGTTGAGCGGTCTGCTGTTGCGGTCCATCGTCGCCTGGCTGGCCTTGCCGTCCTTCCAGTCGCGTGCCGAACAGGTCGCCCAGCCGGTCAGGTTCGCCGTCACCGTCCCCAGTGTCACAGATCGCTTGGCCCCGCTCGGTCGAGTCCCGCCTACTTCCTTGCTCACACGGCCGCCGTCCGCGTCCGACTTCTCTGGTGTTGGCCAGCCGGTCAGTTGTGCAGCACCCGGCAGCTTCAACACCGGCTTGTCGTGGTTCCCGCGACTGTATGCGTACTCGCTCCCCGTCGCGTCGTTCACTGTTGTCGTTGGCCAGCCAATACAACCGCTGTCGAATGTGCGGCGCGCCGACGCCCGCTGCGCACAGATCGGCGGCCCCGACTGCATACCCCAGAGCTTCCAGGTTAGTGTGTACTCCTGCGATGCGGAGACGCACAAGCGACGCTGCAATGATTGCCCTAAAGCGTTCTGCAAGGACTCGCTTGTCATTTATGGATTCCTCTCCAAGTAAGCGGATGCAATCTTCCGCAGCACCGCTTCCCCCCAGTTGCCCAGCGCTGCGTTCACTGCAAAGCAAACTATTCGCACGTTCGAGTATGTGTAGCCAAGTTGCGGGTCGATTCTGTCTATCGACGGACTGTTCCACATTCTTTTTCCGTGATCCAATCGAAGCGGAAGTCCCGTTAGTTCGCAGGTCGCTTTCGCGATTCTCGCGTTCAATTCCGCAAGGTGCTTGTCCAAGTCGAAAGAGAGTCCTTTGTTGATAGATCGTGTTCTCATCCCGGATACCAGATACTCCGCACGATGAGCCTCTATGTATCGTATCCTGTATTCGAGATCCTTCGACCTTCTCTTTTGCCTCGCTAACTTGAGTCGCTCCTTGTTTTTCTCCCGCCACATTTCTTCGTAAGCTCTTTGACAATCCGAGCAAATCGGTCTCAAGCCGTCCGATGATCTCCCCCAGCATCGACGAAAATGCTTTAAGGCTCGCCGCCTTTTGCATTTTGAGCACAACTTCCGTCTCGTAAACTCGCCAGTAGGTAATGTTTTCAAGATCGAACCTCACTTCCGTAAGCCAGTTTCGTCCATCCTGTGATGCAACCTGTTCACCTAGTATTGTACATGGAAGACAGGTTGCAATCAATCGCCTAAACTCGGGCCAGAGGTGGCGGGCGTCTTTTGTGCCTTGCCGCTTCCCCGCCGCCGAGAAGGGCTGGCAGGGGCAAGAGCCGGTCCACACGGGCCGGTCGGCTGGCCACCCGGCGAGTTGCAAGGCGAGGGGCCAACCTGAAATTCCGTTGAAGAAGTTGCATCTAACAAATCCCACCAAATCAACTGCCTGGACCTCCTGGATTGGGCGTTCATCGACTTCTCCATCTGGAATAAGGCCGTGGGCGATTAAGTTGCGAGTCCACTGGCAACAAAATGCGTCCATGTCATTGTAGTAATGCCATTTCTTCATTTGACTTTTGCTTAATAAATGCTACAATACGCCACATGAATACAAAACCATGTAAGCATTGCGGGACACCGTTTTACCCGTATCGTTCAACGAGTTGCTATTGCTCACGCAAATGCCGCTCTGCTCACCAATGGGCAATAAAGCCGAAGGTTCGTGAGCATAAATGTAGGACGTGCGGAAAGATGTTTCCAATTCGCCCTGACCAGAATCAAAAGTGGACATGCTCCGATGCTTGCCGCAAGGCTCGCGTTGCCAAAATAACAAGGGAATGGCATCTTCGGAATCCAGATCGCGAAACACTTTATCGCCAAAGAACGAAAGCAAAGCAGCTTCCGGATGCAAACCTGATACGCTTTCGTCGCTGGAACCAAGATGCACCAACGGAGTGCGAGGCGTGCGGAGAAACTCGCGTTTTGGACATTGCCCACAAGCCAGGCAAAGAGCGAAACGGCAGATGGCGCAATTCCAAAAACTGCAAATGGCCGGAAATGGTTTGGGTTCTTTGTCCGACCTGCCATGCATTGATCGACCGAATGCACTATCCTCCGGAAGAACTTGGTCTGCGTCTTTAAGGTCAGTTGGCGTGACATCTGCAATGCTCCTCGTGTCCACGTCGCCAGCCATGATAAGTTCGGCCTCGATTAGGGCGCGGAGCCATGCGGCGGCGAAGGGGTCGATTTCGTTGTAGTAAACCCTCACGCAAAGTCCTCCTCGCACCAAAGCTCCTCCCCGCGCGACGCCCGCTCTGCCAGCGTGGCTACCCTGCCTGCCGTCCCTGCCCGGTGCGGGCAAGGCTGTTGCGGCTGCCTTGGCGTGTAATCCTCGCCTCCAATGTCAGCCGCCTCCAGCGACGATGCGAACCACCAGCCGGGCGGCAGCTTGTCGGCGCGGTAGGCGTGGCACAACGCGGAGGCCATGCCCTCTGTGCTGCGTGGCTTGCAATGCGGCATCCCAGCCGCGTCGGCAAGCTCACAGTAGCGTGCCCACATCGCGCGGAGGCGCGCGGCGCGGAGCGGGGCGAAGTCGTCGCCGGTGGAACGGGGCGCGGTCATTCTTCCGCCTTTCCAAGGATGTAGAGTGTAAGCCGCAAGTGCTTCACCTCGCCCCTTAACTGCTCGTTGTCGTGCTGTAACGCCGATGTCGCTTCCTTCCACTCGGCGCTTTCTAGTGCAGCCTCAATGCGCTTCTCATGCGTCCACTTCAAAGCGGACTCCAATTGCTTCACCTCCCGCCGCAGCGCCTCGATGCAGTGCGACAACTCGCGGTGGCAATGGCTGCCGGTGTCGATGTCGATAACGCCGCTGTCGGACACGCCGCAGCGTTTGCAGGTTAGGTTCATTCCACACCTCCCTTCACCCGCGCCAGTTCCTCCATAGCCTCCGCAAATGCCTTGCGTGCCGCGTCGTAGCGGGCTTGCGCGGCGGCGAGTTCCTTGTCGTGACGCTCGCTCGCTAGGCGATGGATTTCCTTGGCGGCGTGTTCGGCAGTCTCGTAATCGCATCCTCCAATTGAGAAAACATCGCCAGTCTGAAGATAACCATAAACACCTAGCGTCTGCCCTGCACGGACCACCGCATCCCGCACCACCGCCAGCGCCGCCTCCAGCGACGGCTTGGAAGGCTCGGTAGTTGTGGCTCGATTGCGCCACTCGGCAAGCAGCCGTTTCATGCGGTCCTGGACTTCGGTGCTCGGCGTTTCAGCAGTCCCACATATAATTCCACTACCTGCCTTTCGGCCATCAATTTCGTCCAGAACACTGCACACCGAGTACACGATGTCCTGGTAGTACACCCGCCGTGCTTTTTCGGATGTCGGTTCGTCCAGTTCGCGCGACTCTGCCGCCATCCGCTCGGCAATTGGTGCGAGGGCGGCGGCCACTTCCTTTCGCTGCGAAGATTTCTCCTGTTCAATTATCTGCGCGGTGTAGCTCCATCCGCTCTTGTAAAATCCGCCAGCAACCGCATCCAATACTTGATCTACGATTTCGTCCTTCGTCATCACACACCTCTGGGTTAAAGAGTTCGTATCGTAATCTTGGTATGCGGCTGCTCGCCAGTCATCACGTACCGTTTCGTAATCCGCCCGTCACACACGCATTTGTCGTTGCTCAGCACCACACCGCTCAGCGCGTCGAGCACGGCCTTGTCGAGGTTGTCGCGGTCTCTAAGGCTGGTGTGGTAGATTGGCGCGCTCGCCTTAATCGCGCCCGCGTTGCGACCCGTGCCGTAGTGGTCGGCAGGGCGAGGAAACACAAATTCACAGTTGACGCGTACAGGGCCGTTTAGCAGTTCGCAGGTGAATGCTTCCTTCGCCACCATGCGTATAGTTGCCTTGTATTCGAGAACCCCGTTCTTGTTCGGTGTATACACGCGAGCGTGACTGCCGAACGCCGTAGCCTTAACGCGCGGCTGCGCGATTGGGATGCCAGGGATTTCTAGGTCGATTCGCATGATTCCTCCCCTGTTAGTTTCCGCGTGATCTGCTCGGCGTTCGCGCGGTATTCCGCTTCGCGCGCCTTCGTCCACAGAAAGCCGCTGCACATTTCCATTGCCGCGAGGTCGCCAACAATCACCTCCTCGCGCAGTTCGCGCACCACGGCGCGGAGGCGGGCGATTTCTGCCTCTGCTGCCTCCAGCGCGTCGAGCGCGGCGGGGAGGTCAGTGCGGGCGTGGGCGATGAATTCAAAGTCTGGCGTTTCCTCCAACGGAGTTCCGTCGCAATCTTTTGCAACGTGCGTGTTCAGAACTAAAAGATGGTTCGTCACACACCCACGCTCTTGGCTGTATGGGCTTACCATCGCCCAGTGCTTTCGGCCATACCGTCCGGCTTCATAGCACATGGACCAACTCCACGGCCCCGCCGTTGCCGCCTCGCACCGCGCACGTGCCGCTTGTTGTTGTTCAGGGGTCATTCCCCACCGCCTTTCTCGTCTTCGGGGGTTCGCCCATGCTTTCGCAGGTTCGCGCGGATCTCCTCCATGCCTTTGCCATCTGGCCCAAATGCGCGACGAATGGCGTCCGCACTAAAGACCGCTTGCAGCACGGCCATGTCTTCCTGGCTATCACAACGGAATGTAGCCATCGGCTTTGGGCCGTCTGGAAATGCCAGCTTGTATGCTTTGTCAGCTTCGCCATCACAGGCCGCACAGCCGCGACCGTGACACCATTGGCAGTCGCGGAATCTGCCAGGGGAGTAACGCACTTGCACATCGTTGGTCATTCCTTGCTTCCTTTCTCGTTAGGTTTCTCACCGCGCTCCATAACAGCCCCACACCACGGGCAGCGCAGGTACGGTACGAGCGGCGCGTCGCACTCGTAGGGGCCGCATGGGCAGTGGTAGCGGTAAAGTGAAGTCATGCAGCACCGCCTTTCTCTAGTGCCTCCACGGCTGCAACCAGTGCGTCTGTAGTGACCTGTTCCAGTTTGTATGCCACGATGCGCCGCAATGCCTCCTTTGCTGCGAGGCAAATAGCTGCCTCACGATTCTCGGGCGTGCATAGCTTGAGGCTATCTCCCCACCCACTACCAACACTCATTCCATTGGACATGCGAAACTTTCGGCCATTCACTATAACGTGTAGTTTTGTCACCTTCTCCACGGTCGCCAGCTTCTTGCTGCCGTATGACGCGATGATTACATCATCGCCAGCCTTCAGGTTTTTTAACCAATCACTCATCGCTTTCCCTTTCGCTCGAACATGGGTTTGTCGCGCTCCCGCAGCGCCTTCCATCGTGCCATCATCCACGCCCTTACTTCCTTGGTGATTCCAGTCCGCGCTACCTCGATTTCGTCGCTCTCTAGCCGCTTTTTTGCTCTGGTGGACAACATAGCACACAACGTTTTGCCATCGCGGATTGCGGTGCTGCGGGAGTAGTATGGGGCGAGCAGCCACATGCCGCTGGGAACATGGGTCAAGCTCCATTCACCGGGCACAATCTCAACTGCCGCAAGCAGCTTGTTCGTGCCTGGAACGTAGGTCGCCTTTATGGACTCGGGGCCATACTTGGTTGAGATGGTGATTTCAGGCATCAGTAATCTCCTTGGTAGTCGGCGAAGTCGCCGTGTGGTTGTTCATGGAACTCCTCAAACATGGTTCGTACTGGAATCCAGTTCACGCGCATCTTGCCTTTAGGGCCGTTGCGATTCTTGCCGACACGAATCCATGCCGGGTACGCGCCGCCTTGCCCTTCCTCATCCACGCTAATCGTGATTACCATGTCGGCGTGCTGGCCTATCGCGTCCGATTCGCGCAAGTGTTCCGGCCCAGGCGCTTTGCCGTCCGTTGCCTGTCGGTTAATCTGCGCCAAGGCAAGCACTGGTATGCTCAGCTCGCGCGACAACGCCTTGAGGTCTTCCGCAACCCTTGCTACCTGTTGTTCGCGCGGGGCACGCCTGTCTTCAGGCGACACAATCTGTAGGTAGTCCACAACAATCAGCTTCAAGCCGTCCTTGACCATCTTGCGGGCCTCCCGGCGTATGTCGCTCACGCGCAGCCGTGGTCGCTCGTCAAACCGCATGGCCCTGCCAGCAAAGATTCCAGCCGTAGCACTTAGCGATTCAATGTCAGACTGCGTTAGCTTTCCCGTGTCAATTCGCTTGGAATCGACTCCAGACAGCGTACAAAGGATGCGCGTTGCCAACTCTGCCGCTGCCATCTCCAGTGAGGCGAAATACGTTAGTCGTCCCTTAGAGGCGGCATAGTCTGCCCATTGGCAAGCAAGCGACGTTTTACCAACGCCAAGCCTTGCTGCCAGGATGCACAGCCCGGATGGCAATCCACCAAAGGTTTCGTCAAACGCAACCATGCCTGTTGCCAGCCGTGGAAGTCGCTCATTGCGGAATGAGGCGTCTATGGCGTCCATTGCACGCAATGCTGCGTCCGAGGCGGTCACTATGGCTCGGGTACTGTCATTCGTTCGGATAGCGCACAGAGCACGCTCAGCGGCCTCTAGTACGTCCTCCGCTTCGTTGCCTGTTGCCCATGCCTCCCGGAGCATTTCCGTAGCGGCATGGATCATGGCGCGGCGGCGTGCCTTTTCCCGAACAATGCCAGCGTGGTACTTGGCATGGACAGCGTAAGCAACGGACGTTACTACCTTTGAGAGGTATTCGTTACCGCCTATGACTTCGAGTTCGTTGCTGTCGCGCAGTCGCGTGCTAAGCAAGGTCGCTTCCAGCGGCTTGCGTTCGGTACGCATGGCGAGCAGGTGCCTGTAGATGCGCTTGTTGCAGTCGGCATGGAATTCGTCCACGTTCAGGTCGATGTCGTCTAGCACGTCCTGGTCATGGAGGATTGACCCAAGCACACGCATTTCGGCAGCGAGGTCTTGCGGGGGAGCGCGGTCTAGTATTTCCGAGGGTTGTGCCATGGCTTACTCTCCAAACGCATCGCCTTGGTTTTCTTCTATAACCACAACAGGGGACGGCTTGCTTACCGGGCGCGGCGCTGGGGTTGGGCGCGGCTTAGCTGGCGCTGGCTTGTCTTGCTTGGCGTAGATGGTCACGTCTTCCAAGTTGTCGTGCTCGGCTGGCTTGGCTGGGTTAATAGCGGCTCGCTTTTCCCATGTTACTACCGCTGCACGCCAATCTTTGATTTGCCGCGATGCACCCTTTGGAATCCAGTTCAGAACGGTGTAGTATGCAACGAACTGCTCTGGGTCGATGTTGTTCTTTCGCTCACGGCAGAACGCCCTTACTTCATCGACCGTAGGCGGCACAAACGCTGTTTGTTTGTGTTTGTGTTCGTGCTCATGTTTGTGCTCGGGATTAAGGGAAGGGCGCGCGTCAGGTGCTTTGATGCGCGAGAAGTATGCTTCAAGGAAGTCTTCATTGAAGGCTTCCAGGAAGGCTTTAACCCTATGGTACAATTGGACTTTCGATTCGCATTCTGGTATCTGGTCCCATTGATCTCGCCAACTTTTGACGACGTTTGCGGACTCTGGCGGGTTGTATTTCAGGAAGTTAGGAAGGCCGACAAAACACGCTTTTTCATCGTGCAAAATCAGGCTCCTAAAACAGGCTTCCCGGAAGGCTTCCCGGAAGGCTTTCAGCGTCCAGCCAAGCTCTGCTGCCAGCCCTTCAACGCTCGCTCGCATTGCACCAAGGCTAGTCATGTGAGGGTGCGTGAGGATGAAAAGGAAGACTAGTTTTCCGTTGTCAGTCATGTCGCGGAACTTCGCGTCGTTCCAAATCTTTGGGTCAACTTTGCGGTATCTTCCCATTATTCTTCATCTCCATCGTTGTCTTTCATCCATGCCCTGTCTGCATGAAATGAAAACTTAAACAATCCACAAAGCCAACCGAACAACTCTGGCGAATTTTTGTAGTACCAGGTGAATGGAAAGTCCGCATAGTTAAATGGAAGCTCTCCGTCTGCGGCTTGAATCCCTAAGTAAATTGAGCTGTAGCGCCCAAATCCATCGCCAAGCAACCTAAGTTGATTGATTGCTGTGATAGCGCAGCGAAATTCATCATCCATTGACGACAAGCATTCAATTGCTTCAAATGGAGCAGGCATCCTCCCCTCTTCACCGCACTTCATCAAGTATTTCAGTGGAATGCGGTATACTGCCGGGTCGAACTCCGCTTTCCCGTGCGTGAAAGCATGGCAATGTTCGCAGTGTCCAGCGAGGTCTTCCAACTGCTCAGCGTACTTCCGCGCGTAGGTCAGGTGGTGAACGGCTGTAATCGGGAACACCTTGCACCGCTCGCACAGGCCGCCAGCTCGCTTGTGGACGGCCTCCTTGAGAACGCTCCATTCGCGTGAACAGAGGTATGCTGCGTACTTTTCTTTCTCATTTTCCACGTCGCGCCAATTCGTTGTGGCGCAAGGACTTGTGGACTGCTTGCCGTTGTGTGCAGAAACGGGCGTTGACTTGGGATTGTTCCCCTGCTTAGAATGGCGATTAGCCATGGCGAACCTCTCTTTGCTTTAGGTTTGCTTTGGTCAGAGCAGCCAGTGGAACACCACATTCCCTGGCTGCTCGTATTTTAGGGGAATGTCCTACCATGGTCAACTGTACCCCTGCTTGGTGTTCAGGTGTCACCTAGCCTTGCCTTATCCAGCCTGCACGCGCGGCAGTCCAGGTCGTACAGTTGGTTTTGGTGCTCCGCGCTTGCCTTGGCGGCATCCTCGCTTGAGTAGACGAGCATCCCTTGGTCGTCATGCTCGTTGGTGTCGAACGGCAGCACGGGCCGCTCCGTGTCGCAGAATACCACGGTCCATAGGTCGGTGAGTTTCATGGTTCGTCCTCCCTAAAACAAGCAGTTCTGCCGCAGGCGCTGGGCGGCGATGGCGCAGTATTTCTCTTCGAGTTCTATCATCAGGCAACGGCGGCCAAGGTCTTTGCAGGCGCGGCCGGTGGTGCCAACGCCTGCCATAGGGTCAATTACTGTCTTTGGGTCGTCGGCAAGCGCGATACACCAGTTCATTAGTGCGACAGGCTTTTGCGTAGGGTGGTAGCGTTGTTCCTTCCGGACGCCAGCCTTCTCTTGTAACATCCCTTGCCATTTCCACTTGAACTTGCGGACGGCACAATCAAGGTTTGTCCAAGCGAGTTCGCAGTCTGCGTATCCGTTGTTTCCGTTGTCCTTGTCCCACACAAGCCAACAAGAGGAAGGCGGTAATGAAAAATAATTTCCTCCCCATATCACTGCTTGCTTTGCCACAGTTCGCATAGCGGTCACTGTCCAGCCGTCTGGAGGCAAGGTATCCCACTCTGTATCTCCATAATCTCGACTCGGTGCAACTGCGTTGCCGTGCTGCTTATCTGCTCGCTTTCGCTGGTTTGTGTCGGCACCAATCCCATAAGGCGGGTCCGTCAACACAAGGTCAAAGCTTCCCGCCTCCAACTGCGGAAGCACCTCTCTGCAATCCGCGCACACGAGCGTTATGCCATCCTGGCAACCGCATCTGCCGTCAGCGTAGGGCTGCTTGCATCGGTAGCACGTAATAGCCATTAAATCAACTCCCTCTGCACCTGTGCGCAGCGCCTTCGCGCCAATGCCGTCTGTGACGCTCTCACGTCGATTCCTACGCAGTTGCGCCCGGTCCTGGCACAAACAGCCGCCGTGGTCCCCGACCCCGAGTACGGCTCAAGTACGGTGCCTTCAGGCGGGCAGCACGAGCGGATGAAGAACTCTGCTAGCTTCTCTGGGAAAGGGGCTTCGTTTTCATGGGCTAGCCGGTTGCCAAGATGGCCGCCGCCGTTTGGCGTGTGGACCATGTTGCCAGGGTTGGCGATCTCCGTTACAGCGCGGTCGAGAAGGTTTCCTTCGCTTGCCTTATAGTTAATCGTGTCGCCATTCTTATATCCGCTTGTGCCACGTATCTTGTGGCGTCGTTGTCCGTGTTCGTCACGGTAAGACAGCTTTCCACCTGGCTCCCATTTCGGCTTGTGTCCCATCGCCGTGTTGTCTGCCCACGGCAGCGCGCCGTCGTGCTTAAAACACATGGCATACTCAACATCGGCGCGAAACCACTGGTCCCCTCCGCTCCCTGGAATACCATTCCTATGCCAGTAGCACGGCCTGTACATACTTCCACCGCGCTTCCACCACTCCCACATCAGACCCTCGCACGCTGGCCAGTAATTGCGGTCACGGGTCACGCCAGCGGCAACCCATATCACAGGTCCGGTGGTAATGCGGACGGCGGCCTCCGTCACCTGTAGCATCCACTCAACCCACTCCGCGCAGTTGCGTTGTGCGCCAATGCCGTAAGTTCGGGCGTCACAGTATGGAGGGCTGCCGAACGTCATGTCAAAGCGGCGCTCTGTCGTGCGCATCCAGTCCAGGCAGTCGGCTGTTATGAATTCGATGGTCATCGGTAGCACGTAATCATGGTTCACTATCTGTGTTCAGGCCCGCCCGCGCGCCGAGCGCGGAAGGCGGCAGGAAGGATTCTGAGTGCCGTCACGGGCCAGTGGTTGTGGCAGGAATCGCACCTGCTTCCCCGCGCGAGGCCCCGGTGTACAGCCGGGTGCGTGTCACTGTCCACGCCGCACAACCGCGCCGGTCTTTCCCGGCTTGTCATGTCCTACGGCTTGCCATAGTACACCGGGATTGTCGAACAGCCTTCCTGAATTCTGCTGCGAATTGACGCTTGCGCAACATCGACAACACGCTCCAGTTCGTCCGGCAGCGGAATTAACTGAAACATCCTGTTCACGGCGTCGATTTCCACAGCGCAGTTGACGATGTACTCGTGGCGCTCGTCCTGTTGCTGGTAGACTGGCACTTCGATTGCGAGTTCGTTGGGCAAGTCGTCAATCCCCTGCACCTTCGCCACCACGGTTTTCGCCAGCCTTGTATCGCCATGCCGCACTTCGCCTGCGCTCTTGTCGCCGTTCTCCCAGTCCAGCTTGCGGAACTTGTTGACGATGCTCTGATTGAGCCCGAGTTCAATCCGCAAAAGCCGGACAAACTTCGCCTGGTCGAAGGCTGGCTTGTCAGCCGCCAGCTTTCGCAGCTTTGCAAACCTCTCTGAGAACGTCAGCGGGAACGTCACGCGGTCGCGCCTGTCGAAGTCATCGCACACGAGAACCACGGAATCAATGTCATGCCAAATCACAATTGCACTGTCCGTGATGGCGTTGGCGTAGCAAATAAGGTCTTCCAGCCGACGAACTTGATGCGCGCGAACTGGCGGCGGAATGGCGTGCGGCGTCAGCGTTCCGTTGATCTGCATCAACACCGAACGGTCGTTGTTCGGGATGCGATGCATGGTTGCCGCCTGCGAAAGTTTCGCAGTATTCTGAATCAACTCAAGGGCTTCTTTCAATCCATCCATTTTACTTCTCGCCTTCTAGTTGTTGTGCCGCTGGATAACTAATCCAGCAGCGTTGCCTGCTTGTGGTCGGTCGGGCTATCCGGGTTGAAAATCAAATCTCCAGATTGCTGCACACCGAAGTTGACCTCCCGCGTTTCGTACTGTGGCAGCATCGTTTTGCACTGAAACGCGCCGTTTGCACCGTCGCAGTCGATTGTGTTCCCCTCGATCACGGGGACCGGTTTCAATGTCAGTTGCAAGACGACCTTACGCGGCCGCTTGTCTCCCGGCCTGTCGATGCAGTCCTTGACTGCAACGCGCACGGCGTCTTGAAAAGTTTCCATTGCGCGGCCGCCGTCAAGTTCGCGCATCGCATCCAGCGTTAACCGTAGCATTGCCATTCGTTCACTCCATAATTAAAAAGGTTTGTAAGTTGCCGCTGTTTGCACAAGGGCCGGAACGCGGCGCTCCTTGCCGGTCTCCCGGCTTGTCATTGCTTTGTCTAGCCGTCGCCGTAGCCGTAGCCGTCGCCGTCGCCGTAGCCGTCGCCGTCGCCGTGGCCGTCGCCGTAGCCGTGGCCGTCGCCGTAGCCGTGGCCGTCGCCGTAGCCGTCGCCGTAGCCGTCGCCGTCGCCGTAGCCGTCGCCGTAGCCGTCGCCGTAGCCGTCGCCGTAGCCGTCGCCGTCGCCGTCGCCGTAGAAGTCGCCGTCGCCGTCGCCGTAGAAGTCGCCGTAGCCGTAGCCGTAGCCGTAGCCGTAGCGAAGATCAATTAACGTGTTGCTTCCAGGCATCTTGACTCACCTCAATCATGTGGATAATCTGCGACTCGCGGACGCGCACGGTGCAGGCCGCACCTAGCTTTGTGTTTTCGAGTGGGCCGTTGACAAGCTCGCCAAGATGTTGCGACGATCCCCAGCGAATCAGCGACCTAGCGCCGTGAATTGTGACGCACTGACCGTCACAGCCATCACCGTTAGAGACGCGGCCAACGTAAACGAAGCCACGTTCGATTACGACAATCTTGATTGGTCCGCTTTGCTCAACTGGCGCGTAACGCACGCCGTCTACCACGATTTCTTTCATAACGCTCTCCATTGGGGAATGATGTAATTGCCGGTCTATTCCCGGCTGTCAACCGCATTCTGCTTGGCGGTTCCGGGCTGTTGAAGTCGGAAGCCAACCTCCGGGTCTGCTAGTTTTACGCTGGCGAATCCCAAGTCGCCAACAACCCGCTGTTTAACCGCGTGCGGGCCGCAGTCCACTCTTATTTACGGACTTCCTCGCTGGGTCATGACTCCAGCACACCGCTAAGACGCTGTAGCCGCGTCGATTGGATTATTGCCGCTGTTCGCACAAGGGCCGGAACGCGGCGCTCCGCACCGTAGCTCGCCGAGTAACTGCCGCTACGGTGTTTCATGGCCTTTCGGCCAAGCTAACTCGGCACTCGCTGTCAGTCGTAGCTTGGCGGTTCCGTTTCCTTCACGTAGTCGTTCTCATAGGCCCAGTTCTCCAGCTCCTCCTTGCTGAACACTTCGTTTGGAGAAAGGTTGTCCTTGATCCACTCAATGGCGTCGTCAAGCATGTTCTCATTCTCAACATGACGATTGAAGTCCCTGCGGTGAACGTCACGAATCATTGGCAACTCCTTTCAATCGCCTCGCACCACCGCGTGAATCGACATACCAATTTGGGCCAAGCTCTAGTTGCTTTGGCGAAGGTCCACTTGAACTGTCGTAGCGCGAATCTTCGGACCATCCACAGCATGGGCAACCCCACGGACCATGGATGACACCCACGCCGACATCGACTTCATCTCGGCAACAATCCTCGCCGCACTTTTCGCAAGCGTAAGTTTCACGTCCCATGACCTCCTCCTTTCTGTTTCGCATACTCCGCCGCCACCTCGCGCAGCGCCGCCAGGGCGAGGTCGAAGTTGCAAGGGCGTACTCGTGCATGGAAGTCTCCCCTAGAACGGAATCCCGTCTTCCGGCAACCCCTGCTCCTCTTGCTCCTTGGCAATCGGCGCTTGGCGCGGCGCGCCTCGGTCGGTTGGTTTGGGGCCAGCGGCGGGCTTGGTGGTCTTCTTATCCTTGGCCTTCAGGTCGCGGCCAAACAAGGAATCCAGCTTGGCTACGGCGTCCTGGTCAAGCCGCGCTACATCGCCGCCAGCGCGGGCGATGCTCCAGCGCTCTTGCGTGTTGCCGTTGTAGACCTCATGCTTGACGCGCATCTTGAGCGTCGAACCGCGCAGGTCGAAGGAACCGGCGCTGCAATCGAAGTCGCTGAAGCTTCCTTCAAAGCCAAGCGATTCAAAGTCTTCCTTGAGGTATGGCAGCGTTTTGTCCGTGACAGCGCGGTAGTAGGTGCGCTCCTGCTGGTCGTCGTCCTGATAGTATTGCTCGGGGTCTTCTTTGCTCACCGCGCCCAAGACCTTGAACTTGATGAAAATCTGCGGGGTTTTATTGGTCTTGGACTCGCAAAGCCCGTGGTCCGTGACCTCTACGAAGTAAGTGTCCTGCGCGTAACGTGGTTCTGACATTGCTTAGACCTTTCTGTTGGTAAGTGCTTGATTGAAATTCTGCCACGCCTCGCTGGCCGAAGTCCCACACTTGATGACTTCAGGCAGGCCAAGGCGATTGCCAGCGTCGTAGCTGGCATCGTGTTCAGTGTAAATCTCGCGCAGCTTCCCGCCGCGCGCCTTGCCATCCGTGACCTGTGTGTAGAAGTTGCCAAACAAGATGGCATCGGCCCATGCCTTGGTCACTTCCCAAACCTTGTCCGCCATGTTCGGGGTGTACGTCGTGAAGTCCTCGCCCAACGGGTTCTTCTTCTTTCCCGCCTTGGCGTGCCCAATCAGCCATACAGCCATGCCGCGTTGCGAGCGGAGCATGTCGAGCGACTGAAGCAGTTCCTTCCATGCAACCGGCTCAACGTCAAATCCGCGCCCGTAGGCAAGGAACTTGTCAGTGTTGTTCTCGTAATGCTTCCTTGTCACTTCTGCGCGACAGAGTTGCGCTGCTCCATCCATGCAGTCGATGGCCAGGGCCTTGTAGTTGTGCGGCTCGTCGCGCAGCCACGCCACCATGTCGAGAACGTCTTGCCACGATGACGCCTCGCCGGGGAAGTGCGGCACGGGCGGCAACTGCCCGCTGGCAATGAGCGTTTCAAGCCCTGTCTCGCCTTGTGTCTGCATAAACAGCACGTCGGGAATCTGAGCAACGAATGAGGTCTTGCCCCACTTCTCTGATGCATAGAGTACGTACCGGCAAGGCAGGTCTCTGCCTGTCATGGAAATGTCAAAAAGGCGTCTCACCGCTGTCGAAGTTGAGTTCGGCTTGGGCGCTGGCGCAGGGCGCGGGGCTGCTGTCGGGGGCATTGGTTTCCTCTTGTGGTTGAAGTGCTTTCCAGTATGCTTCCAGCGCGGTATGCATGAGGTTCCCAAAGGCAATTGCCTCGGATTCCTCACGGTCAGCGCGCGTGATTCCTAACTCGTAACGATAAAAGTGTTTGCGGTGGCACGATTGCCAACACTTGATTCGCGTGTTCGTCAGCACGTCGCGGCCATCGCCGCCCAGCGTGTGCAGTTCGTTATGGACGCAAGCCTTGCGCACAAAGCGGTCGCTGTCCACGCTTACCGTGCCGCTGCAAATGCCAAGGTACTCGCACGCGCCGTACTCCAGGCACGCGCCGCTGGAGCGCGGCCAGCGGTCGTGCTGGCGTGCGTCGATGATCTCCTGCGCGATGGCCCAGAGTTCGCGCGTGTACTCGACCATTTCGGCCTGGAGTTTGACGATTGGCTTTCTCTGAAAATAGCGGCTAGGGTCTTCCGTGCATTCCCGCGCAACGCGGATTTCGTACAACTCCATGTTCTCCGCGCCTTCCTTGATTACGTGCTGTTGCGTAGCTTCCGTGACCCTTACGCCGCACCATGTTCCCAGCGATGCGACTGCCGCTTGTTCTGCTTTGGTCAACTTGCGAGGCCGTATGCCAGGGCGGCGAATCACATCCCAGATTGCGCCGTAGCATTCGTTGCCCGCCAGGTGTTCGGCCAGCATGTATAGGCTTGCTTGGCCTTCGACCTGAAGCTGCCTGAAATAATCGCCTTCCTCGCCTATGTCCTCGCTGGTTGTTTTGTGGTCAGTTACGTAGCGTTTACCAAACCGTGCCAGAACAATGTCTTTGCGCCCTGCTGTTACGAAAGTACGTGACTTGCGGCCCGTGTCTAAGTTGTACAGCGGGACCGTGAATTCCTCTTCTACTGAGACGACTTCGCAAGTGCCTTCCTCAACGCGCTCTTGGTCGCGCCAGTGCTCGGCGTATCCTCGCATTAATCCACGTGCCATGGCGCGGTTACGCTCGGCACGTTCGTCTGGGCATGGCTGCGCGTCAAGCGCGGCGAGGGCGGCGTCTAGGGGGGTCATTTCACAAACCTTTCCAGCGTGAACTGCACAAGCGCCAACTGGCGGTCCAGAAACTCCGCTTCGCTTTGTGGCAGCGCCATGCTTGGGATTGTGTCCCGCGCTTTCTGCACGGCTGCGCGGAAGTCGTCGGTTGCGTTGGTTACGTACTCTGTTGGTATTTTGCGTTTAGTCATTGTCGTTTCTCCGTGTGCTCACAGGGAAAGTGTTTCGCCTCGATACGTTCGTCTATTTCGCGGTCGGTAGGAATGTCTGAGTCGTCTTCCGGCACGTCGTCTTCGTTTTCCATAGCACGCCTCATGTAATGCTCGCCCACACCGCCGCAACGAGCACGGCGAGGGCGAGTGCGAGTACGGTTAGGTCGATGATGAATTTCATGCTTGCAACTCCTTCAGCACGGCGTCGATTTCCGCGATGTTCAGCGCCATGCGGTCGCGCATTGACTCCAGCAGGTAGATTTCGGCGTCCGATGGCAGGCAGTCTGGAATTGACGTATACAGGCAAGCCGTCATCGACCATCCAGGCGAATGCTTGTCTTTGTGCTCCGTCATGTTGTAGCTTTGCGAGCCAACCCAAAATGTAGTTCGCTTGACTGGCGGAATCTCGTCGTCTGGCTCTGGCTTCCAGAATCGCGGCTTCCGCAAGTTGCGGTCGTGCTCGCGGGCTACCTCGTTGCCCAGGTCTGGCGGCACGGTCGTGGTGGAATGTACTTGCTCTTGTCCAGCTTGCATGGGTTCCCTTTCAAAGTAACTGTGTCCGAGTAATCGCAGCCCAGGCCACTGCGGCACGGGCACGGGTCGGTAGGCTAGGGGCGGGCCTTCAGCCATGGTTGTCCAGTGCGTCCAGCACCGCCTCGGTCTCGCTCAGCGTGCCTTCGTTGAGCGCCCGCCTAACCAGTTCGTCGCGCATGATGCGCTGCTCTTGCGGGCAGGTCACGCCGACTTTCACGCGGTCTCCATTGACGGCGAGCACGCGCACTTCGATGTCATTTCCGATGAGGATGGCTTCGCCGGGCTTGCGGGAGAGGATGAGCATTGGTCGATGTCCTTTCGTTGGTTAGTGTTTAGTTCCACGGCTTCACCTACCGTGGGCGAAGTGCAGGTGGGAAAATTCGCCGGAGCCACCCGGTACTGCACTAAGTTCTGCCTGTTGGCAGACATGGCGTTGCTTTCATCAGATTTCCTTTGCCATCCGCGCAAGTCGTGAAAACGCTTTATGCAGCTTTGTGATTTCTGCTTTGAGGTCTGTCAGTCTTCCAGCTAGCATTACGGCTTCGTTCTCCGCGTCTTCCGCTCGCTTCGTAAGTTCGTCGTGTTCCTTGCGAACACAGTCCAGGCACCACGAATCGGCGGAGTGAGGGCAGTTCGTTATGCGTGACATTGACATTGGTTGCGTCCTAGTGGCTCCCGTCGCCGTCATCCGTGTTGCATCCATGGCGGCGAGCGGGAGCGGTCCTTTGTTCACTACTGCCAGCGACCGTCCGGGGTGGCCTTCAAGCCGAGACAAGCGGCGGCGTTTTCGATGTCGGCGGCAGACAGAGACTTCTTCGCGTCCAGCTTCTCGCGCGGGCCGTCGTCAACGTGTCTACCTTGCACGGGCTTGCCGCCAGGGATAACGGGGCAGTCCGATTCGAGAAACTTGACCATGACTTGGGCAGACGACAAAGCGAGTTCGGGCATTTCAATTCTCCTGGGTGAAGGTGTGGTTACAGGTCTTTCGCCAGCCGCAGCAACAGCGCCTTGGCTTCGGGTAGGTGTTCTTCGGGCCAATCCTGGATGGCCGAGACGATGGTGTTTTCCAGGCGGCTCATGGCAACGCAAAGGATGAATTCGGGTTCGTCATCCTCTTCCTCTACGTCGTCCTCCTCCGCTTCCGGTTCTTCGATGTAAGCCTCGCTGTCGGCCTGATACCGCCCCACGACCTCAGCCACCACAGCGCCGGTCACGTCCTGGCCACGTTCTTCAGCTAAGTCGCATGCGTCCATCCATGCGGCTGGTTGCTGCTCGGCTGGCAGGGCTGCAAGTGGCTTTGTCAGAGCTGGAGTTTCTGGCAAAGTGTCCACTTTTGTGGACAAGTTGGCGCGGACCTTGGCATCCTCGATAAGGCGGTATGCATACGACTTGCCAAAGTCGCATTCAGCGGCGATGTACTCGCGCATCGACTTGTACTTGTCGCGGTACAGTCGCTTCTCTTGGATTTCAACAAGGGCGTTTCCGACGCGGACAAAGGCTTCGCGGCCATTGGCGATGATGGACTCGCAACGTTTCAGGTCTTTGCGTTCGTCGGCGGTTAGGGCTAGGGCAGTTGTCATTGGTTTCCTCCTCGAATGAAAACTTCGATTCCAAGCATGACGGCAATCGAGGTAAGCACAATAAAGAGGTAAAATGCCATCACAACTCCGTGTATTAAGGCGCGACCGCGAGGAAGACGAACTTGGGCGCGGCCGCGCAAACCGGCGTCCAGCACGGCGACGAGCCGTATTGGAAAACAATCGCCGGGGCAAGGGTTTTGGTGGGCATGGTCAGGCTCCATAACCACCGCCCGCGCCCGCCAACTGACAGGCGGGCAACGGGACGGCGGCCCACTAGGACTGCGCACAATTACGAGTTACGCCAAAAACGGTGTAGTGGGGACACCGCTAGTCAGGCGGCGGCATGGTCAAGCGAAGAGCGCTTAAGAATGCCTAGTGGTTTTTCCGATGGGGAACTTTCTGGATTCGCCATCAGCAATAGTGGGAATTTACCATGAGTCGTTTTCTGTGTCAACAACCATTTTTTCGGATTTGCCTGTAGCCTACAAAGTTCCGTCGATTTTCTACATCAAGAAATGCACGGAGGGCCGAACTGCCAGAACCACCGATCACCACACTAGGCAGGGTGCTCGGCGGCGGGGGCCTCGCGGTTGCCCCACAGTTCTGCCCTCTATGCCTCCATGCGAATCCTATACATCCCAGGTGTCCAATGTAATCGGGAGAATCGTTGCGGCCGGGTAGGGGTTTTGGTGGGCAAGAAAAAGAAAAGGCCCGGTCTCCCGGGCCTGGGTGGATCGTGGCGACTACCGCGCCGGCACCTTGCTCCCCACCGGCCGCAACAACTCGGCCGGCTCCACCCCCACGCCGCGCGCCAACAGCGGAAGCATATCCCGCCCCGGCCAGCGTTTGTCGCGCTCGTAACCGCTCCACATCGCCTGCGGTATGCCGGCAGCGTCGGCGGCCTGCTGCTGGGAGAGGCCGGCGGAAAGGCGGAGTTCCTTCAGACGTTTTCCGAGTTCCATGATTTTTCCTGCCGGTTAGTCCTCGACGAATACGCCGCCAGCCGCAATGATCTCGCGGTCGCAGTCCGGCCCGAGGTCGTCGGCGTCCATGTCCTCGTATGCCTCGCGGACGGCGGCCTCGTTGGCAGGCGTGGCGTACCAGTGGCCCTGGCGGCTCTCACTGTAGCCCCACTCGCCGATCTGGATTAGGTTGGTTGCGTTGGTCGTGGTCATGATCGTTCTCCGGTTCAGGTTTCGTTCTCAACTCTGCCTCTATTATAGCTATCGGCTCTTAGCACATCAAGCTCTGGACACCGGAATTCCGAAAAGATTCCCAAAATAGGTGTTTTTCCTACCTGTGCCCCGTAGTGGGGGAATTGCCGGGATGACGGGGAGAGGGTAGAGTATCGGCGGGAGGGATTAGACTATGGCCAGATATCAGCAGCGTTCAGCGTTCGGAACAGGATTCGGCGGCGGCATGGGACTCGGCTGCGGCTGCCTCGTGGTTATCCTGTCGCCGGTGATTATCCTCGTGGTGGCGATGCTGTTCGCGCCGATCTTCGACGCGGCAAGCCGGGCACGCCAGCGAACGCAAGAAAAGCCAGCCGTCGTCAAGACGGTTCGCTAGTCCACCTCTGGCAACGCCCGAACGCCAGCCGCTCTACCCACAGCCGCCAGCGCCGGCACGCCGACCCTTCCACGCAACCGTGCTGCCAGAGCGGGCACGCTTCACAATGTACCGCCAGAGCCGCTATTTCGCCGTCTGTGCGGTCGCTGGCTTTTGCTGTGCGGATTTCCTTGGTGGCTCGCGTGAGTGCAACAGCGAATGATTCTGACTTACTGGAACAGGTTCTGCGCGGCGGCTTCTCGCTGGCAAGCGGAAACAGCCAGCCGCATACAGAGCAGCGCCAGCCGTCAGCCGTTTTGAGAAAATAGCAATCCATCAAAGCGCCGTTACAAGAGCGGTCGCGGCTGACGCATTACAGGTCACGTCGGCTGCGTCGTAAGTGAACACGAGTTCATTCCATGAATCGCAATCCGGTGCAGTCACGCCGAAGTCGTAATACCACAAGATGAAGTTGTCGCCGCCCTCGAATCGCACCTCTGCGTAGTAGTCGTTTTCGTGGATCGTGTGCGAGGTTCCGGAGTAGGTAAACTCCGAAGTCGCACGGCAAAGACGGAGGTACAGCCACGTCAAACCGCACACGGCAGAACCGAACGTGTACCGCCACTCGCAGCACGTCCCGGTAATCATGCCCTGGCAATTGAGAACGAACGTCGTGTTCAGCGTCTCACAGCTTCCGCACGTCGTTTCAACGATATCATCGACAGCAACGGCGATGCTCTTGGGAACAACGCCAGAGCAGTTCGTGCATTCGCAGCGGCAGCAGCATGGATAGGGCATCAGCTTGGGCAGTTGACTTGGTAGAATTCCCACTGCGAAGAAGAGCGGCACCATTCAAACCGAACATCGGCATCATCGTCGGCAGCCCAATGGTGTACGTTGGCAACCATGACGGTCTCGCTCGTCCCGGTTGTCGGCACCACGCCGATGATGGCGGCCACGTTATCGACGAGCTGGCCGGTCGAACCGGTTGACATGCTGCCGTACAACTTGCCTTTCATACGGCGATCCACCCATCGCGGCAAGCATCCTCGCCGCTCGCGCGTGGCGTCCACTCCGCGCGTACGCTGCCACCAAGCGAGCATTTCATCCAATGCCGCCCGGTCTGCCGCCGACAGAACGTAAACGGTCTCTGCCATCAGTTCTCAAAAATCTTAAGCTGGAGTTTGCATGGCGCGGTGTTCGCCTTGGCTGCCAAGACGGTTCCAGGCTCCAAACGATAGGCAAAAGTCTCGCCGGCCTTCACGCGTTGCATCGGGTGATAGGTGCCGCCCGTGGTTGGGCCGATGGTAATGTAGTTCGTGGCATCGAGGTTGCGGCCTACCACCACGCCCAGCGTGGAAATGTCGCCCGTGGCGATGCTTTCCTGCGTCGTGCCGATGGAAATTACCGGCGCGTGCAGGCCCAGGGCTGATTGCGTGATGCTTATAGAGCCGGGATAGAATTGCTCTTTGAGGTCGCCGTTCTCGGCGGTCAGTTGAATGTTCAGGCTGATTTCGTCGGCCATAGTTTGCTCCTAGAATCGAGGCATCCGGTCAGGCAGGCCAAGGCCCGCAAAAGCGATTTCTGTGTACACGCGAAAGACGCGAAAGACAGCCTTCGCGCCGTCGGCCAGCTTGCCGCCGGCTCCGTCAAGCAGGCCAATATAGGGCTGCCCATCTTCCGTGGCGAAGGCCTTTTTCGCTCCAGTGTCGAGGTAATACGATCCCTGGTCGAGTACCGTCAAGTCCCAGCCCTCGCGCGCGTATTTCATTTCGATGGTAATCGGATAATACCAGATTGTCCGCTCGTTGATGGTCTTGTTTTCCGGTCCACCTGTGCTGATTTGCGTGATGCGGAACTGCCGCTGATTGGCTCCGAAGAACGGGTCTGCGTTGACCGCGTTGACGAACTGCCCTACCACCTGCCAGTTGAATGCTTTACGGAAGATGGTGAACGTGAGAATAGGAACCGCCACGTCGTACATCGGCGGCGGGTCAAAAGGCTCATTCGCGGAATTCACGCAACCACGGAACTTCGCCTGGATATCAGCGGGAAGCATGTACGGGCCAGCGTCACCGGCAAGGCCGGCCTCCAAAACGTGATCCACTGGCTTCTGAATATTCTCGAAAGATACGCCTACCTTCGCGCCCCACTCATCCGGGTTGCCGTTGCGTGGGTTCTCGTTTGGATCTTGCTTGTTCTTCTTCGATGTGTCGTCAAGCTTGCTGTCGTACTCGACTTCGACTTCCCAACACGTCGGTGAAATCTGCCGTGGTCGCCGGCCGATACAAAGGGCCTCGCTGTCGAGTTCGCGGCCTGTGTTGTAGGCGTCGAACAGCATCGGCAGTTCGGGCGAGCGGAGAACGGCAATCGGGCCGTCCAGCTTGCTCGATGTCGTGACGAGGTACACACGGCGATAGAGGCGCGATCCGTCTTCGCGGTGTTCCGCTTCTCGCTGGTCCGGCCGTTCACCGCAAGTTAATACGCTCATCCGTTAAATCCTGCTACTGCGAGTTGCGGGCCTGGTCTCTGCCGTGTATTGCGGGCAATTTCCTTTTGGACGCGAAGCTGTTCTGCGGCCAGCTTAACTTGCGGATTCGCCATGCCGTTTAGATTCCGCTGGTAGGCAATGTATGCCGATGCCGCTTCCTTGGTGCCTTTGAGAAGTGCCGCCGGCGGTTCGTATTTCACGGTTGCGGCGAGTTCAATCGGCGTCTCGCCAACGGCGTTATTGACTGCCGAGCGGGCCGCCTGCCTTGCTGTTTCGGCGGCAGCTTCCCATTGCTGGCCCCAGGTGTTCCCGCTGAGCAAGTCGCCCCACGTCTGATTGAGTTCGCCGCCCGTCTTGAGAACTTGCGCGTCGAGTTCTTCGCGGAATCGCGTTATCGCGTCGGCCGTTCCAGTCTGCATTGAATCCGGGAACAGCTTTTCAATCGACGCCACGCCTTCCACGAGCCGCACAATTCCATCTAAGATCGTTGTAACGCCAGCCTGAAACACCTTGAACACGCTGTAGAAGACATGCCCCACGGTCCCCAGCGTGGTAACAATCGGCCCCAGAGCACTTGACGCACCCTGGATACTGCCTTGCATGTTATCGCCAGCCGTAGCGGCCGTGGCGAATCCGTTGGAAAGGGCGGTCAAATAGGGAGCGAGTTCGATTGCGATGGTCCGGCCCACACCCTTAAACACGTCGCCAATCTGGTCGAAGGCTAAGGCTGCGTCCCGGACTTTCTTTCCGGCCACTTCATCGAACGCAAGACCGAGTTGTTTCGCCTGGTCAATCATGCCTTGCAAGCCGCCGCGTCCCTGCGCGAGCACAGGTAGCATATCCGTCGCGTTACGCCCGAAGATTTTAATCGCCGCCGCCGTGGTGTGGACGCTGACGCCAGCTTGTTGGAATGCATCGGCAATTGCCATCATCTGCTGATCCGCCGACAGATTGACGATATCAGACGCGGATATCCCGAGCATCCCGAACGCTTCCGCCGCTTCTTTGCCGCCCGTGGTGGCGTCCGAAATCGACTGCCGCATCTTGCGGGTGTTGTTCTCAAACTGGCCGATATCGACGCCGAAATCTTCAAAACCGTCTTGGAGTCCCGCAAAGGCTTCTGTTCCCATGCCGAGTGCCTTCGCCATCTTCGAGGTTTCGTTAATGGCCCGGGCTTGGTCTTGGATAAAGCCGACGACAGCGCGTCCAGAGAAATATGCCGCCATGCCAGCGGCGGCCGTCCGCACCATCTTCATCGACGCGGAGAATGCGGCGTTTGATTGGCTGGCCCGCTTCATTCCAGCTTCATAGCCGGCCGTGGATGCCTTCAGTAAAACGTCAATCGTCTTAACCGTCGCCATCAGCCATCCCTTTCCACGCGCGGATATTGCGGATGATTTCTTCCTCGGTCATTTGCGGCGTTTCATAGCTTGGCATGAAGTCCGTAATCTGTGGCGGCTCGCTGCCTTCCGAGCGATGCGCGGCGGCGAACAATGCACAGCGGATACCGTGCAAAAGCTCGTCGTGCTGCGATCCGAAAGGCTCGATGTTCGCATACGCAATCCACTCCGCAATCTGCCTGGAGTTGAGCCGCTTTCTCAACTCGTCAGGGTGTGCCGCTCCCACCGCAAGGCACAGCCGGAACAGGAGCAGTTGTTCCGGCCTGCCTCTTAGTTTTTTTCCATTTCCTCAACATCTGCTTTTGTGAAGCCGTTCACACGGCAAGCCGTGGAAAACAGCGTTTCCAGTGTTCCCGCGCTTTTTCGCATGAGCCGGTCGCGGTGTGCCTCGGTGAACACTGGTGTGCCGTCCTGCTTGCACACGCAACGAATCAGCATCGACGCGCGGAAGTTGCGTGGATCGTCGGACGGTCGCCCGTTGGCGAACTGCTTTTCGATTGCACTGCGCGCATCGCCATCCAGGGTTCGAACATAGAAGCCGCTGTCCGCGCCGTACTTGTCAGGCAATGACACTGGCACAATGTCCAGGTCATCTGTGTTGAGAAATTCGTCCGCCTCTAACACTCGCATCGCCATTAGTCTCCGTTATCAGGTTGACGGGAATCCGGGGCTGCCGGAAACTTTGATTGTCACGGAACGCGAAATCATGCTTGCCGCGCCCGCAATCTCCCGCCCCATGCCCTTGACATATCCACTGAACGTCTCGGCGGAGACGGCCGTGCTGGAGAAAGTGAGCTTCCAAGTCCGCAGCGCGCCGTCCTTGAGCGCCGTGCCGAGCTTCTTACTGCTGGCATCTGTGGAGCCGTAGGCCAGCGTGAGCGACAATTCTCCAGGGTCTACCTGCCCACGCAAGAACGTCTTGAAGTTGTCCGAATTATCGAGCGTGGTAACGTCTGCATCGTCCGCCGTGGCGTTCGGTCCAGGCAGCGAGACGAGGCCGCCGATTGCCGTGTAAGTGGTCGTGCTGGCCGTGGTCAACTTCACACTGAGCGTCGTTCCCAGCCCAATCAGTTTGCGAACCGCCATAATCTGCTCCTATGTACTGGCGTGCCAAATGTTCACCGAGAGGGCCGCAACGTGCAAGCCTTCCTCGCCGGACAGACCACGCGGCACGTAATCATCGGTCTGGTCCTCAACAAAAACACCTTGTACGGTTTGCGTGCCGAATGTCCCACGCTTGCCGTGTAGGTATCGCTTCACCACCGATGCGATATCCTGGCACTCATCAAGATCGTCGCTGATAACCTCCACGTCGAATGTGTGTTCCACGAGGCCGCCGGCGGCATCCAGTGTCAATTCCTCGTTGCTGCCATTGCGGCCGTACCAGATTCGCGGATGCGGCGGGTATTCCGGCTCGACGGATTGCACAACGGCGTTAGGCGTGGCTGCACCTGGAAACACCGCAAGAATCGCCGTGCTGCCGACAATAACCGTACCCAGGTTTTCCGCGATATCAGCCACGTTCTAGGATCTCAAATTGAGTGATGGTTTCCTTTACCGCCACGTTGCCGGCGTGTGAGGCGACACGGTTTGCGGACTGTTCCATGAAGTGCTGCCCCGGTATCTGCCTTCGCCCTGTGTTCGGGTCAGGTAACACAGAAACTTGCCGCGCGGCTTCTCTTGCGAAATACGCTTCCTGGCGTTGGCGAAATTTACTTCCGAACTTTGCCAGCCCGGACAGTCCCTTCGAGGCAACCCGAAGGGCGCGTGATTCAGCACGCAGCCGCGATGCGATTTGCTTTGCGATGGCTGTAAGCGACGGGTGCCGCTTGCCTGTCTTCCAGCCGAATTCAACAAAAGCCCCGTAAAACGTCTCGCCCTTGAAGTAGCCCTCACCAATCATCGTCTTGACGCCGATATACCGTCGGCTTCGTTTTGCGGCTTTTGTGCGGATGGCACGGCGTAGCTGGCCAGTTCTCACCGGAGCCACCGCCCGCGCCGCCGCCGTGGTAATCTTCGCTCCAGCCCGCAGCCCATTACGCAATGCTTTCTTCGCGTTGCCGGTGAGTTTACTAAACTGCCTCCCCCACTCTTGCAGTCCGCGAAACTCAACCACTACACCGCCGCCAGCCCTCATGACGACACCTCCTCAGTGCAGAGCACGCTACAATAGCGGTCGCGTTCGCCGTCGTTCTGAACTGCCTCGATGTTCAGCACACGATCCCCGTACAGTAGCCGGTGATGCGGCTTTAGGTTCGTAGTGTAGTAGGCTTCCACGCGATGCGTTGCCGACGGCACGATTTCGCGGGCCTGCGTAAGCTCTCGGCCGCTAAGCGGCGTAATGCTGCACTGGATGGTTTCCAGCGGCGCGAAGGCTTTTGAGGATTGCCCTCGCGTACCGCGAGCCGTCGAGCCTTGCAGCGATTGAATGTCAACGGTGTGGCGGAAGCCGCGCACCCTACGAATAATGGCCATAGCCGACTCCCGCTAAAAGTGAGTCGATGGCGCGTTCCATCTTGATTTCGTCCACACGCTCTGGATCGTGGAGGTGTTCCAGTTTCAGCTTCACAGCTTCCTTGATGCTGCCGGGAATCGCCGCCTGCGAGGCATAGCCGGCCGTGAATCGCACCATCACGGCGTCGGGCACTTCGCGGGTTGCCGGCCACGTCTGGCCGAATACAGGCTCGACAGAAGCCGGCCCGTCCGTCTCAGTCACAAGCGTATAGGTTGTACTGCTTGCCGTACTGCCGTTGCTGGAGCCGTAATAGGTCAAGCCGCCCGTGCTGTTGTAGTAGCGGATGCTTGTGATCTTCTGCACAGGCGGCGGCCGTAACGTGATCGGCACATCCGTGTGCCGGTCACTGTCGGGAAACTCGTGCAAGACAAGTTCATAGGTTGCTGTGCAGAATTGAGCGTGGCCGGGAATGCGCCGCTGGCAATAGTCCACCGCCGCCAGCAGCTTGTTCTTGATTTCGCCGTTGTAGCTGTCGCTTGTCACGTAGAGGTGATCCTTCGCCTCTTGTAGTGATATCGGCGTTGTCGTGGGCGCGGTAATCAGTCGCCAGCGTTGCATGATTTAGGCTCCGTGGTCTTGCACCCATTGCGACCAATACTCTACCGTGTCTTCCTTGGCACCTTGCAGGTAGGCTGCCTCAAGCGCGGCCTGGTCGCGGCGTTGTTCGCATTCCGCGATTCGCTTTGCCAACTCGTCTCGCCTCGCCTTCATCTTGGCGGCCATATCCGAAAGGTGGTGGCTGTCGAATCCGTACAGGCCGGCCGACTTCAAGAGGTCGCATTCTCCCGGTAATACAACCTCGATTCCACGTCCAACGGCGATGCCGAGGAAGTACTCGCAGCTTGGCCGTTGTGCCCTGTATTCCGGCCCGCAAGCCATATCCACACCCCACACGCCAATGTGTGTCGGCTTGAATTCCATCGCCAATGCGATCATCCATGACACCGTGTTCGTGAAGTAGCGGCCGTACTGTTGGACGATTTCATCTTTGGGAAACACAACGCAGGTCTTCACTTCGGGAACTTGCTCCCGCATGACAACCGGCTTGTTTTCGTGGCGGCATAGCCAGTCCCAATAGGGAGGCCGTGCCTTGAGAAGTTCAGGGGCGTGCAACTCGAATTGCACGTCATAACGTAGAGCCTGGCCGCATAGAACCAAGTCGCTCAAGGTCCAAATCTGCCAAGTGTCATCGTGGTAGGGCGCCAACGCCAAGGACGAAGGCGCCTTTCCCACGATGGCGATCTTGGTCTG
>ERZ869929.308-NODE-308-length-33354-cov-7.692904_pt1 | contig 33354 bp, 55 predicted proteins | sample MGYA00579312_ERZ869929 | MGnify/ENA primary metagenome ERZ869929 (study PRJEB32216, sample SAMN09231818) | wastewater metagenome | place: USA: Maryland | collected 2016-08-09 | study: EMG produced TPA metagenomics assembly of the PRJNA472060 data set (Reclaimed... | reverse complement strand
ATCGCTGCAACTTCTCCACCGTAACGTCGGTGCTAGTCAAGCGAAACACGATCCCTGCTTGTTCGGCCAGTCGGATGATGTCGTCGCGGGTCATTTGCTCTCTCCCCTCGCACGGATGGCGTCCGTTAAATTAATCTTCCCCAACGTATCTGTCTCAACCCATACTTTCCGCACAACTTCTCCGCGCAACACTATCGGAGCGTCATTAGAGAGCGCCTTCTCGGTTATTTCCAACAGCGTTTCTTCGAGTGATTTTTCAGTCATTTCATGTTCCTCCCAATCTCTGCTGCGGCTCGGACAATGGCTCGGCGGGCGTGGCTGGAAAGATCTTCTCCATCTTTCGGGGTCCCAATCCAAAATCCAGAAGCGCAATCCTGTGAAAACGACAAATTTATTTCCAACTTCACCGCCAATCGCAGCGCATCGCCGTCGTCGTCAAGTGGGTTCCAAATTGCGCCGCAGGTGCAGAAATCATCGTCCCACCAACGGCAATCGTCTTGATGGGGCTGAATGCAAAACTCTCCATCCTCATCTCGTTCAATTCCAGCCGCCTTCGCAGCAAGTTCAAGTAGTTCTTTGTCGGTTATATCGTCGCGGGTCATTTGTCATCCCTCCACGCTTTTTCTTGGCACTCTCCCCACGCTTTCACTATCCACGAATCAAACTCGTGCGCATTCATAGGCGTGGCTTTACCCCGCTCTTGTTCAAGTACGGCGTTCAAATCTCTTTTTGCCGCGCTCGCCCGGTAGCGTTGCCATTCGCTGTTGTTGCTCCATTCAATTTCTTTCAGCGCCTCCAATGCCATCTCTGCGGCTTTGCGTAAGCCGGTTATGTCGTCGCGGGTCATGTTCGGCTCTCCCGAATAAGTCTCCAAAGAGCGCAAGCGAGTGTTATGCCGATATAAACGGAGGCAGATACCACTATCGCTACGCAGACATAGATAACGTAATGCAGTGCAACTTCTAGTTGATCGGTCATGGCTTTTTCTCCGGCTCATCAGACTCTGTCTGAATCTCAATCGCAAATCCGCCGTAGTAGCCATTGTGTACGTTGTGGTTAGCCATAGTGAATGACCCTCGGTCTGTATGGATTTCGAGGAACTGGATCTCGTGCGGCTCGTCCCATTCGTTTTCTGATGGGGCAAAGGTAGCCGGTTTGAGTTCTGCGCCAGTGAATCTCGCACCTACGAAATGCGAGAGATCATCATCGGTACGCATGTAACGTTCTTCGCAGCAGGACTGCCCGTTATCTAACACCCGAATTCCTGCGCTATCTGTAAAGCGCAAATGCAGAGCATTATCCTCACCAAGCCATACCTTGGTGATGGCTTTACCAAGTGATTGCTTGTAAGCACTCACCGTCTCTTCGTTACCGGAGAGTTCGCTGATAATTACTCCAATTCCTAACATTATTTTTTCTCAGTAACTTCGCACACGCCGATCTCAACTAATTTTTCAATGCAGCACTTCATACAGAATCGCCTCGACCAATCGTCAGTACTGACAATGACCGTGCCGACGATAGTCCCGTGAACCGGGCAGTCGTATTCAGGCTGTTTAATAGTCAGCCCGTCCGTTGGCATTGAGATGTCTTCTAAGTTCATAACTTCCTCAAGATCCAGTCATCGATAACGCGACCAATCACCCGGTACTGCAACTCTCTCATCAGGAATCGCACTGCCGCATGTTTGCCCTGCTCAGGTATTACATACCGATCCTTCTGCTCAACGATCACCACCGGATCATTGTTCTTGAAGGTATCGAATCCGCCCTTCACCACTTCCAACTCGTAGCCTTCGACATCGATCTTCACGAAGTCCACATCGGTCAACTGGAAATGATCGAGGGGCAGCATGGGGATGTCGCCCGTAGCGCCACGCGCCACATGAGTCGAGCCGGTGTTGTCCGGTTGAATCACCATCTGCACGGAACCTTCCCTCTCCCCAAGCGCACACTTGTGGATGGTCGTGATCTTCGGTGCGTTCTGCGCGAGTAACCTTGAGAACTCCTCGCAGGGTTCGAAGGCAATGACGGTGTCGAACTTCTCAGTAAGACCACGCGCCCAGAGTCCGACATGCGCTCCGATATCTACGGCTGTCCGGAACTTCGTGCAGTGTTTAACCGATTCCTGCTGGTGAATCGGCTGGTACGCCCCGGCTTTTATGGCCTCGAAGTAATGATCGATATGGGTTTCCTGATCAGGCAACCACCAACCATGGACTTGTTTCATTTCAGCATCTCCGACTTGCGGCTTCCTTTGTAGTGGATGATCTTCGGGTTCCGTCCAGAGAGTTCTTCTGGAAGACAGGCGTAGTCCGCTTCAGACAGTACGCCGTAGTCGCCCTGACTTGAGGTCTGCTTCCAGATCCTCATGCATTCCTGATCGCCATACCATCTTCGGTACTTGGGATCGATGCGATCCATGATGAATAAAAGATCTGCCCAGAATAGGTAGTCTTTGGTCACCGTCGCACAGGCAAGGTACGGATAGACATCATGCATCCTCTTTCCCTTATGCTCTGAGAAGTCGATCCCCTTCATCTGCGTATTGAAATAAAGATCTCGACCAAAGGATCTTTCGCAGAGCAGAACCTTTCTGTTCCCCAATAGTTTCTTCGGGTCAATGGCTTCTCGGACAATCATGTCATCGTCCAAGTACATGGCCGGTTTGTCTAAACGCAGTTCGGCATAGATCTGGAGTCGGTACTCCATCCAGTTGTCGGTGTCGAGCGTCAACTCAAATCGACGGGTAACGCCTTCAATGTCAGGCGTGTGCCGATCCGTACACATGATGATCTCCGCATTGGGATTCGATGCGCGGAGCGAAGCGACGAACTTCTTGGTGTAAGCAATCTGCTCTTCTGTCCCTGTCCGAAAGAACACGAACGTCGAGACAGGACTTTCGGCAGAGAGGTGTGCTTTAACGTCCTCCGTTAAGGCTGCAATCTGCGGGGTCCACGGGGCGATGGCGTTGTCTTTCGGGTAGGTGGTGACGGAGGGATACCAGAGGTTCTGGTTCCCCACGCAACTGTTCCAGTACCAGAGTTTGTTGGAATCCAAGAGGAAGGTCTTGGCTCCGACTGCCCCTGCGAGATGCCCGGTCGCGTTGCTGACGGTAACCACCGCATCACAGGCGGTGATAAGCGCCGCGAGTCCATCCAAGTCTTGGGTGTTATCGATATCCAGAACCTGTTCGATCCGGATGCCATGGGTCTTCTCCAGTTCGAACATCTCAGCGTAGTGGTCCCCGTACTGGAGGGACACGAAACGGGTGTTCGGGATTTGAAAGAGGGGCAGGAAGTCAGGCAGCGGTGCTGACTTGTGGTTGCCGATTCTGGGCGCTCCTGAGGCCCAAGAGATGCCGACCATCTTCTCCCCCGGCTTGAGGCCGAAGTCCGCCCTAATGGCTTCAGCGCGGGCGCGGTCAGGTACCAGATAGGGGTCTGCCCGGAACTCCGGGATATCAGACATCTCCGGGATCAGTTCCTTCGCGATGCTCCCCATCGGAATCTGCGAGTCGATGTCCCAGACCCGTGCGTTCTGGGGAACGAACTGGATATCCGAGAACGATCGTTTAAACAATGGTATCAGGCGAGCGTCCATCAGGACGGTCAGTTCCGGGACGTGCTTCTTGAGATGTCGAAGCAGGGAGCAGTAGAGGATCTGATCACCCACCCCTTGCTCTGACCACACCAAGAGATCCTTGTAGGCGCGGTGGGGTCTCCACTGCGGCTTGTTGGTCTTCAGGCGTGGGCTGTCGAACTTCTTCGATTCCCATCGAAGGTCGAAGGTCTTCCACCCTTCGGAGAAGTTCTGCTTCTGAAGGTTCATGAGAGCCATCGTCCATGGGATGTCCATGTTCGTGGGGTCCATGGCTTGGGCTTTGTTGAAGTCTTCGGTGGCGAGATCCCACCGCTTCATCTCCCAATGACTGCGGCCCCGTTGGATCAGGGCTTGGACCATGGCGTTGTAGAGTTCGGCTATCTTGTCGAACTCCTTGATGGCCTCGTCGAACTTGTCTTCGTTCGAGAGGTTCACGCCAATCTGCAAAGTCTTGATGAGTTCGTCTTTCACCAGTACTCCCTATCGTTTCCGAGTCCGCCCCCGCCCCGACTGGATCTCCAGTTCGGGGGAGGGACGTGTCTCCAATCCAAGTCGCTCAGTCTTTTCCAACTACGAATCAGACCTTGCAACCAGCGGATCATTACGCTTTCTCCAGCGCCTTGATGATGGTCTTCAGGGCGGCGATGAGATCTGAGACGTTTGATCTCTTCACCTTTACGTCCCGTTTAACCGCAGGCTTTGCGCCGTAGGTTTTTGAGACGACGTAAGCCAACTGCGGCGAGACCTTCAACTTCTTGACGATCTCTTTGTTGGACATGCCCTTGTCGAGCAGGTCGCGAATCATCGATGACTTAGATACTTTCTTCACTGTGATCTCCTTTTAGAACGGCACTTCGATCTCTTCTTCTTTCTTCTTGTAGTCTGTGTAAATCTGAGCAGCGACGGACATGAACTCGTTCCCTGCCTTGGAAGTCTTCTTCCAGACAGCGAGAGACATCTTCGCTTCCTCGCCTGCCTTCGCCTTCTCCACCAACTCCTTCAGCAAAGCCTTGCTCAAAGTCAGTTCCCCCCGGAAATCGGGATGGTTCTGTGAACCCTTGCGATTGTTGATGAACAATGCGCCTTGGGTCATATCACGGTTCTTGTAATCAGCCATTTGCATTACCTCCAAGTTTGGCCTTCAGTTCAGTGAATCCCTTTTTCAGGTCTTCGTATTGCTTTGGATAGTTCGAATCAAGAATGTCAATGAGTTTCTTGTTCTCCTTCCAGAATGAAACAAGTCCGGCTTCGTCAGTGCAGAACTTGTTTGCAAACTCCATCAGTTTCCCCACGATCTCAGCAGCGCCTTCCTCAGAGGGGATATCGTTCGGGCCACTCTTCGTGGGGACAACCTTCTTCACCTTCGGTGGCGGCTCGTTGAGAGCGGCGATCTCCTCATTGCTCAGGACCGGAGGTGAATCAGGTTCCGTGGAGGGAAGGTCTTCACCTGCGTAGATGTAATGCCCAAGCCCAAACATGGCGAGGCACTTCACCAAGCAGCGCATCTTCGTGTCGCTGATCTTCCGCGCATCGGGATTCTTGATGGCGTTGTTGCGATGATCCATGACCGGGAGCCACATCATTCGATGGCACTGACCGATCATCACATCGCAATGGACCGTGACCGTTCCATCTGAATGAACTTCGTGATGAGAGAACGAGTACTCCGCTTGCGGGTAGTACTCCATGAGAACGCCCCATGCCCATGCCCAAGACAGGTAGGAAAGACCTTGCTTCTTTTCGATGTGCTTCGAGACATCGATCTTCGACATGGTCTCCCAGATCTCCGCATAGGACGGACCAGATACTTCAGTCATAACATCTCCTGTTAGTTTGTTACGAGTTTACAAGTTATTTGTTAAAGGTCAAGGATTGAATCGTCGGGTTTGATGGATTCGTCCAAGTATTTTTTATACTGCGAACACCATGCGTTTACACGGCACCAGTTAGCCGTGCATCGGCCCGGTTCCCCACGACGGAACTCAACCTCTTGTCCATCAAGTAGCGCAGCCTGTGCATCAGCCTCGTTGTTGTAGAGTTTGATGGCGCGTTTGTTGCCCTTCTTCTTGACAGCCCAGATCGATGGCTTCTCCCATCGCTCTTCCTTCGAACACTCAGGAAGTTCCGCACCTGTGAGTCTCTGGAACTCAGCAGATTGGTGGAGCATGACCCTGCTTTCCAGATACCGATCCTGTTCGGACTCATCCCACATCGGGATATCGATCTCGACAATGGGAGCCTTCGGGTAGTCCGCTTTCTCTTCGGCATCCCTGCGGTTCCAGTCACGGAGGATCGCAATGACTTTCAGTCCCTTGACTTTTTTCGACTTTGCGCGTCGGACGAGCGAGGCATAGCAGTTCAACTGCGTTTCCCATTCGTCCTTGCCGAGGATCACAGACCAGACACTGGTCGTTTTGTAGTCGATGACGGTGATGCCATCCTCTTCGATGCGTTGAACATCAATCGCACCAGAGATGACCCATCCCTCGATCTCCGTGAAGAGACGCTCTTCGGTGATGTGCTTCTCATCGCCGGTCTCTTCGAACATCTTATGTGCGGCACTGCCTAGAACTGCCCACATCTTCTCACTTACATCCTCTTCCATGTTCTCCCAGTTCTCTTGCCTGAGAATGCGAACACGGGGTGAGTCAATCAGTTGGGTGATGGAGCGATTGCTTTCACCCTTGCTGTACTCGCTTCTCGTCAGTGCTTTGACTACCGTATCAGGCAGTCCGTACTTGTTCGTTAGTTTCATAGCGTTCTCCTGTCTGTATCAGACTCTCCAAACACGCAGACCTTTCTTGTCTTTGCTCGAACTGAACTTGTGCTTCGGGTTCTTTTGGGTGTATCTATTCAGCCTCACTCGAAGTGAGTGGAGGATGCGAGATAACTCCGCATCGTCTGCATCAATCTCAATGAGAAAAGAATCACCGACATTCATGTCCTCAAGTGGTAATGGCCCGATACGAAATCGCTTTGCGATTCGCTCCGGGAGTGGAACATTTCGATCTATCTTCATGGGTTCCTCCAAACAAAACCGGATCACAATGTGAACATATCAATAGATAACATGTCAACAGACTTACCCATTGTTTCGTTTACTGTGTATAGCGAGCCAGCATCTAAGGCGAATAGTCGTCAACTAGTTCATTTAAACGGACGGCCAGCGTTCATCAAATCTGCGAAGGCTCGTCAGTACATGAAAGATTTTCAGTGGCAATGTCCGAAGTTGAATCCGCTGATCACGGGAGACGTTGCCGTACACATACGGATCTTCTACGCATCACGCAGACCTGACTTGGATGAGTCGGTGATACTCGATGCGATGCAAGGGAACATCTACGAGAACGATAGACAGGTGAAGGAGAAGCACATCTATCACGGTCTCGACAAAGAGAATCCGCGATCAGAAATTGTAATCACTCGAACGAGTGAATCATGGAATCAATACTGGAATAAAAAAGCCCCAGAAGATGACTCCTCTGGGGCTTGACCGTCAGGGTGAAGGGACGGTAGTCTTGAGTTGCGACTTCAAAGACGTGGGCAGATCGTATCTGGATCTCCGCCACAAGGCAATCCCCCGTCTCCTGTCGCCGGTCCGGCGAGCCGCAAGTGAGCGAAGGGGGAACATCCTTCCCGCCCCAAAGTGCCAATGGAAAACCCATGCTCTGTCTGCCCCTGACAACATGGTGGGTGGCGGTGCGTTCATTCGCATCCGGCCAAACCGGTCTGGACTTGTGCAAGTAAGGCATGGAGAGATCCCCCTGAAAGCAGTTCCAGAGTCATGCTGAGATGCATGACAGGCACTGAGTACGGCGCGGCTGGAGCGGCCACCCGGAAAAGGGGCGACTTGTCGAAACAGGAAGGCACATGACACCAGAAGAAATCATCAGCAACCAATTACAGACAGGGCGGATACGCTGCCCAATTTGCTCAGAGAACAGGAAGAAATCCCATGAGAAGACCATGGGCGTGACAGTCGAATCAGATCGCGTCGTATACCAATGCTTCCACTGCGATGCGCGTGGAGCCATCAGGAGAACATCCATCATGCAACAAGTTCAGCAGATCAAGCAGCCGCCCAAGCCCGTTGATCCTCCCACGGAACATCGGCCAGAGATCGTCACAGAGTTTCTGGTTAAACGCGGTATTGATCCTGCGATAGCGACCCAGTTTCCCTTGGTCGGTTCCGAGAAGTACTTCGCAGAGATCGGCAAGGCTCCTGCGATTGGCTTCGTCTACGGAGATCCGCACCATCCAGAAGCCATCAAGTGGCGATGCACATCCGAGAAGACATTCACCCAGCAGGGTTCCGCGAAGTCGTTCTTCGGTTTAAACCAGTTGCCCAAAGACCTGACGGAACTCGTCATCTGCGAGGGGGAGATGGATGTCCTCGCACTTGCCTCCGCAGGGATCGCTGCGGTCTCTGTCCCGAATGGCGCACCCGCGAAGATCAGTGATGGCAAGGTCGATCCGAAACATGACGGGAAGTTTTCGTTCGTGTGGGAGGCAAGGCAACTGATCGACTCCGTCGAGAAGGTGATCTTCTTCCCAGACAGTGACGAACCCGGTCAGGCACTCGTTGAGGAACTGGCGCGTCGTATCGGACGGGCGAAGTGTTGGGTGGTCACCCTCCCTGAGAAGGATGCGAACGCCACCCTCCAGAAGCACGGTGCGACGGCCTTACGAGAGGCGCTAGGAGCCGCTAAACCCCTCCCGTTGGAAGGCGTGTACCTCCCAGAGGATTTCGAGGCTCAGATCGTCTCTCTGTACGACTCAGGCGTGGTGAAAGGGGCAAGCACGGGCCTTGCGACCCTCGACAATCTCTACACCATCCTCCCCGGACAGTTGTCGGTGGTCACGGGGATGCCCGGATCAGGTAAGAGCGAATTGATTGACCAAATATGCATCAATATTGCCATGCAAAAGGGGTGGCGATTTGCGATAGCGAGTTTCGAGAACCCACCGCAGATGCACATCGCCAAACTGGCAGAGAAGGTGATTGGGAAGCCGTTCTTTGGTGAGGATAGGATGTCGAGTGACGAGCGCGACTACGCACTGGCATTTCTCAATCAGCATTTCGTGTTCCTCCAGTCCCATGACGGAGCGCCATCGACGGTGCAGTCCATCATCGATAGAACGAAGCAAGCGGTGATGAGAATGGGTGTGCGTGGGTTGGTGATCGACCCCTACAACTACCTTGAGATGGGCGGGGACTCAGAACATCAGGCGATCAGCAAGATGCTCACCGACATCGTCCTGTTCTGTAAGTCGCATGAGATTCACGCATGGTTTGTGGCCCATCCTGCCAAGCACATCCCCGACGATGGCATCCCGAAGGGACAGCACATCTCAGGCAGTGCGGCATGGTTCGCGAAGGCGGACATGGGCGTGACGGTTCACCGGAACAAGAGCCAGACACAGGTGCATGTCTGGAAGAGCCGGTTTAAATGGGTTGGGAAGATTGGCGAGGTCGAATTGAACTATGACCTGCCGACAGGGAGATACTCAGACAAGATCACCGTTCCACAATGGAACGAATGGCCTGATTTCTGACATAAAAAAACCCCGGCGCCTACGAGAGGGCCGGGGTCTCTTCCTTTGCCGCCGTCTCTGCACTGACGGGGTTCAACGGCGACTAGGGTGGATTACTTTAACGCACTCGGATACTGAGCGGGCAGAGTTCCGTCGCACGGATCGTGCGAGTGTATTCGCTGCCCAAGTAATCATAAAAGCACTGCTTGGTCATGCCAGTCACCTTCTCGCCAGTCAGGTACGCCGTACCTGCATGAGCCGAAGCACTCGCCACCAATGCAGCCATCAAAACAATCCACTTCTTCATGCTAGTTCTCCTGTGATGTAACGATCAGCCCAATCAATGCACTCTTGTCGGGAACCTTTCCAGTATTTAAACAGTTCCCCGTTGGTGAATGCGACCCATCGATCTTTCCAGATGCGACCCGGACATGGGAAGACCCAGACTGTAGGGTTCCCGTGCGAATCTTTGAAGGTTAGTGCCTCGCCATCTTCATGCCCGAGAGTTTCTCCATCATGATTCGGGACACATAAGCCGCCACTGACGCGCATTCTGCTGCCTCCTCTGGATCATCCAGTTCCATTGCATGACGAGCCAAGTGAGAGGTGAACTCTGCGATCAATGCGATCACGTTCACGTCCTTAAACTCCATGCGTTCGATGTTCTCAGGCTTGATATCGAAAGCGAGTCCACCGTGAATGGTGACTGCTTCAATCACGCATGAGAGATCGATGTTTTCTTTGTGGTACCACGACTCCGGGTAGATTTCCCCGTCCATCGGATTCAAGAACAATCGTTCCATGTTTAAACTCCTAGAACATGTCAGCAGTGAGGTCATCGTACTCTTCCGGGTGATCACGCTCCCACTTCTGTGGGTTGATCGTCCGTTCGATGCTGTCCAGTCGTTCGTTGATCTGTGCCTGCCCAAGAAGAATCTTCTGGAGTAGGAAGTTGATGCCACGCAGTTCCTGATTCGTCACGGAACCGGCCATCGCAGCGCGAATCTCTGCGTCCAACAGGTCGATGTCAGCCTCGTTCATTGCGTCGTGCCTCCAGTTTAGCGGTCTGTAGTTCAAAGAACTTGCGGGTCAGTAGGTCAGCGAGTTCGTTCGTCTTGAGCGTGTGCTGCTTGCGTATGAGTTCGAACTTGTTGACCTCCTTCTCCAATTCCACTTTCAAAAATCGATACTCGCTGTCGAGTTGTTCGACGTAGGGGTCAGTCACTTTGTCCATGTTGCAATCCTCCAAGCGATGATGAGCATGAGCGGAACGAGTGCCATGCGCGGCAGATAAAATACGAACTCCTCCCATGTCATGCGGCCTCCTGTCTTGTCAGTTGATACTCGTATGCCCAGTGACCATTGTCCAAGTCATACACGGGCGCGTCGTTCTTCTCGCCACGTTCCACGATCCGCGCAGGCTGCGGGGTGCGAACACCCCACCCGCCACGCCAGATCACTTCGTCACCCACCTCGAACCGGTAGTTCATGCTGCCTCCTTGCGAATTTGATAGACAGTTGATCCCATGGTGATGACGATCTCACCATGCTCTAACATCCAATCGAATTGGGCGCGGTCGAAAGGGTGCATTTTGTCGAGCGAGTCGAATTCCTGCACGGTCGCATCTTCGCGGGTGGGATTGCCATTGCGGTCGCGAACCCAATCGCCTGTGTTGTGTATTGCGTAGCGTTTCATGCGGCCTCCGATTTAAACGATTCCATCCACTGACGTAGCACTTCACGCGCCTCGTTTTTGCTGAGGCCGAAAGCGTCTGCGAGGTACGGTGCAGCGCCAAACATGTTGATGCGACCGGAGTCGCGGAGCGAGTCGAGATAGCGGAAGGTGGCGGGGCGTTGTGCGTTATCCATGTCGTTCTCCTGTCTGATGTTTCAAAGTATAGTTGTTTAGATGTTACTTGTCAAAGGGTCAGGCGGCAGATGCCGCCCTCTCCCAGAGTGAGTTGACTTGAGCGATAGCGTTGTCGCGGTCGCTGTAGGTCACCCGGTCAGTGCCGATTGCGCGGATGTTCATGTCGCTGCTCTTCAGCACGTCATCGAAGTGTCCGCATCGACCGTACCCGCTCAAGTAGTACGGGCAGAGGCATTCGATCACCCGAAACATGGCCCGGCGTAGCATCGATGGGTGAGCGAGAGCAAACCCGATACGATCCATGTCCACCGGTTCCTCAGGGCGTTTAACCGTGACAGAGGCGATGATGCGATCATCATTGCGACCATCGACGTGGCAGAAGGCGACGAGTTCGACGCGCTGCCCCTCGCTCTGGATCTTGTCGATCAGGGCGATCACTGCCGCACCACGATTGATGATGTCCTGCGCGTCCACCCACCCGCTGCACACCACGTTCACCGCGATGCGAACGATGGGTTTCGCATTCGATGCACCATCGTCCAACGGTACGAACATGTTCTCCGGAACCCCTGCGGCGTAGCCGGGGATGCAGGGGAAGGCACCGACAGGGGCGTATTCCCATGTCGGCCCGGCCTCGAAGGTCACCTTCACACTCGCAGACTCGACGGCTTGCGTGGTCGCGGGGCAACCGTGTTCCATGAGGTGGATGCAGTGATCCCATGACTCGCTGCGGGTGAAGTACGGCTCACCGTCCTCCGATTGGCTGCGGCCATGCCATGCCTTCATGCGCGGCAGGGTTTTCATGTCGTGGACGAACTCGTCCCATGAGTCGGCGTTGTAGTTGTAGTCAGTCATGCTGCGTTACTCCACTGGCGGAACTTGGCGGGGAGAGACTCGGTCACCTTGGCGCGGTCGGCTGCGGTCATCGACTTCCAGAGCAGCGACTCAGCGACCTTCTCGCGGGAGAGACCGGCGCTGAGTAACTTGCCGCCCTTGATCGATGCGCGGGGCGATACGACGTGGCGGATCTTGTGTTCACGCACGGCCTTGCGTACCGCCTGAACGTAGCGCGTCCACTTGTCGTTGCTGCTGATCGCGAGTTCCAACTTTTCGTCGTAGTCCATCGGCAGGTACATGAACCGGTCGAGGAAAGCGGCGTCGAGTTGGTTCCGCCCGACGTACTGGGCATCAGCACCGTTGCCGAAAGTATTTGCGGCAGCGATCACCACAAAATCCGCGTGGCGTTTAACCGTGCCATGCGGGAAGGCGGCGATCTCGTTGGCGAGAATCGCATTGAAGGCCAAGAGTGCCTGAGCCGATGACGCATCGACCTCGTCGAAGAGGAACACGCCACCGTTCACATAGGCGCGGTACAGGTCGGTCTCCATGTACTTGCCCTCAGGGTTGATGAAACCCTGCAACTGGTACGCCATGCCCACCGCACCGGTCGAGTAGAACGGCAGACCAAGTGCCTCCGCAGCCTGCGTGGCGATGGTGGTCTTGCCAGACCCGGCAGGGCCAACCAAGTACACGTTCTCGCGAACCGACAGGGCGGCAAGCACGTCCGCGAAGACCGGGTGACGGTGCGCGTTCGGCAGCGTCTTGATCTCCGCGCCTTGCTTGATCTCGATACGAATCGGGCGGTGCTGCTCGACCGCAGCGACGGCGGCGGCAATCGCATCACGGCGAATGCCATCGATGGTCGCCCAATCGAGTTCCGCACGAACCGGGGCAGGATCGACCCCGTTCCACACCGCAAGCAGGACATCGTCCGGTGCGTTCGGTGATTTACCCTGACGCACAGAGTGCATCTTGAGGTAGGCGCGGTCTGAGTCAGACAGCGGCAGCGAGAATGTGCGTTCCATGATCAACCCTCCACCTTGAGTGAGCCGACAGACGCGCAGACCGGGCAAGCCGAGTCAGCGTGTAAACGATTGCCCTGAAGGGCAGAGACACGAGCCGTCCACCCGCAGTCGCTGCACTGCAACTTGAGCAGGCGGGTGCCTTGCTTCTTGCGGGCGTTAGGATCGACCTTGGCATGGGGATACGAACCCAAGACCTTGACGATCTCCTGCAACTTGCCGCGCAACTCGACACCCGGAACCGTCGAGGTCAGCGGGCCTTCGAGGCCAATGGCGCGGGAGACACGGGCGAACTCGCCACGGTGGCCGCATTGGATACCGGCCCAGACATGCGCGAGTTCATGGGCGAGAACACCCACGACATCGAGCGGGTTGTCGAGAATCGGGTTGATGAAAACCTCGAAGGTGCCGTCCGCACTGATCGACGGGTCGAAGGCTTGGCCGAGCGTCACCTTGCCAGTGCGCGACCCGCGATAGCCAATGGGGAAACCGCAGGCGACCCGATACTTGCGCTGCGACCAATCGGCGGCGGCGATATTGGCGGCGGGGAACACCTCATGCTGAAGCGCGACGGCAGCAGCGGCGAGGTAGGTTTCACGTTCTGTGAACATGGGCATAACTCCTGTTGCAATGTTGCGAAGTATAAACGCTGCGTTGTGTCGCAGTCAACTTGTGTAAACGGTGACGGTCTCGTCAGGCAGTGCGTCACACTGCGACCGGCTCACGCCGGTTTCGACCTGCGTTTAAATGCTGACCAGATAGTCGTTTGAAAAACCGGGGACTCGCACGTCCACCTGAACACCCATGCGGCGGATATCCGCGAGGTTCTGGGCATCGAAGGTTTTCTGCTTCATCAGCGCAGCGAAGCGTGATGCGAGTTCGTTGAGCGGGTAGTACTTGATCGACCCGTATACATGGCGCTGTTCGACTTGAATGATCATGCGGCCTCCACTTTGCTGAGAACTTCGAGAATCTTGCGCTCGACACGGTTCGCGTCGAACTGGTCTGCGTCAGGGTTGATCAGCAGTGTGTAGGCGTCCTGCAATGCGGCGCGGAGTGCCTGAATTTTCTCGTTCTTGCGCTTGATCTGTCTGCTGTAGTCGCGAAGATCTTCTAGCAGTTCGCTGATCTCTTGACGCAGGGCGTTGGTGTTGTTGCCGTAGATGTCGTAACTCATGGTGTTCTCCTGTTGTTGGTCTCATCAGCACCCGCATCACGGGTGGACGCCTCGCGGCGTTTCGACCTGTCAGGCAGCAGCCCCCGTTGCTTTTTCGATGGCTGCGCGAAGTTCCTTGATCGTCAGGTAGGCGGGGTGATCACCGGGCAAGTCCCCTGCGATTCCCTCCAAGTCAGCCAATGCACAGCGGCAAGCGTCGAGCAGTTCCGGTGCAGCGGCAATTAGGCGGGCGTTGGCCCGTATCGCGGCAATCTTCCTGCTGCCGTTCCAGTTGGACTCATGGTCGCCGTGTACGGTGGCGACACGGACGGACTCGCCTGCGTGATTCGCGAGGACTTCAATGCCTTGGACAACCCAAGGACCGGGGGCGTAATTGCTCATGATATTCTCCTGTGGTTTAAACGATCACTTGCACTCGCGGGAACATGAGGTCATCCATGAACGAATGACCCGGCAGCGGTGCGACGAAGTAGTCCGAATGCTTGCGGTCGGCCTTGCCTAGCCAAACTCGCTCGATGGTTTCAGCGCGGAAAGTGCCGTCGAGTTTGCTCACGCTCACCACCTTGCCAACGTAGTAGCAGTCATCGGTGTGCGGGAAGTCGAGGCTCTTCACGATGTCGCCTGTTTTGATGTTCATGTCGTTCTCCTGTTGTGTGACTCAGTGCAGCGTCCTACGCGAGGGCGCTCTACTGAATCGAAGGTTTCTCCGGTTCGTTGGGCATCGTCAGACTTTCGGGCGGCTGCTGTACTTGCAGGTCATTGCCTTCAACCCTACGGCTTCACCGATGCTTTAGGCCGGGTTCCCCCTTCAGGGAACCGTCGGGCTGCTTGCGCTCATCCGACACCAGAACCTTTGTTTTTCACCTAGCGGCTTGGCCTGTCTGGGGGGCCAGTGATGCGTATCCTAGGGATAACATGGTCACATGTCAACTGGTTAAACGATAAATTTATCAGCCAGTAGGCTAAGTCATTGATAATCGGTCGAATTTAGTTTGCGTTTAGACGGTCGCGAGGGTAGGTTTACAGGCCACAGAGTCAGTGATCACTGAGTCAGCACTGGCACAAGTCAGCGAATACACGAGAAAACAAGGGTTAAACGCACTATGGCAGGAAAGACGGATGAATACGGCCTGACCGTAAAACAGCGGAAATTCGCAGAGAATGTCGTGGCAGGCATGAGCCTGTCAGATGCGTATCGCAATGCGTATGACGCAGGCGGCATGACGAACGCGCAGATTCATAGGGAGGCGAGTCTGTTGGGGAGCGACCCAAGGGTTGCCCAATGCATGGAGGCGCTAGGTGAGGCTGTGAGGCGCAAGAGTGAGGCTCTTACGGTCTCAGACAGGGATATGCTCGTCACTCTGCTCCGCCAATGGTCAAAGGGCGAGGCTCCAGCCACGCAGACGCAACTACGGGCGGCCGAACTACTTGGCAAGGCGTGTGGCCTGTATCGCGACGTAGTCGAGGATCACCGTGAACGTCCTGCTGCGTTAGTGGCTGCTGACCTCGAACGCAAACTCGAAGTGCTACTGGCAGCGCAGCAGCCTAGTGTCACGGTCAACGTCATGGAGCGTGTAAACGCAGCGGATATTGACGAGGTTCCGGGTGAGAACGCCGCGAGTGACGCGGCTAGTTCCGGGTTGCAATAGACCGCACACGCCTGCGCGTTAGAGAACGCACGCCCGTGGGGGTTAAACGCGGTCGCACACGCGGTCTAATCGCGCACCCACACCCCCCCGTGCGCGTTCGGGTACTTGCGCGTACCCATACATACGATTTTCCTCAAACGATTACCCTGATTTTCCTCAAACGATCACCCTACTTTTGCCTCTGTTGCGTTCTTACAACAACAGGGGTATAGGGGTTAAGTTCCGTGGGATTGGCAATGTATCCGCGAAGGTTCCGGGATTTTGTTGTTGTAGTGCGGATTGAGTGGTTGCGAAAAATTTTTTGCAAAAATTTCGCGTTTCTCTATTGACTTTTCTTCTTAATTGTGATATAATCGGTCTACAATATAGACGTTTAAGCGAGAAACTAGGTTTAAGTATACGCTAGTATTCGCTGTAAGGTTGTAGTTTCTCAAGAATTTTGCCTTCGGCTTTTGAAGAGTAAGAGGTAAGAAGGCAATATAGACCTAGTTTCGAGCGATACCTGCGAATGACAGGCGATGTGTCTCCAAGTCCCCCACTCAATCGCCGTGGCTGGCTCAGAATAAGAGAGAAGAGTTGGAATTGTGATGAAACGGGGGCTATTGTCCCTGCATTTTGAGGTTCTTTTAGGTGCAACTGACAGTAGAAAACCTGCCTAAAATCATGGCGTTAGTGCAAAACCTGCCTAATGACCAACAGAAGGAGTGGTTGGGGCTGTTAGAGGAGTGGGAGAAGGCCAAGTCCAAGGAATTGGCTCAAGAGAAGTTCATCCCTTTCGTGCAGAAGATGTGGCCGGGGTTCATTTCAGGCCGTCATCACAAGATCATGGGCGAGAAGTTTGAGGAAATTGCCTCTGGCAAACTCAAACGCCTGATCATTTGTATGCCTCCTCGCCACACCAAGAGCGAATTCGGGTCTTTTCTGTTCCCGGCGTGGTTTTTGGGCAAGTTCCCCCACAAGAAGGTGATTCAGTCCTCCCATACCGCAGAACTCGCGGTGGGTTTTGGTCGAAAGGTCCGAAACTTGGTCGATTCTGACACCTATCGGGAGGTTTTCCCGGATGTGTCTCTCCGTGCGGACTCCAAAGCCGCCGGTCGTTGGAGTACTTCCAAGGGCGGCGACTATTTCGCCATCGGTATCGGCGGTGCGGTGACCGGTAAGGGCGCCGATATCCTCATCATCGACGATCCCCATGACGAACAAGAGGGACAATCGTCCGATCCGTCCGTCTTTGACCATGCCTACGAGTGGTACACCTCCGGTCCTCGTCAGCGTCTCCAGCCGGGTGGGGCTATCGTCATCATTTGTACCCGTTGGTCCAAGAGAGATCTCGTCGGACAGGTGTTAAAGGCATCCGCCCAGCGTGGGGGTGATGAATGGGAGGTCATTGAGTTCCCAGCGATCATGCCTTCAGGCAAACCCCTCTGGCCGGAGTTCTGGCCGGTCGAAGAACTGGAGGCTATCCGGGAAGAAATCCCGACCCATAAGTGGCAAGCCCAGTACCAGCAAAATCCCACTTCCGAAGAAGGCGCGTTGATTAAACGCGAGTGGTGGAAAGTGTGGGAAAAGGACGATCCCCCGCAGTGTCAGTATTTGATCCAGTCATGGGACACCGCTTTCCTAAAATCTGAACGCTCGGACTACTCCGCCTGCACCACTTGGGGCGTGTTCTACCACCCAGATGGGTCCGGAGCGATGCAGCCGAATATCATCTTGATGGACGCGCACCGGGAGAAGATGGAGTTCCCGACCCTGAAGAAGAGGGCGTATGAACTCTACAACTACTGGAAGCCCGATACCTTGATCGTCGAAGCCAAGGCGGCAGGTATGCCCCTCATATTTGAACTTCGGGCAATGGGTATCCCGGTCTCTGAATACACCCCCTCTCGCGGTAACGACAAGATCGCCCGTGTGAATGCCATTGCGGATCTCTTTTCGAGTGGAAAGATCTGGCGACCGAACACCCGATTCGCAGAAGAAGTCGTTGAAGAATTTGCGTCTTTTCCCGCCGGAGAGCATGATGACTATGTGGACTCGTGTACACAGGCACTGCTTCGCTATCGCAGGGGCGGCTTCGTGACTCTCCAGTCCGATTACAAGGACGAACCGGTATATAAACGCAAAGCGTCTTACTACTGAGGATTTAAACGATGAAAGGCAAGACTAAGAAGTCTGAGATGGCGGAGATGCCGAAATCCCGCAAGCAGCCCAAAGATATGTTGATGGGCAAGATGAAGGGTCTCGGCAAGCCTGTGATGGTCGGCGGTGCCAAGCGATCCAAGAAAATGTATGGCGGTGGTGAAACCATGGGAACGACCGGGACTGCTCGGGGCATGGGCGCTGCCGTTAAGGGCGGTAAGTTCCGCGACCTGTAAGGGGAGACCACCATGGCGGTTGATCGCGCACTGATGCCCTCTTTGATGGGAGGGCAGGCTTTAGATGTTCCTATCGAAGATGCGAACGAGCCTGTCGTGGTGGAACTACCCGATGGTGGGGTTGAGATCAATCTCTCCCCGGAACTCAATCAGACTGCCAGTCATGAAGACAACCTAGCCGAATTCATTGATGAATCCACGCTAGGCAACATGGCCTCGGAACTCGTCTCTCTCTATGATGCAGACAAAGACTCCCGTAAAGAATGGGAAGTCACCTACATCAAGGGATTAGATCTCCTTGGTCTCAAGATCGAAGATCGTACCCAGCCATGGGAAGGAGCCTGCGGTGTATTTCACCCGATGCTCTCTGAAGCAATCGTTCGCTTCCAAGCCCAGTCGATTCAAGAGATCTTCCCCGCTAGAGGCCCGGTTCAGACCAAGATCTTAGGTCAAACCACTACTGAGCGAATCCAACAAGCCGAACGGGTTCAGGAGTATTTAAACTATCTCCTGACAGAAAAGATGAGCGAGTACCGCTCAGAGACAGAGAAACTGCTGTTCTCATTGGCCCTTTGCGGCGCGGCTTTCCGAAAGGTCTATTACGATCCTTCTCTCGGTAGACCTGCTTCGATCTTTGTTCCGGCAGAGGATTTTGTGGTCTCTTACGGAGCCACCGATCTTGTCACCTGCGAACGTGCTACGCATGTGATGAAGAAAACCTACAACGAGATTCGAAAGTTGCAGGTGTCTGGCTTCTATCGCGATATCGATCTGCCGCCCCCGTCGCCGGATATCAGCGAGATTCAAAAGTCCTACGACAAGTTGAATGGCGAATCCAAGGGCATGGATCTGGATTCGCGCTACACCCTCCTTGAGATGGTCGTGGATTATGATCTGCCCGGCTTTGAAGACACCGACGCAGAAGGCAATCCCACTGGCATTGCACTCCCCTACGTCATCACCATCGACAAGTCTTCGAGGAAGATCCTCTCCATTCGACGGAACTGGTATGCGGATGACTCGCTCAAGAAGCGCCGTCAGCATTTCGTTCAGTACACCTACATCCCCGGACTCGGTTTCTACGGGTTCGGATTGGTTCACTTGGTCGGTGGACTCGCAAAATCCTCCACCTCCATCCTCCGTCAGTTGGTGGATGCGGGAACCCTTTCAAATCTTCCGGGCGGATTGAAGACTCGCGGTCTTCGCATCAAGGGTGATGACACCCCCATCATGCCGGGCGAGTTCCGTGACGTGGACATTCCGTCCGGTGCTTTGCGCGACAACATTACGTTCCTTCCCTACAAGGAACCCTCCGGTACGCTCTATCAGTTGCTCGGCAACATCGTGGACGAAGGACGCCGGTTTGCCTCTCAGGCAGACATGAAGGTCGCGGACATGAATGCCGAAGCCCCGGTGGGAACCACCCTCGCCATCATCGAAAGATCGATGAAGGTGATGTCAGCCGTGCAGGCACGTTTACACGCCTCCATGAAGAAAGAACTGAAACTGCTCTCTCAGGTTATCTTCGACTACGGCCCCACGGAATATCCCTACGACATTCCGGGTAAAGAACTGACCAAAGAAGACTTCGATGATCGCATCGATGTGATCCCGGTATCGGACCCCAATGCGGGAACGATGGCCCAGCGGATCATGAAATATCAGGCGGCATTGCAGTTGGCCTCCCAAGCCCCGCAGTTGTATGACCTCCCGATGCTTCATCGTCAGATGATCGAAGCGCTGGGAATCGCAGATCCTCAGGAAGTGCTACCGAATCAGGAAGAGATTCCGCCGACCGATCCAGTCACTGAGAACATGAATGCCCTGACCATGAAGCCGATTAAGGCTTTCATCTATCAGGATCATGAGGCTCATATCCAAACGCACATGTCCTTTGCCCAAGATCCGCGCTTGCAGCAGATGCTCCAGCAGGCACCTCAGGCCGCGCAGGCCATGCAAGCCACCCTCACCGCTCACGTCGCGGAACATCTGGCCTTTGCCTATCGGCAGCAGATCGAGAAAGAACTTGGGTTTAAACTCCCTCCTCCGGGGGAACCTCTTCCCGAGGATATCGAGTACCGCATTTCTGCATTGGTTGCTCCGGCAGCGGCTCAAGTTACGGGCAAAGCCCAGCGCGAAGCCCAAATGCAGGAACAGCAACAGCAGCAGCAAGATCCGGTCCTTCAGATGGAAATGCAGAAACTGCAACTTCGCGCACAGGAAATCCAGCAGAAAGCACAGGCTGAAATGACCCGTGTTCAAGCAGATATGCAGAAGGCGCAGATGCGAATGCAGTCCGAGCAGGCTCGCCTCAAGGTTCAAGAGCGTATCGAAGGGGCGCGTCTGGGCGTTCAAATCGCCTCGACCAACGCTTCAAACGAACTTCAGAGCAAGGAAATTGCCTCCCGAGACAAGGTCGAAGGAGCCAAGTTAGGCGTCGAGATCGCCCGAGAGATGCTCTCCGCCCAGCAAAAAGAGCAGGACATGAGGGATAAGAATGCCAGCCGCAAGCGATAACGTCGCAGAATATCTGCGGAAATCCCTGCGCCAGCAGATGAACGACATGGCCGACCACATAGCCGGTGGCGGCTGTGCCGACTTCAATGAGTACAAGCGGTGCTGTGGAGTTATCGAGGGTCTGGCACGGGCCGAGCGAGAATTGCTTGACCTAACGAAACAAATTGATGATGATTAAACGGCTTAACAACTTCGCTGTGTAAACAGTGCAACCGCCCCGCGAGGGGTGCAACCGCCGAAAGGTGCTTTAAACATGTCAGAAAACGACAACAAAGTCGCAAGTCAGTTACCCAAACCTACCGGGTACAAAGTACTCATTGCGCTACCTAACCCCGAAGAGAAAACAGAAGGTGGAATCCTCAAGGCTACTCAAACACTTGAGGCTGAGGAAATTGGGAGCATCGTTGGTTTCGTCCTCGCGATGGGACCGGATGCTTACAAGTCCCCTGATCGTTTCCCTTCTGGTCCTTACTGCAAGGAAGGAGATTGGATCATGATGCGGTCCTACTCCGGCACTCGCTTTAAGGTTCACGGAAAAGAGTTCCGCCTGATCAATGATGATTCGGTCGAGGCGGTAGTCGAAGATCCGCGAGGAGTGGTCAAAGCATGAGTACCGAAGCAGGCATGAGCAAGGAGGAGAAGTTCTTCGGAGTTTCCGCTCCCTTGCAGATCCCTGAGAAGGAGGAGGTTAAGTCCTCCCCGGAACCCGATGTGGAGTTGGAGATCGTCGATGATCTTCCTAAGCAGCCGGTTAAACAGGCTGAGAAGGAAGAGAACGACGAAGAACTGTCGGACTACAGTGAAAAAGTCCGCAAACGCATCAACAAGTTGAAGTATGAACAGCATGAAGCCCAGCGGCAGAAAGAAGCCGCCGAGCGGATGCGCGAAGAAGCCCTTCGCTATGCACAACAACTTGCCATTAAAAACCAGCAATACGAGTCACTAATCCAGCGTGGAGAAGGCGCACTCGTTTCGCAAATCAAGGCCCGAGCCAATCTTGCCCTTGAGCAGGCTAAAGCCCTGTACAAGGATGCATACGAAGCCGGTGATGCTCAGAAGATCATTGAGGCTCAGGAAAAACTCCTTAATGCCCAGACGGAGTTTCGGGAGGCAGAAAAGCACGAACGTGTTCTTCAATCTCGACCCAAGCCCCAGCAGACACAGCAGGCTTACCAGCCTCCTGTGCAGCAGTATCAACAACCGCAAGTTCCCCAACCGAGCCAGAAGGCTTTGGATTGGACCAAGAAGAATCCTTGGTTCGGCCCTCAGGGAAATCGGGAAATGACTGCATTGGCCTACGGAGTCCATGAGACTTTGATCCGAGAGCAGGGCGTCAAACCTGACACCGAAGAGTATTACGAAAAGATCGATGCCGCGATGCGTCAACGATTCCCAGATTACTTTGAGAAGGACTCAGATAACGTGCAAGTTTCTGTTGCCCCTCAACGCACCCCAAATACCGTGGTCGCTGCCGCCAATCGAAACAACGGCGCACGGCCTCGCAAAATCCAGTTGACTGCCACACAGGTCTCCGTCGCTAAGAGACTTGGCCTCACCCCCGAGCAGTACGCCAAACAACTCATTAAGGAGAGTTACAATGGCTGAAGAGCGCAAAATTCGTATCGACCGTGCAGCCGAATCGCGTCCTAGTGACTCGTGGTTGCCGCAATCCGCATTGCCGGTCCCCGAGCCGAAAGATGGCTGGGTGTTCCGCTGGATTCGCACTTCTTCTTTGGGACGTTCGGATAACACCAACGTCTCGCGTCAGTTCCGTGAGGGCTGGGAACCTGTGAAGGCAGAAGATCATCCTGAGTTGAAGATCCTCTCTGACATCAATTCTCAGTTCAAAGGAAACGTCGAAGTCGGTGGCTTGCTACTTTGCAAGGCTCCGCAAGAGAAGATGTTGCAACGCCAGAAGTACTTCCAAGAACTTTCAGATCGACAGATCGACGGTGTGGACCGCAGTTATCTGCGGGAAAATGATCCGCGTATGCCGCTCCTCAATCCGGAGCGATCAACGCGCACCACTTTCGGACGAGGATAAATCCTTTTCTTTCCACTATTCGAGGTAATTTCAAATGGCTTCAGGAACTGATGTAACAGCCCCTTATGGGTTCCTGCCGATTAACCTCATCGGCGGTCAGGTCTATGCGGGTTCCACCCGTATGTACCCGATTCAGTACGGCTACGCGACGAGCATCTTCTACGGTGACTTTGTCAAGGTCGTGCGAGGTTCGCTCACCCGTGTATCGATTGGTGCTGCCACCAACTCGAATGCGGTGACGGGCGTTTTCTTTGGTTGCTCCTACACTGATCCGGTCACGAAGGACAAGCGTTTCAGCCAGTACTGGCCCGCTTCGACTTTGGCCGGTGATGCGGTTGCCTATGTGGTTGATGATCCGGACGCTGTTTTCAAGGCTGCGGTCTGCTCGTCAGGCACCACGATGGCTTCGGGCGCTTACGCGATGATCGGCACGAACCTCTCTGCCATCAACAATGCGGGTAATGCGAACACCGGTAACAGCAAGAACGCGATCCTCGCGCCAACTGCGACCCCGGCTACTTCGATCCTCCCGCTGCGTTGTGTCGGTGTGGTTCCGGAGACTTCGGTCTCTTACGCCGCGACTGGTTCGTCCTCCAGCACCACGATTACCCTCACGGGTTCGGGTCTTCCGGCGGCGATTCCGGTTGGAACGAGTGTGGCCTACTACGCTGCCAATGGTCAGTTGATTGAGACGGGTTCGTTTGTGACGGCTGCTGCCGCCGCTGGCGATACCTCTGTCACGATTAATGCTGCCATTGACGTGCCGGGTGGCGTCACGGACATTCCGGCTGCGTCGAGCATCGTGTTTACCGTCTACCGTGAACTGTTGGTCAAACTGAACGTTCTGACCCACGGTTACTACAGTAGCGTCACAGCCTAAGGAGTTCTAGAAAATGGCTATTTCACGCGCACAAATGTTGAAGGAACTCCTGCCGGGGCTTAATGCCCTTTTCGGCTTGGAGTACGCCAAGTATGAAGATGAGCATACGCTCATCTATGAAACCGAGAACTCCGAGAAGGCTTTCGAAGAGGAAGTCAAGTTGTCGGGATTCGGCACGGCCCCGGTGAAGCCGGAAGGTCAGGCCATTGCCTATGACAACGCGCAGGAGGCTTGGACGGCTCGCTACAACCACGAAACGATTGCGATGGGTTTCTCGATCACTGAGGAAGCCATGGAGGACAACCTCTATGACCAACTCTCTGCTCGTTACACCAAGGCTCTCGCCCGTGGTATGGCGAACACGAAGCAGGTTAAGGCTGCTGCTCTGCTGAACAACGGCTTCACGACGTTCCAATCTGGTGACGGCGTGACGCTCTTCAGCACGGCTCACCCGCTCGTCAACGGTGGCACCAATGCCAACCGTCCGACTGTGGGTGCGGACCTCAATGAAACGTCGCTCGAAGACGCAATCATCTCGATTGCGAACTTCGTGGACGAGCGCGGTCTTCTGATCGCCGCCCGCCCGCGCCGCCTCATTGTGCCGTCGCAGTTGATGTTCGTTGCCGAGCGCCTGATGGAGACCACTCTCCGCACGGCGACTGCCGATAACGACATCAACGCGATCCGTAACATGGGCGCGATCCCGGAAGGCTATGCGGTCAACCACTACTTGACCGACACGAATGCCTTCTTCCTCATCACTGACGTTCCGAACGGAATGAAGCACTTTGTGCGTACTCCGCTCTCGACCGGCATGGATGGCGACTTTGACACCGGCAACGTCCGGTACAAGGCTCGTGAGCGTTACTCGTTTGGTGTCAGCGATCCGCTGGGCATCTACGGTTCGCCGGGTTCGACCTGATAGCCTAAAAGGCAGAGAAGGGGGGCTTCGGCCCCCTTTCTTTTTGTGTATCTGTGTTGTTTAATCGCATTACCGGGAAAACGAGTCCACCAGACAGACCCGGCTGACGGTATGCAGACTGGTGGACGACTCGCATACGAGGTTTAAACATGGCTAAGACTACTTTTTCTGGTCCGGTTGAGTCGGACAATGGCTTCATCGGTGATGTGTCCGCGACGGTTATCAAGGCCGCTTCGGGTACGGTCACCAATCTTCTTTGCACCAGCCTCACGGTTGGCACTACCAAGATTGGCGTGGCAGTAAATGCTGCTTCGGGTACGGTGTCCGCTCAGACGGGCTACATTCAGGTTCTCGTCGGCGCGACCACGGCCTACATCGCCCTGTACAAGAGCGTCACCGTTTAACCAACCGGGGTTTAGCCCCTAAAACGGAGGATTCTCTATGGCTCAGTACGATGTTTGGGCGGTAAATCCGACCAGCGATGATGACTATTTCCGCGCCTCTGCGGCCATTGCCGCCTCTGGAAGCATTGCTCTTCTGAAGAACGATGTCGGCCAGTACGGCACGGGTTACAAGGTTTCCATCACCTCTGATGGTGCGGATGCCAACAAGACCTTCACCATCACGGGTGTCAAGGTCGGCATCAACGGCGCAGACGGAGTTGTGACTGAAACGGTTACTGGCCCGAGTGCAACGGTGGTCTATTCGACCAACTACTACACCCGAGTCAACAGCATCAGCATCAGCGCGGCTTCGACTGGCGGCATCAAGATTGGCTATGGCGGAGATCTTGCGTTCCCCCGAACGCGAATCAAGCAGGTGCTTTATTTGGCCTCTTCGACAGAGGGAAGCATCACCTTCACCGCGCAGCCCAATAACACGGTGATTCTCAAACTCTTCACCCCGGCTGATGGCACTGCTAACGACGCCATGGTTCCGCCGGAAGGCATTCTCACGACCAAGAGCAACTCTGGCCGTGGTGATATCGCGGTGATGACCTTGGATCAGGTGTCGAAAGTCACTGTTATTTGCGGGTGACCTATGCCAAAAACCCCGGCATGGCAAAGGAAAGAAGGCAAAAACCCTGCTGGCGGCTTAAACGCTAAAGGCAGGGCTTCCTATAACCGAGCCAATCCCGGCAAGCCGGGTTTGAAAGCGCCTCAGCCTGAAGGCGGTCCACGTCGAGATTCTTTCTGCGCCCGCATGAAGGGCATGAAAAAGAAACTCACCAGCAAGAAGACGGCTAACGATCCGAACAGTCGGATCAACAAGTCGCTTCGTGCGTGGAACTGCTGACATGGCTAAGGCAAAGAGCAAAGTGAACGCAGCGGGCAACTACACCAAGCCTGAATTGCGAAAGCGCCTATTTAACCAGATCAAGTCAGCCTCGACCCACGGAACTAAAGCAGGTCAGTGGAGCGGGAGAAAAGCCCAGTTATTGGCAAAGAAATACAAAGAAGCCGGAGGCGGCTACAGAGATTGATATGGCAATGCGGATCAAAAAGGATGCGATAGGCGCAGCCATCAAGCGATCCTACAAGGACGGCAAGGCTTGCCCTGTCGCGACCTTGGACATCCATGTCAATCTGAAGAACCGCAACCATGCCATCGAAGACTATGGCTATGGCCCACTAAACCCGAACGAACCTTCAGAAAAGTTCTGGTCCAAGAAAGCCAAACTCTGGATGATCTCTCCAGAAGAAGCCAAGACCGCACGATGCGGAAACTGCGCGGCATTCATCAAGACCCCGAAGATGCTTGAATGCATTGCGAAAGGCATGGAGGCGGGTGATGAACCTCACATGGATAGCGCCATGGATGTCATCAAAGCCAGCAATCTCGGGTACTGCGAACTCTTCCATTTCAAATGTGCAGGTGATCGTACCTGCGATGCATGGCTCGTTGGCGGGCCTATTACCTAAGAGGTTCTTATGAAAGGTCGTACTCTCGCTGATCAGAACAAGATGAAGATGGGTGGCGCTACCAAGATGTTCATGGGCGGCGTTTCCCCATCGAAAAAAACTGGAGTTCCGGGGCAGGGGCCGAAAGTAGGCGCACTCTCAAGGATGCCGCTTACCCCAGATCGCCGCGCCGCTCTGATGGATCGTGCCGGTCGCGCCATGCCTGCACCAACCCCGGATCGTATGGGTCGTGCGATGCCGCAGATGGCAAAGACGGGCGGAAAGATGTATCGCAAAGGCGGCAAGTGCTGATATGAGAGCGCCTCAGCAGTCTCTGAAGGCTTGGACGGAACAAAAGTGGAGAACCAAAAGTGGTAAGCCATCTAGTCAAACGGGCGAGCGATATCTTCCAGAGGCTGCTATCAAGGCTCTTTCCCCAGCCGAATACGCCAGAACCACCGCCGCCAAGCGCAAAGGTAAAGCGCAAGGCAAACAGTTCGTCGCGCAACCGAAAGCCGTCGCGAAGAAAGTGAAACCGTTTAGACAACGAGGTAAGTGAGATGGCAATGTCACGCGCCAACATGTCCCAGCAGATTGAGAAGCCGGGCGGACTTGGCAAGGTTCGTAAGGTGATGCGGGAGTTCAAAGAAGGAACTCTGCATTCTGGTAGCAAAAAAGGCCCAGTGATGAAGAACCGCAAGCAGGCTGTCGCTATCGCGCTTTCTGAGGCTGGTATGAAGAAGCCTGAGAAGAAAGCCATGGGCGGCAGTATTGATGGCTGTGCAATTCGTGGGAGGACACGAGGATGAAAGACAAGAAACCGATGATGGTGATCGCCATTGGTATTGGCGATAAAAAACCAAAGAAGAAAATGATGGGTGGCGGTATGACCTATGCCGAAGGCGGTAGCCTGAAGATGGTCGAAAAGGACGGCGAAAAGGTTCCGTTCTTTGCTGCTGATGGCGAAGGAAAAATGATGGGCGGTGGTATGACCTACGCAGAAGGTGGTTCCACCGGACGTGGTGGTCGTGATGGCTGCGCGATCAAGGGCAAGACCAAAGGTCGGATGGTCTAATGACTACGAGCGGTGTAGCAACTTTCAACCCAGAGTTTCGAGACCTCGTTGAGGAGGCTTTCGAGCGGGCGGGTATGGAGTTGCGTACCGGTTACGATCTTCAGACCGCCCGGCGATCCATGAACTTCATGGCGTTGGAATGGCAGAACCGGGGCATCAACCTCTGGACGGTGGAACAGGGTTCTCAGGTACTGACTCCCGGAACCTATACCTACACCATGCCAGCAGACACCATCGACCTTCTGGAACACCAGTTGCGTACCGATGCGGGAAGCACGTCTGGTCAGACTGACTACACGCTCTCGCGTATCTCAGTGTCGGACTACGCCCAGTTGAGCAACAAACTCACCCAAGGTATGCCTTTGCAGATCTATGTGGATCGACAAAGAGCCGCCCCGGTGGTGTACCTCTGGCCTGTCCCTGATAACACCCAGACCTACACGCTCGTCTACTGGAAGATGCGCCGCATCCAAGATGTCGGCACAGGCGGTGCTAATACCATCGATGTCCCAGCCAGATTCCTCCCTTGCTTGGTTGCAGGACTGGCTTACTACATCGCTATGAAGCGTCCAGAAGCGGCTGATCGCGTTGGGCTACTCAAGCAGGAATACGAACTTCAGTGGGATCTTGCGGCGGGCGAGGATCGTGAAAAAGCCTCTGTTCGATTCGTTCCCATGAACGGCTACATTGGCAGGAATGTCTAATGGGCAAACCGTTTGCCAGTGGTAAACATGCCTTCGGATTCTGCGACCGGTGTGGTCAGCGATACGACTTGCATGATTTAAACGAGCAGTACGAGAACCTGCTCCCCATTGGCATTCGTGTCTGCTTTGAATGCATGGACGTGGACCACCCGCAGTTGCAGTTAGGTCGCGTCCCGATGGATGACCCACAAGCCCTTCGCAATGCCCGTCCGGATAACACCTTCTTCGCACCGGGTAACCAAGGCGCAGGCGGTAGCCGGATGTTCCAATACGGATGGAACCCGATAGGTGGAGCAGAAGGCTATGATTCAAGCCTGACTCCGAACTACCTCGTATCAACCGGGTTGGTCGGAACCGTGACGGTGGTAACGACATGAATTACACCCAACTCGTCGATCTGGTTAAACAGTACACGCAGAACGAAGAAACCTCGTTCGTGGCGAACATCCCTAATTTCGTCCAATTGGCGGAAGAGCGGATCTACAACGCAGTCTTTATCCCTGCGATCCGAAAGAACCAGATCGGCACTTTGACCCCAAGCAACAAGTACCTGACGGTTCCGGCGGACTGGCTGGCGAACTTCTCGTTGTCGGTGATCGACCCGGTCACCAATGCTCAGACGTTCTTGCTAGACAAGGACGTGAACTTCATTCGCGAGTGCTACCCAGATCCGGATGATGTTGGCGTTCCCAAGTACTACGCCATCTTTGACAAAAATACGTTCATCTTGGGGCCAACCCCGAATAGCAACTATCAGGTCGAACTGCATTACTACTACTACCCAGAGTCTATCGTCACGGCGGGGACATCTTGGCTGGGCGATAACTTTGAAACGGTACTCCTGTACGGAACCCTGCGCGAAGCCTATCTCTACATGAAGGGCGAGCAGGATCTCATCCAGTACTACGAGCAGAAGTATCAGGAATCGCTTGGTCTTCTCAAACTCCTTGGCGAAGGCAAGGATCGCCGGGATGCCTACCGGAACGGACTCAATAGGATTCCGGTCACATGATCTACCAAACCCTCACCCTGAGTTTCAAAGAGCAGATCCTCAAAGGAGAACACGATCTCCTGACGGATACGCTCAAATTGGCTTTGTACTACAGCACTGCCGATCTCAGCGAAGACACCCTCGCATATACCACCAGCCACGAAGTTGTTGGCGGCGGATACACCGCAGGGGGTGTGGTGCTGACTGGGGTATCGATCAACAAGTTGAACGACGTGGTCTACGTCAACTTCAACAATGCGGTCTGGAGTCCGGCTAGTTTCACGGCTGCGGGCGGGTTGATTTACAACGCCAGCAAGTCCAACAAGTCCATCGCAGTTCTGAGTTTTGGCAACGACAAGGTCGCCACGAACTCGTTCACGGTGCAGATGCCTGCAAATACTTACAACTCAGCGTTACTACGGTTTACTTAGGAGAATCAACGATGCTCATCAATAAGGCAAAGTCTGTTGATGCCGTTGGTGCAAATGTCCTGAAAGGCAATGGCACCCGTGACGGTCTCAAGGGCGGCGGTATTTTCACGGTTCGTTGCCATGACAAGGACGGCAATCTCAAGTGGGAACAGAAGTCCCACAACCTCGTGGTGAATGTGGGTTTGGCTTACGTCAACACCACCTTCTTTAAGGGTTCTGGTTACACGGCGGCATGGTATATCGGCGTCTACGGCCCCGCTTCCAGCAACAACCCGTCTTCGGCTGACACCATGGCATCTCATGCCGGTTGGACGGAAGTGACGGCGTACAGCAATGCGACCCGTCCTGCCGCAACCTTTGGTGCAGCCACGACCGCAGATCCTTCGGTGATTGCGAACTCCGCCGCTCCGGCGCAGTTCCTGATCAATGCGTCGGCCAACGTCGGTGGCGCGTTCCTGACCACTGGAGATTCACCGGGCGGATCTTCGGGTGTCCTCTTCTCGGCTTCCGACTTCGCGGCCCCCGGTGATCGTGTGGTGCAGAACGGCGACGTTCTGTCTGTGACCTACACCTTCAGCCTCGACGCGGCTTGATAGGAGATAGATATGGCAAGTCTTTTCAAGAAAGGCGACCTCGTTGAACTGAAGGTCGTGGTTCCGCAGGGCAAGGTTCAGTCGATCCGCATGGACGATGAAGGCATGGTTTGGTATCTCGTCCCTTGGACGGATGCCGAAGGCCAGAGCCAGCAGCGTTGGTTCGCGGAGACGGAACTGAAACTCGTAGTTTAAACCGTGTCAGAGGGCGGCTTCGGATCAGGCACATGGGGTCAAGCAGGATGGGGGATGTCGGTTTACTACCGCGCCTCAGACGAAACTTCGACCATCGATGATGCCAATACTGGGGCGGGTACGCAGTTCAATGCGCCCGTCTCTGAATCCGTTGTCGCCCAAGATACGGTTGCATCGGTTTATAGCCTTGGCGCGGCGGTAGCAGAATCTTCCACCGGAACTGATTCCGTCCTATCAAACGTCAACTTCGCGACCAAGGTCAACGAACTCGCGAGTTATTCAGACACCATCTCGGCCAGTAACAACTTCAAGGTCGTAGTGAGCGAATCGGCCATCTATACCGATATCGCCCCGACCACAGGTCAGGAGTTCGACTCCCAGATCCAAGAGAGCGCGACCGCTCAAGACGATGTGTACTCGGTCTTCTCGTTCCCGGTGAGCGTGAACGAGTCTGCGACCGCCAGCGACACTACCGCATCCGTAGCCACCTTCGGAGCAAAAGTGGCTGAGATCGTCTCTGCGGCGGAGACAGCGGCTGCTCTGAACAACTTCAAGGTGATGATCAACGAGATCGTCATCGCTGCCGATTCGGATTCCACGGCAGGCATCAACTTCGATGTTGAGGTCACTGAATCCGCAACCGCCTCAGATGTGATAGCCGGGGGATATCTCTGGAACCCGGTCGATGACAATCAGTCTGCTAACTGGCAGAATTTAAACGATGATCAGACACCGGGATGGTCCTCCGTGGATGATTCGCAATCAACGACTTGGGCCAATATCCCAACGGTGAATTAGGAGTTTAAACATGGCTAGTACGTTCAGCACTAACCTCGCGATTGAACTGATCGGAACGGGCGACCAAGCCGGTACTTGGGGCGTCACGACCAACACCAACCTTGGCACGTTGATCGAACAGGCAATCTCGGGTTACGTCACACAAGCCGTTTCAACGGGCGGAGATACCACCATCACCATCCCAAATGGTGCTACTGGTGTCGCCCGAAACATGTACATCGAACTGACGGGAACCGGTGGTACGAATACGAATCTGATCGTCCCTTCCAACAAGAAACTCTATTTCATTTTTAATAACACTTCGTCTGGGCAAGTCACGGTCAAAGTCTCGGGCCAGACGGGTGTTTCGGTACCAAACAAGGCCAAGGCAATTCTGGTCAGCAACGGTACGGATATTGTTGATGCAACGAACTACATCGGCTCGGCGGTTATTAGTAATTTGACCGCGACTTCAGCCACTATCACGACTCTCGCTTCGACCTCGGCCAACATTAGCGTCGCAAATGTCACGACGAAGGTCGTTACGCCGTTCGTTGATGCAGTAGGTAGCGCAGGCGGTGCGCTCCGTAACGCGAGTGGCACAGCGCAGGTGCAATGGGGCGCAGGGGGCGGTAGCAACTTCAGCGTGGATGTTGCGGGTAACTTTAACCCTGCCAACGCCAACATCTCAATCGCTCCGACCGGAACCGGCACGGTAACGATCAACCCCGCAACCGCTGGCACGATGAACAACGTTGCTATCGGAGGCTCAACTGCCGCAGCCGGTTCGTTCACCACGCTCACCACTTCCTCAACCGTCACACTTAACGGCGGCACCGCCAACGGCGTGCTGTATCTGAACGGCAGCAAGGTGGCGACGAGTGGGAGTGCGCTGGTATTTGATGGCACTAACCTCGGCATCGGGACGAGTTCGCCTAGTGCAAAACTTTCGGTTTCTAGCGGAAACATTTTTGTTGATAACGCAAACGGTTCTGTCATTGTCAGAAACGCTGATTCAACTAATCAGCAGCAGATTCGTTTGCGGATGTCTGGAACGGATGGAGTCCTTGACACTACCCGTGCGGCAGGCACAGCCACAAATTTGATTTTTGGCACAGAAGGCGTAGAGCGTGCGCGTATTGATTCAAACGGCAATTTCGGCATCGGGACTAGTTCGCCTGTTGGAAAGTTGGATGTTGTATCAGCATCTGGCTCTGGCAACGCCGTTTACATGCTTGGTGGGAATTACACAGATAGACTTTATGCAACCGGCATTCGGTTTTTACAGCCAGCATCTACGGTAAACGCAAACAGGCAGGCTCGCTTTACTAGCGGAGACAGTGCGTTAACAATTCAAGGCATTTCTTCAAACGATGGAGCAGACACTAGCGACTTTAATATTTTGCTAAACCCGAACGGCGGCAACCTCGGCATCGGCACGACGGCTCCAACCTTTGGAAATGGCTCTGGCGTTGAAATTCAGCAAGCGGGAACTGCGACGCTTCGGTTAGAAAATTCGTCTGCATCTAACTCGTTTGAGATGTATGTAGATTCTGCTGCAAACGGTATCAACTTGCGTGGGCGTGACAGTAGCCCAATGATTTTTTGGACAGGCAACACCGAACGCGCCCGCATCACGAGCGACGGGAATCTGGCAGTTGGCATAGCAGGCGCAAGTTACAGAATTCAATCTTCTGTTGACTCTGGTGCGAACAGAGATATGTTTTTATCAGGCGTTAGTGGTGTTACTAACGGCGTGTATTGGAGTTGGGTGAACTCAACATCAAGCATTGCATTCAAAATAAATGCTTTGCCTACGACAGCATCTGCTGCAAATGCTTATTTAGATGGCGCAGATGACAATCGCCTATATCGCTCAACTTCTTCAATCCGATATAAAAAGGACGTTGAAAGCATTGATTCGCAGTATTCAGAAAATGCTCTTAACTTACGTCCAGTTTGGTACCGCTCAAAGGCTGCGGGAGATAAGCAGGAATGGTCGTGGTATGGCTTGATTGCCGAAGAAGTCGCAGAAGTTGATCCGCGCCTTGTTCATTGGTCATACGCCGAAGAAGATTACGACGTTCAGAGCGTAGAAGGAGAAATTAAGAGAACTCCGAAGCCTGACGCCAAAATGATTCCTGACGGCGTACAGTACGAGCGATTATCCGTGCTGCTGCTTGATATTGTGAAAAAGCAAAATGCGCGTATTGAACAACTTGAGGCGAAAGTCGCCGCATTGGAGAGCAAATAA
>ERZ869929.307-NODE-307-length-33399-cov-6.182821_pt1 | contig 33399 bp, 33 predicted proteins | sample MGYA00579312_ERZ869929 | MGnify/ENA primary metagenome ERZ869929 (study PRJEB32216, sample SAMN09231818) | wastewater metagenome | place: USA: Maryland | collected 2016-08-09 | study: EMG produced TPA metagenomics assembly of the PRJNA472060 data set (Reclaimed... | reverse complement strand
GCTGTGCCGGGGACGCCAGCTGATCAAGGGCGAACGCTTCGCCAGCTGGAGGAGCGTAGGCGTCGCCGCGCAGGCCGTGCGCATCCACCAGGCGCGCGGGGTGGACGAGCTGATGCTGCTCGACATCGCCGCCACCGCCGAGCAGCGCGGCCCTGACCTCGCGCTGGTGCGCGAGCTCTCGGACGCCTGCTTCATGCCGCTTGCGGTGGGAGGCGGGGTGCGCTCGGTCGAGGACGCGCGCGCGCTCCTCGAGGCCGGCGCCGACAAGGTGGTCGTAGGCACCGGCGGCCCGAGGGTGATCTACGACATCGCCAAGAGGGTGGGGTGCCAGGCGGTGGCCGCCTCGGTCGACGTGCGCGACGGCGTGGCATGGGTGCAAAGCGGAACGATGCGCACCGGCATGCCAGCCCTGCAGTGGGCGAAGGAATGCGCGTACCACGGCGCCGGCGAGCTCGTGCTCACCTCGATCGACCGCGAAGGCACGCTGCAGGGCTACGACATCGAGCTCGTGCGCGCGGTGGCCGACGCGGTCGACGTGCCGGTGATCGCCCACGGCGGCGCCGGAACCTACGAGCACATGCTTGAGGCCATCAGGGCAGGCGCGAGCGCGGTGGCCGCCGGCGCCATGTTCCAGTTCACGGACGCCACGCCGGCCGGCGCGGCGAGGTACCTGCAGGAGAACGGAATCGAGGCGAGGATCAACAATGGATGACGATAAGCAGCACAGTACACATGCTCGGTCAGGGGGACCGACATTCACTCCAGCTCTATCCGCGTGGCTGGAAGAAATCCGCGAGTACCTGTCCTCTCGTCAGGATGTTAATGACGGCAGCGACGGCCCGCGGCCGAACGAGGAAATGACGCTGCTGGCAAATCTGGACGAGGCGCTGCGTAGGCCGACATTCCCGAACGGGAATACTGCGGGACCGAGTGCGGTGGAGGAAGTTGGCTGGCTAGTAGAGAACGGCTCGCGCACCGCCTATCGGACGATGGAAAACGGCATCCCGGTGTGGACGCCAGATGTGAACAAGGCGCTCCGATTCGCCAGGAGGGTCGATGCAGAACTGTTCTGTGCCGCGGACGAGGATGCGCGGCACGTTGCGGAGCATATATGGGGCTGACATCGCAACACGAACGCCGTGCAGCAGAACTAGTTTTGGAGCACGCACAGAAACGGTGGCCGCACGCCAACCGAGTCACGCATCCTTTGCTGGTTGATGCGCTCGAAGAACTCAAAGCGAAGGCGCTAGCCGCCGCGAAGGAGGAGCAGCGCAATGGCTGACGCGAGAAGGAACCACAAGGGCTACCGAGTTGGCCAAGATCACCAGCACGCGAAGGTCCCGGACGCGCTGGTGCGCCAGATCCGCGAGGAGCACGAGCGCTCCCAGCAGCGCGCCGGCAACGGGGGCGGCGGCGGGTACGCCACGCTCGCGCGCAAGCACGGGCTCGGCGTCTCCACCGTGCGCGACTTCGTCACCTACCGCACGCGGGCATCCGCATGAGCGTCGCCGACATCCCGTTCGTGCGCCTCGTCTCGGTCTACCGCGTGCCCAGCGCCGCGGGTTTCCTCTACGAGGCCATGCGCCTTCGCCTCGAGGACAAGGACACCAACATCAGCCACAAGCGCCTGCCGACGAAGGCGCAGCACATGGCCTTCTTCCGATCCCGGCCGTACCTCGGCTGGTACCTCGTGCAGCGCAAGATGGGCGCGATGGAATACATCGGCGCCTGCTACGTCACGAAGGCGCGCGAGGTCGGCGTCTGGATCCACCCGGCGTGGCGCGGGATGCTGGCCGGGCCCACCGCCGTGCGGCTGCTGCGCGAACGCTACGACGGCCAGCTGCTGGCGCACGTGAACCCGAAGAACGATAAAAGCCGGGCGATGTTCGAGAAACTGGGCGCCAGGCTCCTGCAGGTAACATACGAGCTCTGAGGAGGAGGAACGATGGACCAGCCGCAACCCCAACGGCGCGCGCGCGCGCCCCGCAAGCCGACCGAGCAGCCGCCCGCGCAGGCAGGCGAACAGCCGGTCGCCAAGCTGCCGCCGCTCACCGAGGACGTCATGCTCGCCGTGCTCTGGCACTACCGCCACGAGGCCGGCAACACCCTCGCGTGCGTGGTGACCTCGACCGAGATCGAGCAGATGCACGCCAGCTTCGAGTACACCAAGCAGCGCCCGGTGGTGGCCGCCATCCAGCGCCCCGGCCGGCTGATCGTCTCGGTGGTCGAGAAGGGCACGATCATCAGCGGGCCCAAGGGCGAGATCCAGAGCGCCGGCAACGAGGTCCGGCCGTGCGAGTCGACGGCCGATGGGGGCACCCAGGCGCAGCGCGCCGCGCAGCGCGCGCAGATGGGGCAGCAGGCGCAGGACCTCGCGCAGCGGCTGCTCGCCGGCGAGAGGAGCGGCACGTTCAGCGCCGAGGACACCCGCGAGGCCGCGCGCCTTCTCTCCCAGTTCGCGGAGCTGCAGCGGTGACCAGGCCGGCGAAGCTGCGCCGGCCGTACATCGTCGCCGAGCTCTCGGCGAACCACGAAGGCAGCCTCGAGCGCGCGCTCAAGACCGTGACGGCATGCGCGCGCGCCGGCGTGGACGCCGTGAAGCTGCAGACCTGGACCCCGGACAAGATGGTGCTCGACACCCGCTACGTGCTCGAGGACGGCCCGTGGCGCGGCTCGAACCTCGCCAGCCTCTACGAGCGCGCGCACACCCCGTGGGACTGGCACGGCCCCATCTTCGCGCGCGCCGCCGAGGCAGGCATCGAGTGCTTCTCCACGGCATTCGACGCCGAGGCGCTCGCCTTCCTCGAGAGCCTCGAGTGCCCGCGGTACAAGGTGGCGAGCTTCGAGCTGGTCGACACCCCGCTGATCGCAGCGATCGCGCGCACCGGCAAGCCGATGATCCTCTCCACCGGCATGGCCGATGAACCGGAGATCCGCGAGGCGGTGCTCACCGCCCGCGCCGAAGGCGCGAAGGACCTGACGCTGCTGAAGTGCACGAGCGCCTACCCGGCCGAGCCCTCGAGCGCCAACCTCACCGGCATGCGCGGGCTGGCGAAGCGCTACGAGTGCCACGCCGGGCTCTCGGACCACACCCAGGGGATCGGCACGGCGATCGCCGCTGCCGCGCTGGGCGCCGCCGTGATCGAGAAGCACGTGAAGCTCGACCACGCAGGCGGACTGGACGACGCCTTCTCGGTCGTGCCCGAGGACCTGCGCCGCATGGTGGACGAGTGCCGAGCGGTGGTCGACGTGCTGGGCAAGGACGAAACCGGCCCGATCGAGGCCGAGGAGCCGCAGCGGCGCCTGCGCCGCAGCCTCTACTTCGCGCGCACCGTGCTGGCCGGCGACCGCGTCTGCCCGGGAGACGTGCGCACCGCGCGCCCCGCCGAAGGGCTCGCCCCACGGTTCATCGGCCGGGTCATCGGCGCCACGCTGACCGCAGATGGCGTGGCCGGATGCCCGGTGACGTGGGAGCACATCGGCGGCAAGCCCAGCCTGCGCCGCCCGTAATTACCTGACGCACATAAAGAAAAAGGAGCCGCCCGTGGCCGCCAAGCAGAAGATCAAGCCGCTCGATCGCAGGCTGAAGCTCGAATACCGCGAGGTCGGCAAGCTCAGGCCCTACGAGAAGAACAGCCGCCAGCACCCGCCCGAGCAGGTGGCGAAGCTGGTCGAGATCATCCGCAGCGTGGGCTTCGTGGTGCCGATCCTCGTGGACGAGAAGGCCGGCATCCTGAAGGGGCACGGCGGCCTGCAGGCCGCGCGCCAGCTCGGCATGCGCCAGGTGCCGGTGATCGAGCTGACAGGACTGTCGGCCGCCGAGAAGCGCGCCTACCTGATCGCCGACAACCGCGTGGCCGAGGACAGCGGCTGGGACCGCGAGATCCTGCGCGCCGAGATGCTGGACCTCTCCGGCATGGGCTTCGACCTCTCCCTCACCGGCTTCGACAAGGGCGAGATCGCGCTCACCCTCGAGCCGCCCAAGGGCGCACCCGATGATCCGCCGCCCGCCCGCGCCGGGGGCCCGATCACCTCGAGGCCCGGCGACCTCTGGCTGATGGGCGAGCACCGCCTGATCTGCGGCGACTCGACCAAGCCAGAGACCTACGAGGCCCTGCTCGAGGGGCGGCGCGTGCAGTGCGTGTTCACAGATCCGCCGTACGGCGTGAGCTACGAGGCGCGCTCGGGCAAGTTCGAGGTGATCAAGGGCGACGACCTGCGCCGCGGGCAGCTGGAGAAGCTACTGCAGGGCGCCTTCGGCCAGGCCGTGCAGCACGCCGCCGACGACGCCGGCTGGTACGTCTGGCACGCCTCGAGCACCCGCGAGGACTTCGCCCGCGCGCTGCGGGACGCCGGGCTGGTGGAGTTGAGCTACCTGTTCTGGGTGAAGCCCGGGATGGTGCTCGGCTGGTCGGACTACCGCTGGGCGCACGAGCCGTGCTTCTACGCGGCCAGGCAGGGCGTGAAGCCCGCCTTTTACGGCGACCGCACCGACACCACCGTGTGGCGCGCGCGCCCGGCAGGCGACGGCGTGGGGGCCCGCACGACGATCGGCACCGGCGTGGTGCTCTCCACCGCGGACGGCCGCGAGATCTACATCGGCGCCGCCCCCAAGGGCAGGAAGCTGCGGCACGTGAGCGTGAAGGACGGCGAGACCGTCTACCTCGAGCCCACGCACGACGCGCAGACCGTCTGGGAGGTCGGCCGCGACGCCGGCCACGGCAAGGCGAACGCCGTGCACCCCACGCAAAAGCCCGTGGAGCTCGTGCGCCGCGAGCTGCGGAACAGCACGCGCGAGGGCGAGGCGGTGCTCGACATGTTCTCGGGCGGCGCATCGACTATCATCGGGGCCGAGCAGACCGGCAGGGTCGGATACGGCATCGAGCTCGACCCGCAGTACGTCGACGCCGGCGTGCGGCGCTGGCAGGAGCTCACCGGCAAAGAGGCCATCCATGCCGAAGAAAAGCAGACCTTCGACGCGATCGCAAAGGCGCGAGCAGGCCGCAAAGCCAGCGCCGGACGCGCCGCGCCGAAAGCCCGGACGGCCTGAAGGCACGGGCTTCAAGCCCGGCCAGGACCAGCGGAACACCGTCCAGGCGGCCGCCGGCTTCGGCCTGCGCGAGGACCAGATCGCGCAACTGGTGCTCAACCCCCAGACCGGCCGGCCGATCAGCCCGGTCACCCTGCGCGCGCACTTCCGGGCCGAGCTCGATCGCGGCCACGCCGTCGCCACCGCCGCCGTCGCCCAGGGGCTCTACAAGAACGCCACCACCGCCACGGACGCCTACCCTGGAGGCGTGCCGGTCGCGCAGATCTTCTGGATGAAAACCCGCGCCCAGTGGCGGGAAAGCCGGCCGGGCGACATGCCGATCGGGCCGACGCCGAACCCGGAGACCGCCAACCAACCGCAGGACCTGCTCACGCTCGCGCGCCGCATGGCCTTCGCGCTGGCGATGGGGGCGAAAGAGGCCGCCGCCACCCAGCCCGAGCCAGCCCCGAGGCCGCGCAAGGCAACCGCCTGAGATTGCGCCCCCGGTTCCCGGGGTGCTACATTGCGCGCTGCACGCAGCACCGCCGACCGCCAGGAGGCCGCAGATGCGCTCGATCGCCATGCTTCACCCCACGGACGGTATCCCGCTCCCCCCGGACACCATGAGCGCGCTCGTGCTCACCGCCGGCACGGCGAGCACGCTGGACGTCCCGACCGGCGCCACCCACGTGCGGCTGGTGGGCCAGTCCACGGGCGGTGCGCAGCTGCCCTTCTTCGTCAACTTCGCCAGCACCGCCGCGGTCGTCCCGGGCGCCAGCTTCGGCGCCACGACCGGCACCAGCTCCATGTCCCAGGGCGTGATCGGCACGATCACCCAGCGCCTGCTCGGCGGCATCACGGCGCTCGGCGTGGTGGCGCAGACCTCGGGGATCGTGACCGCCGAGTGGTGGAAGATGGGCGGGTAGACCTGCCACGGAACATGGTGCCCCGGGGATCGATGCGCTCGCCGGGGAGCTCGAGGAGAGGGGCGCGTCCGGCAGCCGGCCGTACCGGCGAGTAAAGGAACACCGCCATGTCCTACGGCAACAACATCCTCACCAGCATCCACGGCAGGCGCCTCGGCCTGCAACTGCTCTCGACCGCGCAGACCGGCGGCCGGGCACCCTTCGACATGCTGGTCGGCGCCGAGGGCGTGCGGCTGGGCGTGACGACCGCCGAGTCGACCGGCACGAACCTGCAGGCCTTCGGCGTCTCGGTGATGAACGGCACCACCGCCGGCTCCTCGTCGGTCTACGTGCTCGACCCGCCGATCCCGGGCGTCGAGAAGAAGCTGGTGTTCGCCAGCACCAGCATCACGCTGTACTGCAAGACGGCCAACAGCGAGACCTTCCTGAGCTCTCTGGGCTCGAGCTTCACCACGCTGAAGTCGACGCAGAACGCCGGCATGAGCGTGAGCCTGGTCGGCCTCACCACGGCGGTCTGGGCGGTCCTGAGCCAGCTGTCCACCGGCGGCCTCGCGGCCACCACCAGCACCTGAACCGCAACCCCGCGCGCGGCGCCAGAGGAGGCGCCCGCGCGGCACTACCGCAGCACTAGAGGAGGAACGCAGCATGAAGATCGCGCTCGTCGGAAGCGCTCCGTCGTCCATCACCAAGGCCCCCTACAGCGACCCGAGCTGGCAGATCTGGGGGTGCTCGCCCGGCGTCTACGCCACCGCCCCGCGCGCCGACGAGTGGTTCGAGCTGCACCGCTGGGAGCCCGGCGAGATCGGCAAGCCCCAGACCCAGAAGCCGTGGTTCACCCCCGAGTACGTGGCGTGGATGGCCAAGAAGCCGCTCGTCTGGATGTACGAGCCGGTGCCCGAGATCCCCGGCTCGCGCGCGCTCCCGTACCAGGACCTGATCGACCGCTACGGCTCGTACTTCTTCACCTCGAGCATCGCGTGGATGATGGCGATGGCGATCGACCGCATCCGCGCCGAGCGCGCCCAGGCCGCCGGCGCGGGCCAGCCCGAGCCCGAGGCCGTGATCGGGCTCTACGGCATCGACATGGCCGCCAACGAGGAGTACGGCGACCAGCGCACCGGGTGCCAGTTCTTCGCCACCCTCGCCAACCAGCTGGGCATCGTGCTCGTCGTGCCGCCGGAGTCGGACCTGCTGATGCCCAAGCCCCTCTACGGCATCGGCGAGTCGAGCCCGATGGCCATCAAGCTGACCGAGCGCCGGCGCGAGCTCGCCGCCCGCATCGCGCAGACCGAGGCCACGATGCAGCAGGCGCGCGACCAGCTCTTCTTCCTGAAGGGCGCCGCCGACGACCTCGACTACTTCTGGCAGACCTGGCTGCACGAGGGCGAGGCGAAGGCCACGCCGCTGCGCGAGATCTTCGCGGAGCCGCCGGTGCCCGTGCCGGTCGTGGCAGCCGCCGCCGCCACCGTGGACGCCACCGCCAAGTCGGGCTGATCGCATGGGGCAGCTGGACGAGATCATCGACCGGCTGACCGCGCTGCCAGATCCGCAGCGCACCCAGATCGCCCGCGACGTCGAGCTCGCCCTCGCCAACCGGATCTGGATCCCGAACCCCGGGGTCCAGACCGAGGCGTACCTGTGCGAAGCCGACATCCTGCTCTACGGCGGCCAGGCCGGCGGCGGCAAGAGCCAGCTGCTGCTGGGCATCGGCGTGAACGACGCCGACACCGGCATCATCTTCCGGCGCGAGATCTCCCAGGCGGACGGCCTCGAGAAGGACGGCAAGTCCATCGTCGGCAGCGCCGCCAGCTTCAACGGCACCGACCTCGAGTGGACGTGGCCCAACGGCCGCACCCTGAAGATCGGCGGCATGAAGGACGCGGACAGCTGGATCTCGCACGCCGGCCGCGAGCGCGACTTCATCGGCTTCGACGAGGGCGGCGAGTTCCTCGAGAAGCAGGTGGCATCCATCCGCGCGTGGCTGCGCGCCAGGCCCGGCAAGCGCCGGCGCACCGTGATCGCCTCCAACCCGCCGCGCACCGCGGACGGACTGTGGCTGCTCGAGTGGTTCGCGCCGTGGCTGGACGACCGCCACCCGCTCTACCCCACGCCGCCGGGACAGCTGCGCTGGGCGGTCTACCTGACCCGCGAGGACGGCACCGGCCAAACCCTCTGGGTCGACGGCCCGGGCACCTACAACGTCGACGGCGAGGAGTACACGGCCGAGTCCCGCACCTTCATCCCGGCCAGCCTCGAGGACAACCCGTACCGCAACACGCTGGAGTACCGCGCCACCCTGCAGAACCTGCCCGAGCCGCTGCGCAGCCAGCTGCTCTACGGCGACTGGAAGAAGGGCCTGCAGGACGCCGCCAACCAGACCATCCCCACCGAGTGGGTGCGCGCCGCGCAGAAGCGCTGGCGCGAGGACCCGCCGGTCGGGATCCCGATGTGCGCGATCGGAGTGGACGCATCCGGCGGCGGCCCGGACCCGATGGTGCAGGCCGTACGCCACGACGGCTGGTTCGGCCCGCTGATCAAGACCGAGGGCAAGCTGATCCCGCGTACCCAGGCAGGCAGCTTCGCCGCCGGCCTCGTGATCGCCAACCGCAGGGACAAGGCCACCGTGGTGGTCGACATGGGCGGCGGGTACGGCGGCCCGATGTACGAGCACCTCATAGCCAACGAGATCGACGCCGTCGCCTACAAGGGCGCCGAGGCCACCACGAAGCGCACGAAGGACGGCAAGCTCGGCTTCACGAACGTGAGGAGCGCGGCGTACTGGGGCCTGCGCGAGGCGCTGGATCCAGACCAGCCAGGCGGCAGCCCGATCGCGCTACCGCCGGATTCAAGGCTGCTGGCCGGGCTCACCGCGCCGACCTACACCGTGACCGCGCGCGGGATCCAGGTGGAGCCGAAAACCGCCCGCGAGGGCGGCAAGAAGGGGGTGGTCGAGCGCTTGGGATTCAGCCCGGACGAGGCCGACGCCGTGGTGATGGCGTGGTGGGAGGGCCCCCGCATGATCACGCATGCGCTAAACTGGGCCGAGGAGACCGCATCCGCGAGGCGGCTGCACGGGCAACAGCCGAGGGTGGTGATGGGGCGCAGCAACTCGAAAAGGAGATGACGCCATGTCGTTCGAGACCGTCGCAACGTCCGTACTCGGTAGCCTCGCCAGCAAGGTCGTGACCAGCGTGCTGGGGATGGACGAACCGAAATCCGCCGCGCCGGCCTCGGTGCCAGCGCCAGCCTCCATCACCGTCGAGACCGCCGCCGCGCCGCAGGTGGCGCCGGTGACCACGATGGAGACCCCGCCCGCAGCCGGCAGCACCACGCCGCGGAGCGCCGCGCAGCGCGCCGCGCAACGCGCCTCGATCGCGCAGCAGATCAAGCGCCGCGGGCGCGCGAGCACCATCCTGTCCGATCCCGGCCTGACGGCCGACGCCACACTGGGAGCCTGACATGCCGAAACTGGTCTCGATGAAGCGCGCGAAAGACGACGCGCGCGGCGACAAGACGATGCCCGCGCCGATCGAGGCGATCGCCCCGGACTACCCCTACGGGCTGTGCCTGCACCTCGAGGACGAGGAGCTGAAGAAGCTGGGGATCGACAAGCTGCCGGACGTCGGCGCCGAGATGACGATGACGGCGACCGTGCGCGTGACGCGGGTCTCGGAGTCGGAGGACGAACGCGTGCCGTCGACCGGCAAGGAACGCTGCGTGAACCTGCAGATCACCGCCGCCTCGATCGAGTAACGGGCCGGGAGGCACCATGAACGCCAAGCAGCTGCGCGAGCAGGTCGACGAGCTCTTCGGCAACCGCTCCACCCTGATGCTCCTCTGGCAGGAGGTCGCGGACAACTTCTACCCGGAGCGCGCCGACTTCACCTACCAGCGCACCATCGGCACCGAGTTCGCCGAGAACCTGATGACGAGCTACCCGCTCATCTGCCGGCGCAACCTCGGCGACGCCGTGAGCACCATGCTGCGCCCGACCAACAAGCAGTGGTTCCACATGACCACCGCCGACCCCGAGCGCGAGGACAACGAGGCACGCGCCTGGATGCAGTGGGCCGAGACCGTGCAGCGCCGCGCGATGTACGACCGGATCTCGCGGTTCACCCGCGCCACGAAGGAGGGCGACCACGACTTCGCCACCTTCGGCCAGACCGTGATCAGCTGCCGCCTGAACCGCAACCGCGACGCGCTGCTCTTCCGTAACTGGCACCTGCGCGACTGCGCGTGGCGCGAGAACGAGGACGGCGAGATCGGCCTGTTCGCCAGGAAGTGGAAGGCGAAGGCGCACGAGCTCGAGGCCACCTTCGGCCGCGCCCGGCTCGACCGCAAGATCGTCGAGCAGCTCGAGCAGGGCAAGCCGTTCTCGGAGTGGGAGGTCTATCACATCATCGTGCCGGCCGAGCTCTACGACGAGAAGTCGAAGGGCAAGCCGTTCTGGTCGGTCTACTACGACCTCGCCAACGAGGCCGTGATCGAGGCCGTCCCGACGTGGAACCGCGAGTACATCGTGCCGCGCTGGCAGACCGTGAGCGGCAGCCAGTACGCGTTCAGCCCCGCCACCGTGGCCGCCCTCCCGGACGGTCGCCTGCTGCAGGCCATGACCTACACCCTGCTCGAGGCCGGCGAGAAGATCGTGAACCCGCCGATCGTCGCCACCCAGGACGTCGTGCGCTCGGACGTCGGGCTCTACGCCGGCGGCATCACGTGGGTCGACCGCGACTACGACGAGCGCCTGGGCGACGCGCTGCGCCCCCTGACGCAGGACGCGCGCGGCATGCCGCTCTCGGCCGAGATGCAGCGCGACTGCCGCGCCATGCTGGTCGAGGCCTTCTACCTGAACAAGCTGACCCTGCCCCAGCGCAGCCCGGAGATGACCGCCTACGAGGTCGGCCAGCGCGTGCAGGAGTACATCCGCGGCGCGCTCCCGCTCTTCGAGCCGATGGAGGTCGAGTACAACGGCGCCATCTGCGAGCTGGCCTTCGAGATCCTGTTCAGGAACGGCGCCTTCGGCAGCCCGCTCGACCTGCCGCGCCGCCTGCAGGGGGCCGACATCCGGTTCCGGTTCGAGAGCCCGCTGCACGACGCGATCGAGCAGCAGAAGGGCGCGAAGTTCCTCGAGGCCAAGTCCTACATCGCCGAGGCGATCGCCCTGGACCAGAACGCCGCCGCCGTGCCGGATGCGGTTACGGCCCTCCGGGACGTGCTGGCTGGCGTGGGGGTGCCCGCGAAGTGGATCCGGGACGAGACCACCGTCCAGCAGGCGCTCGCCGCCCAGAAGGCCGCCGCGCAAAGCCAGCAGCTGCTCGCCGCCATGCAGCAGGGGTCCGAGGTCGCCGCCAACCTCGGCGCCGCGCAGCGCGACATGGCGCAGGCGCAGATGCCGGCGTGAGCGGGTACTGGTTCCCGCCGGACGAAACGCTGCCAGAGGAACGACTCGGCATGGGATCGGCGCATGCCGTCAGCGGCAACGAAGATGAGGTAGACGCGGCAGAAAAGGTTCGTCTGATCGCCGAGGAGGTAACTGGCCGCCAGATGCCACGACCGCCAGCCAAGAGAATCGGGTTTTGAGATGGCAGTCCGCCCCAAGATCCTCGGCCCCGAGAACCCGAGCACCGCCCCCAAGCGCCCCACCAGGCAGTCCGTGCTCGAGCGCGCGCCGTGGCTGCCGGCGCCCTACGAGCTCGCCGACGTCAACGCCGTGCAGGCCGTGATCGCCGGCACCGCCAACCCGGACCAGCAGCGCCGCGCCATGCGCTGGGTGATCGAGAGCGCGGCCGCCACCTACGACATGGCCTTCCGCCCGGGCGGTGATGACGGCCGGCGCGACACCGACTTCGCGCTCGGCCGCGCCTACGTCGGCCAGCAGATCGTGAAGCTCTCCAAGCTGAACCCCGCGCTCCTGACCCGGAGGGAGCCCAACGCGGACCCGATCGAGCCGGGACGAACCTGAACCACCAGCAGGAGGAGACCACCATGCACCGCAGCCGCATCGCCATCGCCGTACTCGCAGCCATCGCCTACCCGCTCAAGGCATACGCCGAGCGTCACCTCGTCTGCTTCGCCGACCCGCCCGGCAGCACCGCCTCGAGCGCCGCAGCGGCACCCGCCGCCGCCCCTGCAGCGGCCTCGGCCGCCGCCCCCGCCGCCACGCCGGCCAGCACCGGAGGGGGCGCACCGGCTGCCGCTCCGGCCGCCGCCCCTGCAGCCACGCAAGGAAGCACGGCAGGCGCCGCGCCTGCCGCCGCCCCCGCCCCCGCCGCTGGTGCCGGCGACGACCCCGACACGAAGGCCGGCGCATGGCCCTCCGACTGGCGCGAACGCGTCGCCAAGACCGACGCCAAGGCGCTCGCCCGCCTGCAGCGGTACGCCAGCCCGGACGCCGCGCTCGAGGCGCTCTCGACCCTGCAGCTGAAGATCTCCTCCGGCGAGCTGCGCGCGGTGCCGAAGAAGGACGCCACGCCCGAGGAGCTGGCCGCGTATCGCCAGGCGCTCGGCGTGCCCGAGAAGCCCGAGGGGTACGAGCTCACCCTGCGCGACGGCTTCGTCGTGCCGAAGGAGGACAAGCCGATTGTCGACGGCTTCCTCGGCGCCGCCCACGCCGTGAACCTGAACAGCGCGCAGGCGAGCAACCTGCTCGACTGGTACTACGGCGAGCAGGAGCGCATCGCCGAGGCCGTCGCCCAGCGCGACAAGGCCGACGCGGCCGCCGCGCAGGACAAGCTGCGCGAGGAGTGGGGCACCGACTACCGGGCGAACGTGAACAGCATCTATTCGCTGCTCGACCTCGCCCCGGCCGGCGTGAAGGAGCTCCTGGTCGGCAAGCGCCTCGAGGACGGCAAGGGCCTCGCCAACAACGCCGACGTCCTGCGCTGGATGGCGGCGCTCGCGCGCGAGGTCAACCCGGCCGGCGCCGTCGCCCCGGGAGCCGGCACGAGCGCCCTGTCGGTGGTCGAGGACGAGATCGCCAAGATCGAGAAGGTGATGCGCGAGGACCGGCAGTCGTACAACCGGGACGAGCGCATGCAGGCCCGCCTGCGCGACCTGTACGCCGCGCGCGACAAGGCCAAGGCCAAGGGGGGATAACCCAGCCGGAGCTCCGGCTCCGCAACGCCCCGCCCGGCGCCTCTTGTGCGCCGGGCGGTGGGGGGTGTAGGATGCGCCGCATCTGGCGGTCACCCTCCTCGAGAGCCCCGCCGGTGAGCGAACCAGCACCAGGTAGCTCGGCCCCGGCGGCCACCCGGCCCGGCCCCGCGCAACGCGGGCACCCCGGAAAGGGAGCCAGAACGGTCACCCCGTGCGACGGTAGACAACCGACAACCGCATACGGAGGTACACCGTGAAGAAGATCCTCTGGCAGATCCGCGTGGCGATGGCCGCGCTCCTCGCCACCCTGCTCTACCCCCTGAAGGCATACGCCGAGCGCAACCTCGTGCTGATGCTGGACACCGCCTTCCAGACCCAGTACCGCCAGGAGTTCATCGCGGCATTCGAGCAGAAGCAGTCGCTGCTGCGCGACACCGTGACGACCGAGGCCGTGATCAAGGGCAACACCGCCGTCTTCCTGGTGGTCGGCTCGGGCAGCGCCGAGGCCGTCAGCCGGGGCGTGAACGGCCTGATCCCGGCGCGCGCGGACGACGAGACCCAGAACAGCTGCACGCTCGGCGAGTGGCACGACCTGGTGCGCAAGACCGGCTTCAACGTCTTCGCCAGCCAGGGCAACCAGCGCGAGATGATGCAGATGACGACGATGGCGGTGCTCAACCGCAAGATCGACTCGCAGATCATCACCGAGCTGAACACCGGCACGGTCACGATCGGCGGCACGGGCACGCAGCCGAACGTCTCGCTCTTCCAGAACGGCCGCGTGAAGCTCTCGAACGCCTCGGTGCCGTGGGACAGCAACATCACCCTGCTGTGCCAGCCGTCGTTCCTCGCCTACCTCGAGCAGGCGCCCGAGTTCACGAACGCGCAGTACGTGGACCTGCGGCCCTACGCCGGCGCGACCAACCCCAGCTGGCGCGACAAGCCCCAGGCGTACCGCTGGAGGAACTGCCTGATCATCGAGCACCCGAACCTCCCGGGCAAGGCGACGACCTCCGAGAAGTCGTTCCTGTACCACAAGAGCGCGCTCGGCCACGCCGCCAACACCGGCGGCATGGAGACCCCGGTCGGCTACAACGAGGAGCAGGCGTACTCGTGGGCCCGGGCCTCGATGTACATGGGCGCGAAGATGCTGCAGAACACCGGCGTGGTGGTGATCACGCACGACGGCTCGGCCTACGCGTAACCGGCCGCCCACAACCGCCATCAAGGAGACCACCGCCATGAAACGCATCTACGCAACCCTCGCGGCCATCGCCGCGGCCCTCGCCACCCCGCTGAAGGCGTACGCCGAGCGCAACCTCGTGCTCTTCGCCTACTCGGGCAGCACCGCCGCGTCGAGCGTCGCCAACCCGCCCGCGTGCATCTCGCAGCCGCTCACCCGCGGCTCGAGCGCGCTCACGGGCAACAAGCCCCAGGTCTGGCTCTACAGCTCGACCAACCTGACGACCGACCTGACGTCCGCGAACTTCTTCTCGGACGCCTGGTACCTGGGCATGCGCCCGGGCGACATCGTCATGGGCACGCAGTACACCTCGGCCGGCTCGAGCGTGATCACCTTCCAAGGGTCGATCGGCTCGGTCACCACCGCCGGCGCCGCCCTCTCCACGGGCGGCACGATGACCTCCACGTTCTCGTAACGGGAGGCCACCCGGGGCCGGCGCCGTAACGCCGAGCCCCGGGGGATGCCGAGTGCGCCGCCCACGACGCACCCGCTATCCCCCAGAGGAGAGGACCGCCATGCCCCCCGAGCAGAAACCGCGCGCCGTGCAAGCCCCCCTGCACATCCACGAGGCCGACTTCAAGCGCCGCCGCTACGCGGTCGACGTCCCGATGGGGGCGCTCCCCTCGGACGCCGTGCAGCCCGAGTTCTACGCCAACATCGCCGCCACGCTGCGCCCGTGGGACCAGATCGAGCTGCGCGCCGCGGACGGCACGTGGTACATGGAGGTCATGGTGCTCGACGCCTCGCGCAGCTGGGCGCGCGTCTACCCGATCCTCGGGCCGGCGATGTTCACCACCCCGGACGTGAGCCTCACCCAGGCCGCCAACACGCCCGCGAGCGCCGTGCCGGCCCCGGCGCCGCAGGACGCCGCGGACTTCGAGGTCCGCCACCGCGGCTCGAAGAAGTGGAGCGTCCTGCGCCGCTCGGACGGCGAGGTGATCGCCGAGAACCTGAACACCAAGGGCGCCGCCGAGCTCGAGCTCGAGGCGTACCTGAAGCGGCCGATGGCCGCGGCTGCGGCGTGAGGCCGCGCGCGCCGTGGCCGCAACCCGGCTGAAGATCTACAACGGCGCGCTGATGCGCTGCGGCGAGCGCGCGCTCGCCAACCTCACCGAGAACCGGGAACCGCGCCGCCTGCTGGACACCGTCTGGCAGGACAACGGCGTGCGCTACTGCCTCGAGCAGGCCCAGTGGAAGTTCGCCATGCGGGCCTCGCACTTCACCTACGACCCGACCGTCTCCCCATCCTTCGGCTACGCCCACGGCTTCGCCAAGCCCACCGACTGGGTGGCGACCTCCGGGGTGTGCACCGACGAGCGCTTCCTCACGCCGCTCCTGCAGTACAAGGACGAGGTCGGGTACTGGTTCTCGGACCTCGAGGACATCTACGTCCGGTACGTCTCCGACGACACCGACTACGGGATGGACCTCTCGAAGTGGACCGACACCTTCACCGACTTCGTCGAGGCGTACTTCGCCTCGAAGATCGTCTGGAAGCTGCCCGGCGGCCTCGAACGCGTCGACGCCGTCAACAAGAGCATGCGCGAGGCCCTGAAGGTGGCGAAGAACAAGGACGCGATGGCAGACCCCACGAAGATCCCGCCGATCGGCGCATGGCCGGGCGCCAGGGTTGGCCGGTTCCGGTTCCGCGGACCGATGGGTGACGGCGGCAATCCCGGCTCCCTGATCGGGTAGCCGTGAACCGCCAGAACACCGCATTCCTCGCTTTCAACCGGGGGATCGTCTCTCGGCTCGGCCTCGCGCGCGCGGACCTCAAGCGCGTCGCCATGAGCGCCGAGGAGCAGACCAACCTGATGCCGAGGGTGCTCGGCAGCATGATGCTGCGCCCGGGCACCAAGTACCTCGCCAGCAGCCTCGACGACCAGACCGCGAAGTACATCCCCTTCGTGTTCTCGATCGACGATAAGGCGCTGCTCGAGATGACCGACCAGGCGATGCGCGTCTGGGTCGACGACACCCCGATCACCCGCGCATCGGTCTCGAGCGCCGTGACCAACGGCACCTTCCTGACCAACCTGACCGGCTGGACCGACGCCGACGAGGCCGGCGGCACATCGGACTGGGTCACCGGCGGGTACATGGGCCTCACCGGCAACGGCGTGGCGGCAGCCTACCGCCACCAGACCGTGACCGTGGCGCCGGCCGACCAGGGCGTGACGCACGCGCTGCGCGTGGTGATCGAGCGCGGGCCGGTGATCTTCCGCGTCGGCACCGCCGCCGGCGACGACAGCTACGTGCGCGAGACCACGCTCGACACCGGCGAGCACTCGCTCGCATTCACGCCGACCGGCGACTTCTCGGTCCAGTTCCTGTCCAGGCTCGCGCGCATCGTGCTCGTCGACTCGTGCACCGTCGAGGCCGCCGGCGACATGGAGATCCCGACGCCGTGGCTCGAGGACGACCTCTCCGAGCTGCGCTGGGACCAGTCCGGCGACGTCGTGTTCGTGGCCGCGGACGGCTACCAGCAGTGGAAGGTCGAGCGCCGCGCCACCGAATCGTGGTCCGTGGCCGTCTACCAGACCGACGACGGCCCGTTCAGGACGACCAACACCGGGCCCATCACGATCACGCCCAGCGCCCTGACCGGCAACGGCACGCTGGCCGCCAGCGCCCCGCTCTTTCGCAGCGGGCACGTGGGCGCGCTCTTCGCCCTCACCTCGAGCGGCCAGACCGTCTCGGTATCGATTACCGCGCAGAACACCTTCTCGGACCCGATCACGGTCGACGGCGTGGGCGCCGACCGCATCTTCACGATCACCATCAGCGGGACCTGGTCGGCCACCGTCGTGCTGCAGCGCTCGCTCGACTCCGACTCCGGGCCGTGGTCGGACGTCTCCGGCAAGAGCTGGACAGGGAACACCACCGAGACCTTCGACGACGACCTCGACAACCAGATCGCCTACTACCGCATCGGGGTCAAGACCGGGGGATTCACGAGCGGCACCGTGGTGGCCGGGCTCACCATCAACAGCGGCAGCGCGCGCGGCATCTGCCGCATCACCGCCTTCACCAACAGCACCTCGGTGGCGATGGAGGTACTGGACAGCTTCGGCCAGACCGCCGCGACCGACGACTGGGAGGAGGGCGAGTGGTCCGACGTGCGCGGCTACCCGACCAGCGTCGCCATCCACGAAAGCCGGCTCACGTGGTCCGGCCGCGACCGCGACTGGAACTCGGCCACCGACGACTTCTACAACTTCGACGGCACCGAGGAGGGCGACTCGGCCTCCTTCTCGCGCACGATCGGCTCGGGCCCGGTCGACAAGATCAACTGGGCGCTCTCCCTCGACGTGAAGATCCTCGGCGGCCAGGGCGCCGAGCACGGCGTGCGCTCGACCACCTTCGGCGAACCGCTCACCCCGACCAACGCCAACATCAAGAAGGCGAGCACCCAGGGCAGCGCCGGCGTGCCGGCGCAGGCGATCGACAGCCGCGGCGTCTACGTGCAGCGCGGCGGCGTGCGTGTCTACGAGCTCCTGCTCGACGGCGAATCGTTCAACTACACAAGCCAGCACCTGACCGCGCTCTGCCCATCGATCGGCAGCCCCGGCATCACGCGCGTGGCGGTCCAGCGCCAGCCCGACACCCGCCTGCACTGCCTGCGATCGGACGGCACCGCCGCGGTGATGGTGTACGACCGCGTCGAGAACGTCGTCTGCTGGATCGAGATCGAGACCCCGGCCGCAGACGGCGCGATCGAGGACGTGGTCGTGCTGCCCGGCGACATCGGCGACGACGAGGACTTCGTTTACTACCTCGTGCGCCGCACGATCAACGGCTCGACGAAGCGCTACCTCGAGAAGTGGGCCTTCGAGGCCGACTGCCAGGGCGGCACGCTCAACCTGCAGGGCGACTGCTTCACCACCTACACCGGCACCGCCACCGCCACCATCACCGGGCTCTCGCACCTCGAGGGCGAGGAGGTCGTGGTCTGGGCCGATGGCGACGACGTCGGCACCGAGGACGACTGGTCCCTCACCTACACCGTGACCGGCGGCCAGATCACGCTCGCCGCCGCCGCCTCGAGCGTGATGGTCGGCCTGCCATACGAGGGCCGGTTCAAGAGCGCGAAGCTCGTCCAGGTGCAGGGCCAGCTCGGCATCCCGCTCAACGCCCACAAGAAGATCGACAGCCTCGGCCTCGTGATGGGCAACGTGCACGCCAAGGGCCTGCGCTTCGGCCCCGACTTCGACAACCTCGACGACCTGCCCGGGGTGGAGGATGGCGCGCGCGTCGACGCCAACGACGTGCGCACCGACTACAACGGCGAGCCGATCGCGTTCCCCGGCGAGTGGAGCCCGGACGCCCGCATGTGCCTGCTCGCCACCGCCCCGCGCCCGGTAACGCTGATGTCCGCGGTGCTCGAGACCACGGTCGAGGACTGACCATGCGCGAGACCATCCGCCCAGCCACCGCCGAGGATCTCGCCGCCGCCGGCGTCGTGCCCGCCCGCGGCGGCCGCTGGCTGGCCGTCCTGCAGGGCGAGCGCCTGCTAGGCGTGGGCGGCATCGTCCCGGTCGGCGCGATGTGGGTGGCCTCCTGCCGGATCCAGCCCGAGGCCCGCCAGAACCTGCGCGCGCACCGGCGCGCGCTCCTCGAGGCCGCGCGCCGCGTGCTCGAGCTCGCGCAGTCCCGTAAGATGCCGGTCTACGCCGAGCCCGAGGCGGGAATCCAGACCGCCGGCGCCTTCCTCGCGCACCTCGGCTTCACCCGCCACCCTGCTGGCGGCTACGTGCGTGGGGGCGAGCGTTGAACATCCTTCCTGACCTCGGAGAAATCAACCTCGCCAAGTGGGCGCCGGGCCTTGCGACCGTAGCCTCGTCCCTGCTGGGCTACGAGGGCGCCAACATCCAGGCCGAGGGCGCGGACCTCTCGGCGCAGGGGGCCGGGCTCTCCGGGCGCTCCGCACTCGTGAACGGCATGCGCCGCCGCGTGGCGCTCCAGTTCCAGGCCGAGCAGCTCGAGCAGCAGTCCGGGCAGGCGATCGCCGCCGGCCAGCGCGCCGCGATCGAGCAGGAGCGCGCCGCCTCCCTGACCGCCTCGCGCGCGCTCGCCGCGGTCGGCGCGGCCGGCGTGGACGCATCCGACCCCTCGGTCGTCCGGCTGCTCTCGACCACGGCCGGCGAGGGCTACCTGCGCGCCCAGGCCGCGCTCTACGCAGGGCGCGAGGCGTCCCGCATCGCGGGCATGGGGGCGGCAGGCAAGCGCTACGAGGGCGCGATGGCCGAGGCCATCGGCGCCGAGGAGGCGCAAGCCTACGCGCTGCAGGAGGCCGCCTACGGGCGCCAGGGCGACGCCTCGCGGCTCTCCGGCTTCGGTAGCCTCGCGCAGGGGGCGGCCGGGCTCTTCGCCAAGTACGGCGCCGGGGGGCCGAAGGCAGCCGGCGGCCAGAAGGCTGACCCGGGCTGGGCAGACACCTGGGCCGACACCGGGGAGACCATCATCACCGACGCGTGGCTGGACTTCTGATGCCCAAGCTCCCAGACGCAACCTCCCTCGGCCAGCGCCCGGTCCCGCAACCGGGCGGCGGCACGGCATCCTTCAACCCGCCGGACGAGGGCGGCGCGGCGCGCATCGTCACCGGCGCCGGCCAGATCGTCGAGGGCGCCGGCCGCATGGTGCGCGGGGTCGGCAACCAGCTCGAGGGCGCCGGCGACGAGATGTTCAGGGCCTACAAGGTCGAGAAGGACCGGCTCGACACCCTGCGCGCCGAGGACGCCTACAGCCGCCTGCGCGAGCGCCAGCTGGACCTCACCGTGGGCGAGCAGAACGGCTTCACGAAGATCCGCGCCGGCGACGCCATCAAGCCGGGCTTCTACAACGACTACAACTCCCGCTTCACGGCCGCCGCGAAGGAGATCGCCGAGGGCCTGGACGACGACGAGCAGCGCGGCAAGTTCCGCCTGCGCGCGAGCGCGGCCGCGCTGCAGTACCGCGAGAACCTCCTGCAGCACATCTCGCGCGAGGGCGACGTCTACGCCAAGCAGGTGTACGAGGGCACGCTGCGCACCGAGACCCGGCTCTCCACCGCCGAGTGGCAGAACCCGAACGCCGTCGACGGCGCGCTGATGCGCATCGGCGCCTCGATCAGCGATGCCGCCAAGCGCTTCGGCTGGTCGCCCGAGTACACCGAGGCCCAGCGCCAACAGGCATTCGGCGCCGTGCACTCGGCGGTGATCGGCCAGGCGCTCGCCAGCCACGACTTCAAGTACGCGCAGGAGTGGTACGACAAGAACCGCCCCGACGTCGACGCCCAGACCGCGAAGGCGCTGGAATCGAAGATCTACGACGAGACCCAGAAGGGCATCAGCGCCCAGTACCGCGAGCAGTTCCTCGGCGTGCGCAACAACGCCCAGGCCATCGACAAGCTGGTCGCAGGGATCATGGCCGACAAGACGCTGGACGACGCGCGCCGCGTGACGATCGTCGGGCCGATGATGACGCGCTCCGAGCAGCTGAAGAACGAGGCCTTCCGGCAGCAGCAGGCCGCCGAGGCCCGGGCCGAGCGCGAGCGCACCCGCACCGAGAAGATCGTCGAGACCGGCCTGAACGACGTGAACGCCACCATCCGCGCCGGATACGAGCCGGACCCGAAGGCGCTCGAGCCGCTGCTGAACAGCGTGCGCGGGAACCCGTACCTGACGAGCCTCGTCGAGCGCACGATGAAGCTCGCCTCCGACACCCGCACCTTCCGCCTCGCCACGCCGCGCGAGCAGGAGATGCTGATCACGCGCGCCGAGACCGAGATGCGCCAGACCCCGGGGAAGTTCGACCGGCAGGTGCTCGACGCCTGGAAGCAGATCCACCAGAACCAGCAGCGCGAGGTCCGGGCCGACCCGATCACCTTCGGCGTGCGCCAGGGCGTGCTGGATCCGACGACGCCGGCGGCGGCGCCCATCGACCTGACCAACCCGGGCGCGCTCGGCCCGCAGCTCTCGGCCCGCATGGAGGCCGCCCGCGGCATGGCGGAGCGCTACGGCGTGCCGGTGAAGCCCCTCACGAAGGAGGAGACCGACCTCCTGCGCAGCGCCCTCGATCGCGCGCCACCAGATCGCAAGGTGGAGTACTTCGGCAGCCTGCGCACCGCTTTCGGGAACGACAGCCGCGGGTACATGGCGGTGATGGGGCAGCTGGCGCCGGACGATCCCGTGACGGCGATCGCCGGCAGCCAGGCCGGCAAGGGCTACAACGCGAACGCCGCGCTGATCGCGCGCGGCCAGTCCTACATCAACCCGCGCGCCGGCGAGGACGGCAAGCCCGCCGGCGGCAAGCTGATCGCGCTGCCGCCACAGGCCGAGTTCGAGCGGGTGTTCGCCGAGAAGGTGGGCGACGCCTTCGCCGGCCGGCAGGAAGCCCGCAGCGGGCACCTGCAGGCGTTCACCGCCGCCTACGCGGCGCTCGCCTCGGACAAGGGCGGCGAGACCGCCCTCAAGACGCTGGACAGCACGCTCGCCGACCAGGCCTTCGAGAAGGTGCTCGGCCGCGCCGAGACCTGGAACGGCCGCAAGGTGGTGCTGCCGTTCGGCTACACCTACGGGCAGTTCAAGGACGGCATGCGGCTGCGGGTGTCCGAGCTGCGCGACAACGGCGCGATCGACCAGACCACCGCCTCGAAGCTGATGGACCTGCCGCTGGTGAACCGCGGCGACGGCCGGTACGTGTTCATGGCCGGCGACTCGAAGGTGGTCGACAAGAACGGCCGAGAGCTCGAGCTCGACTTCAACAGCACGCCCTTCGTGACCTCCGGCGGTAACCGCGGCGAGCCGCCGCTCGTGCGCATCGAGCCGCCGGATGACCGCGCCAAGCGGTTCCGCCGGTTCGTGAGGGGCGAGGAAAAGTGAGCCTCGACCTCTACCAGGACGAGACCCAGCAGGCGCTCGATCGGCTCCCCAGCACCCCAACCGGCGCGATCGAGGCCCCGTTCTTCCAGAGCTTCCTGCCCGGCGGCCTGAAGGTCATGGCCGGCGAGATGGCGAAGGTGGGGCGCGCGGTCTCGATGGCCGCCGGCGTGGTGCCGGTCGCGGCCGACGCGCTCGCCAACGCGCTGCCGTGGCTCCCGGGCGCCGACATGCGGGAAAGCCCCACCGAGCTGCAGGACCGCTTCTTCCGGCAGCACGACGAGGTGTTCGGCTCGGCGGTGAAGTACTGGACCCCCCAGCCCGGCGAGGTCGGCATGGCCGGCGAGGTCGTCGGCAGCCTCGCGGGCATGCTGCCGGTGATACTGGCTGGTCCGGCCGGCCCCAACGTCGCCGTGGCCTCGCAGGTGCTCTCGCAGGCCGAGGACCTGATCGACAAGGGCGTGAGCCCCACGAAGGCCGTGGGCGTGGGCGTGGCGCAGGGCGCCGGCCTCGCCACCGGGATCTGGATGCCGATCCTCGGCCAGAACCTCTGGCAGCGCGTGGTGCTCGGGGGCGCCGGCTTCAACGCGGTGCAGGGCGTGACCACGCGTGCGGTGAGCCAGGCCATCCTCGGCGACGACAAGGCCGCCGAGCTGTACCCGACGCTGGGCCTGAAGGAGCTCACCCTCGACCTGCTGCTGGGCATGGCCTTCGGCGGGGTGGCGCACCTCTCCCCCGAGATGCGCGCGCAGGGCAAGGTCGCGTGGGCGCGCATCGCCACGTGGGCGCAGGACCTGACCCCGGCGCAGGTCGACGCGATCGCCGCGCTGCGCCAGGCCGAGCACCTGAACGTCGAGACCGCGCCGGGCACCCTCAAGACCCCGGAGGACGTCGAGGCGAACGTGAACCGCGCCAAGGCGGCGCTCGAGCAGGTGCTGCGCGACGAGCCGGTGCAGGTGGAGCAGATGCCCGCCCCGAGGGTGGAACCGGACACGGCCCGCCAGGTGGACGCCGAGACCCGGGTGGCCGAGATGATGGCGGACGCCGAGCGCGTGCGCACCGAGGAGGGCATCCCGGAGCTGCTGGCCGCCGAACCGGAGCGCCCGGACATGCCGGCCCTGTGGGGCGAGATCGCGCGCCTCGCCCCCGAGGAGCAGCCGGGCGCGATCGGCGCGGCGATCGAGCGGCGCCTTGCCGAGCTGGGGGTGCAGGCTAACGAAGCGGCCGCCAACGGCGCCATCTGGCGGTCCTTCTTCGACACCGCCTCGAAGAAATACGGGGTGCGCGCGGCCGAGCTGATGCAGCAGTACGGCATCGACGTCCAGCGCATGCAGGCCAGGGCCCCAGGCGCCGATGCGGCGCTTGCTGGCGCCGCCGAGGGCGGGTATGGTGGGGGCCGTGGACGACTTGAGCAGCCTCCTGGAAACCGGCCCCAACCCCAAGACCTTCGCGCAACTGTTGCGGGAGGGAGTCCCGAACCGGGGTGGATTGGCGCAACTCGCATCCGCCGAAGCGGCGGCGGCGACCCGCTCCCGGCCTACCGCGGCTCCGAGCTCGCCCTCACCCCAGAGCACTTCGAACCCGGCGCCCTCGGCGTAGCCTCCGGCAACCCGAGCAGCGGGCTCGGGGTCTGGTTCACCACCACGCGCAGCGAAGCCGCCACCTACGGCAAGGTGCAGGAGGCGTACCTCGACGTGCGCAACCCGAAGGTGGTCAAGGTCGAGGACCTGCAGGGCTTCGAGACCACCGCGCTCGCCACCGCGTACCGCGAGCAGCTGCGCGCGCAGGGCTTCGACGGCATGGTGGTGACCGCCAAGCACCTGGGCGGCAAGACCCACATCGTGGTGTTCGACGCGAAGCAGGTGATCCCGATCGGCGGCCACGGCGAGTACGGGCAGGCGGTGAAGCCGGGCCCGATGTTCTACTCCGAGCTCGCGCGCCAGATCCAGTCGGCGAAGATGGAGCAGGCCCCGGCGAAGGGGTGGAAGGACTACATCCGCGGCCTCGCGCAGAAGGGCGTGAAAGCCGACGAGGTGAAGTGGTCCGGCATCGAGGAGTGGCTGGACCTGCAGCAGGGCAAGGTGACGCGCCAGCAGGTGTCGGACTTCCTCGAGAAGAACGGCGTGCGGGTTGAGGAAGTGGAGCTGGGTGTCGATCGTGATGCCCTGTATCAGGACGCCAAAGATGAGGCCGCCCGTTTCGGCATTACAGGGGATCTGTTTTCGAAGTTCTGGGGCAAGCGCAGCAACTGGCGAGCAGAGCAACCAGGTGAACAATACCCGTACCCGGACAACGATGTAGGCAAAAAGCTGCGCGACCTGATCGAGCCGATCATTGCGCAACGCGGTGAACAGACGAAGTACGGCCAGTACCAGCTCCCCGGCGCCAAGCCGGGCAGCTACCGCGAGCTGCTGCTGACGCTGCCAGCGCGAGAGCAGGATGGGCTGCCGAAGGGCTACAGCATCCAGCCGATGGCGCGGCCGCGCTGGGAGAACGGCGTGCTGCAGGGCGAGGTCGGCGCCAGGTTTGCGCTGGTTGGCCCGGACGGCGTAGGCCAGCGGCTCGACGCGGTCACCGAGGGGGAGGCACGCGCCGAGGCCGTGCGCAGGCTCGAGCGCCAGTGGGGTGCCGCCGGCACGCGGCCGGAATCCTTCCAGTCCAGCCACTTCGAGCAGCCCAACATCCTCGCGCACGTCCGCTTCAACGAGCGCACCGACGCGGACGGCAAGCGCGTGCTGTTCGTCGAGGAGATCCAGAGCGACTGGGCGCAGAAGGGTAAGCGCAGCGGATTTGCAACGGCGCGCACCGCCTCAGTTATCGAGGGCGAGCGCAACGCGCTAGTCCGTGATCGCAATACGCTGCTGGAGGAAGCGGCCAGATTGCCTGACGCTGAGATGGCGAATTTCAGGCGACTCATTGCGGAAGAGCAGCAGCTGCGCGCGCGGATCTCGGAACTCGACGCCGAACACGACCTCGTGCTGGCGAAAGGCCCAGGCGTTCCCGCCGCCCCCTTCGTCGGCAAGACCGAGGCGTGGGTCGGCCTCGTGCTGAAGCGCATGATCCGCTACGCCTCCGAGCACGGCTTCGACCGCGTGGCGTGGACCCGAGGCGAGCAGCAGGTCGACCGCTACACCAGCGCGCTGCGCAAGGCCGTGGACACGATCGAGTGGACCAAGACCCCGGAGGGCGTGCAGCTGGTGGGGTACAAAGGCAAGCCCGCACCGCAGAAAGAAATGGTGCCGATCGACACCCACGGCGGGGAAATCGTCTACGGGACGAGCGACCGCGAGTACACCGTGTCGCACGCAGCCGGCTTCCCGTGGCATTGGGACGGCCCGGGGGGCACGAGCGAGGGCGGCTTCGCCTCGTCGGCGGACGCCATCGCCGCCGCCCAGCGGTTCATGAAAACCCGCGGCGGATCCAGAAGCAAGGTCGTCGACACCACCGAGAAAGAGAACGCGCTCTCGGACGCGATCGGCAAGGCGATGGCCGAGCGCATCCTGAAGGACCCGAACCAGTCCGGCACGATCGAGGGCGAGGGCATCAAGATCGACGACACCGGCATGGCGTCCTTCTACGACCGCATCGTGCCGAACGTGGCGAAGGAGATCCTGAAGAAGCTGGGCGGCGGGAAGGTGGGAGAGGTGACGATCGGCGGCGGTGCCGACCTTGAGAGTTTCGACATCACCGAAACCGGGGGGCGTTGGCAGCTGGTCGACCGGGAAACAAACCAAGCGGTGCCAGATGCTCCATCGTTCAGATCGGGGGCGGATGCCGAAGCGTGGGTGAACGAGAACCGAGGGATCAAGCAACCCGCCTTTGACATCACCCCCGCCATGCGCGAGAAGGCGCTCGCCGGCCAGTCGTACTTCCAGGCCAACCGCGGCCAGATCAACTTCGCGGACGGCAGCACCATCATCAGCCTCTTCGAGGGCGCCAACGCCAGCACCTTCGCGCACGAGACCGGGCACCTCTTTCTGCAGATCATCAGGGACCTCGCCAACCGCGCGGACGCGCCGGCGGCCGCCGTCGCCGACTGGGCGACGCTCGAGAACTGGCTGGGGATCGAGCGCAACGAGGTCACGGTCGAGGCCCACGAGAAATTCGCCCGCGGCTGGGAGAAGTACCTCGCCGAGGGCGTGGCGCCGACCCCGGAGCTCAAGAGCGTATTCCAGCAGTTCCGCGACTGGCTCCTGCAGGTGTACCGCACGCTCACCGAACTCGACGTGAACCTGAACGACGAGATCCGCGGCGTGATGGACCGCATGCTGGCGAGCGAAGCCGCCGACCCGACACCGGCGCGCGTGCGCGCCACAACCGAAGCCGAAGGGGCGCCCGCGCCAACCGGCCGCGCCGTACCTCCTCCTCCTCGCGGCGAGGCTGGGGAAGCGCGGGCGACCCCCGAGGCCCAGGACGAGCCGGACCCGTGGCTGATGGTCGCGCGCGAGAACGAGCCGGCCGCGGAGCCGGCACCAGCCCGCGGGCTCGAGGACCAAGAGGTCCGCGACATCCTGCTCCTCATGGCCGAGCACGAAGCCGGATGGGCCGAGATCGGCGGACGGCACCTGGGCGGCGAGATGGGGCAGCCGAACTTCTCGGCATGGGTGCCGCGCGCCGACTGGTGGCCCAAGCGCGAGGGCAAGCTGAACGAGGTCCAGACCCGCGAGGCGGTGCGAAAGGCGCTGGCCGGCGAGAAGCTGAAGAAGAAGGAACAGCTGGCGATCGACTACATGGTCAAGATCGCCGGCGAGCGCGCGAACGACGTGCAGACCGTGGGCAAGGACGAGTGGGAGCTCACCGCCGCCGAGGTCGCCGCCGCCGGCCTCGAGCCCAGCACCCGCAACGTGGTGGACGCCGCGCTCCTTGCGCGCGCGAACGAAATCAGCGAGGGTGCGGTCGAGCGCCTCGCCGTGATGTTCGAGAACGACGACGCAGGCTTCATGGCCGCGGTACGGAGGATGATCGATGAAAACCACCAGCAAGGCAGGCGCATCCGAGCGGATCTCGAAGCTGCTCGTCGCGGGCAAGAAACTGGCGGCCAAGCGCCGGGACCTGCAGGTGCAGAACCGCAAGGACCCGCAGGCGCTGGCGCAGGGGAACCCGCAGCTGGATCCGGCGCCGGGCAGCGGCCGGCCGCTGAACCCCAGGGACCTGCAGGCGCAGATGCTGCAGTAGACCCGCTGCGCCAGGCGGTCGACGACATCGTGGCCGCGGACCCGAACCGCATGATCGTGGTGGGCCGCAACCCGGACGGCACGCCGATCGCGCGCACCGTGGGCGAGTACCTCGAGGAGGCCCGCATGCAGACCGAACTGGCACGCCAGGACGCCGGCCTGTTCGAGATCGCTGCCCGCTGTATGCTGGGTGGACAATGAGCGCCGCGGACTGCATCCGCCGCCTGAGCGCGGCCGCCGGCCGGCAGCTGACCGACGACGAGGTCACGGCCATCTTTGCGCGGATCCAGCAGGCCGCCCGCGACATCAAGGCCGGGCGTGTCCAGCCCGGCGGCTCCGTGGGCGGCAAGGTCGGCAAGTCCTTCGGCGCGCTGGGGGAGACCTCGATCGAGGCCGCCGCGCGCGAAGCCGCCGCGCAGCTCGAGCGCGAGGCCGCCCGCGCCGAGCGCCAGGCGTACCTGCAGCTGGTGGCGCTCGGCGCGCGCACCGCCGACTTCGAGGCCGTGAAGGGCGCCGGCCTGAAGGATCTCGACGCGGTCGAGGCGCTGATCGCGCGCGACTACACCGGCCGCACCAACATCGAATCGATCGAGCAGCGCGAAGCGGGCATGAAGGCGTACCTCTCCCGCAAGCTCCTCGCCACGTGGGATGCGCTCGGCAACGACTTCTTCGGCTTCTTCCAGGACCGCCAGAAGCTCTACGACCTCGTGCGCGAGCTGCGCGGCGAGGACAGCGGGAACTCGATCGCCAAGCGCGGCGCGAAGGCGTTCCACGACGTAGCCGAGGAGGCGCGCGAGACCTTCAACGCAGCCGGTGGAGACATCGGCCAGCTCGACGACTGGGGCATGCCGCAGCACCACAGCCAGGAGAAGGTCGCCGCGGTCGGCCGCGACCACTGGGTGGACACCATCCTGCCGATGCTCGACCGCACCCGGTACGTGGACGACCTCGGCGTGCCGTGGGATGACGCCACCCTGAAGGAGTTCCTCGGCCACGCCTGGAACACCATCGCCACGAACGGGAACGCCAACCTAGAGCCCGGCAAGGGGCGCGGCATCGGCAAGCGCGCCAACCGCGGCGCCGAGAGCCGGCAGATCCACTTCAAGGACGCCCAGGCGGTCATCGACTACTGGAACACCTTCGGCGAGCGCACGGCGGTCGAGATCCTGCTGGGGCACGCAGAGACTATGGCGCGCGACATCGCCTTCGTCGAGGCCTTCGGGCCCAACCCGAACGTCACGTACCAGACCCTGCGGGACACGGCGCTGCGCGACGCCACGATCGCGGACCCCGCGCGCACGCCCGAGCTCGAGGGCCGCGCGGTGAAGCTGGACACCCTCTACGACTACGCCGCCGGCCGGCTGAAGCCGACGTACCGGCAGTGGCTGCGCGCGACCGCGGACGGCATCGCCAACCTGAACGTGGCCGGCAAGCTCGGCGGCGCCGCGATCGCCAGCTTCCTCGGCGACAAGCCGATGATGGAAGCGGTGGCGCACATGAACAACCTGCCGGTGCTGCAGCGCTGGCGCACCGAGCTCGCGCTCCTGAACCCGCTGGACGCCGCCGACCGGCGCCTGCTGCAGCAGCAGGGCCTGATGCTCGACAGCGTGCGCAGCGGCCTGCAGCGCTTCTACGAGGGCCTCGGCCAGTCCGGCGTGACCGGGCGCATCGCCAACGCCGTGATGCGCGTGACCGGCATGCAGGCCATCAACGACATCAGGAAGGGTTCCTTCGGCCTGTCGCTGATGAGCGCGATCGGCGAGGAGCTGCAGGCCGGCAGGGCATTCGCCGACCTCTCCGACAGCGACATCCGGGCCCTGCGCAACTACGGCATCACCGAGACCGAGTGGCGCACCTGGGCGCTCGCGCGCCCCGAGCGCATGCCGGGCGGCAACAACGCGGTGCTCACGCCAGAGGCGATCGCCAGGATCCCGGACGCCGAGCTCGAGGCCGCCAGCATCATCGCCGCCGGCGCCAGCCAGGAGGAGGCCGCGGCCGCGCGCAGGAACGCGATCGTGAAGCTGCTGGGCGCCGTGAACACCGAGAGCGAGTTCGCCATCGTCACGCCGGGCTGGCGCGAGCGCGCGACCTTCTACGGCGACCTGCAGCGCGGCACCGTGAAGGGCGAAATCGTCCGCTCGGCGCTGCAGTTCAAGAGCTTCCCGTGGGCGATGTTCCAGCGCGGCATGGACGCCGTGGCGAACATGGACGGCCCGAGCTCGAAGGCGGCCATGACCGCGTACCTGATCGTCGCCACCACCCTCGCCGGTGCGATGCTGATGCAGATCCGCGAGATGCTCTCGGGCAAGGACCCGCGGGACATGACCGGCCGGCAGGGCGACAAGCCGCTGGACGCCGCCAAGTTCTGGACCGCCGCCTTCCTGCAGGGCGGGGCGCTGGGGATCTACGGCGACTTCCTCTTCTCGGTGAACCAGACCCGGTACGGCTCCGGGCCGGTCGAGGCGATGCTAGGGCCCACCGTGGGGCCGCTGGCCGAGCTGATGGCCGTGCAGCCCCTGAACGCCGCGAAGGCCCGCCTTGAGGGCAAGCAGACCCACCTCGGAGCGCAGACCTTCCAGGACCTGAAAGGCTGGGTGCCGGGCGGGAACATCTGGTACGCGAAGGCGGCGCTGGACCACCTGATCTGGCAGCGCGTGATGGAGTACCTGTCGCCCGGCTACCTGTCGAGCATCCGACAGCGCACCGCCAAGGAGTACGGGCAGGACTGGTGGTGGACCCCGGGCGAGACCACCCCGCGCCGGGAGCCTGACCTCGGCCGCGCCGTGGGACAGCGATGAAGGGCATGCTCGGCTTCGTGGCGGTGAACGCCATCCTCGCCCTCGCCAACGTGGTCGCGGTGGGCGTGATCTGGGTGCTGGCCGACCTGGCCGCCGCCACCTACCCGCAGGCCGCGGCCACCATGCCGGCCTACCTCGCCATCGGCATGACAGGCGTGGCGTGCGCGGTGCTCTTCGTGGTGGGCGCGATCGAGGCGGTTAGACGGCACATGCCGAAACCCCGTAGGATTCGCCCATGCGAAGCCTCCTGACCGGCAAGGACGCACCCGCCAGCGCGCGCGCTGCGGCCGCCGTGCCGACCCCGCTGGCCGTTGCGGCGGCGCGCATCGCCGAGCTCGAGGCCCAGCTGAAGGCCGCCCACGAGGAGTGCGAAGCCGAATGCACGCGGGCCGACACCGCCGAGCAGGCGCTCGAGCGCGCCCGCACCACCGAAGCCGAGCTGCGCGCCGAGATGGAGCACGAGGAGGGCGAGGAGAAGGACCGCCACGCCGCCCACCAGGAGGAGATGCGCGCGCTGCAGGCCCGCGAGAGCGCGGCGCGCGAGGCTCTCGCCGCCGCCAGCGCGAGGCTCGAGGAGGCCGAGCGCACGCGCGCGATCGCCGAGGGCGCGCTGGCGCAGGAGCGCGCCGGGCGCGCGGCGCTTGAGCGCAAGCTGATCGAGCTGGCCGCTGCGAAGGCCCAGCCGCAGCCGGCAGCCGTCGTCCCGGCGGGATGGAACATGGACGTGAGATACGACGCGGCCGACAAGATGAGCCGCGTGGTGCTGACCCCCAGGCAGCCCCAGGGCGGCAAACAGTCAACCGAAGGGAGGTAGGAAAATGGCGATTTACTCGCTCGCACAACGCACCACGGTCACGACGATTGCTGCGGCATCGCACGCATTCCTCGCGCCGGCCACCAACAAGCCCGCGCTGATGGAGTGGGGCTACTTCAACGGCGCGGCGACTGCGTGCGTGGTCGGCTTGGGCCGCTCGGCCAACACGCCGACGCTGACCGGCGGGGTGACGTTCCAGCCGGAGATGGAGGCATCGACCCCGGCGGGCCTCACGCAAGGGGCCGTCGCATTCGGCACGGCGCCGACCGTGCCGACGCAGTTCTTCCGGCGCTTCTCGCTCGCGGCGCTGGTCGGGTCAGCGCAGATGTTCACGTTCCCGTGGGGCATCTGGCTCCCGCCTGCGGGTCAGGCAATCGTCGCGTGGAACATCACGGCGAACTCTGCGGTGGTGGACCTGCATGCAGTGGTGAGCGAGTGAACCTCATCGACCAGATACGGTTCGCCAGCGACTCCCGGCGATTCCGCGGGCAGGGAACGCTGTTCGATGCGCTCCTGCTGCGCGTGCGTAATGCGTGGATCAAGTGGAGGCGCGCATGAGTGGCCCGAAGAACATGGACGACCTTCACGGCGATACCGTCGTGTCGCGGCTGGAGATTGTCTGCTACCGCTCCGGCGCGATGCGCCTTGCGGGGTCGATCACCGACGAGCACTACGCACGGGCCATGCTCGCGCAGGCGCGCGAAACGCTGGACAACTATCACATCCAGCAGAAGCTCGGACGGCGCAGCGGCATCCTTGTGCCGGCCTACGATACCTCGCTGGTTGGTACGCCGGAAGAAAAGAAGCTGCTGGCGGCGCGTGATGAGCTGGCGAACGCTATGGGCGGAACCTGAGTGGGCGGGCAGATCAAATTCGGAACGGCCGGCGCAACCGGCGGCGGCTACAGCGCAATGTCCGGCACGCTGCAAGCCACCTACGGGGAGCACTGGCATGGCCGGAATTGGTCTTGGCAGGTCCGCTCTCCACAAACGCGCCGCGACACGATGCGATGGCGTTCGCGTTGGTCGTTCGGTGGGCGAAACAGCATCGGCGCTCCTTCTGGAAGCGATGGTGCTGGGTATCAGGGCATGGCGTTCCCCGATTGGTTCGAGCCGGCAGCCGATCAGGATGGATCGCAGACGCTCAAGTGGATCAAGGGAATGTGCGTGGACGTGAACGACGCGCCGCTCTCCGGCGTGAACGTCGCAGCCTTCCGCACCTCGGACAACGCCGTCGCCGGCATCACCGTGCAGTCGCGCGAGGACGGCAGCTACGACGTGCCGACGCAGTTCCCGGGCGTCGATCACTTCGTGCGCGCCTACCTCGACGGTTCGCCTGACCGCACTGGTGTCACGCTCGACACGCTGCAACCGACCAACATCGACGGAACCTGACCATGCCGGAATACCGAATCGAGCAGATCACGTTCGCCACGGCGCAAGAGCGCCTGAACGAAATCGCCGCCGAGGGCTGGCGGCTGGTGTCGATGTGCATGCACCCGTTCCACACCGAGGGTGCGGAGCCGCTGCTGGTGACGGCATGGGAGAAGGTGGCGTAGGTGCCGGTCTACAACACCTTCAACTTCTCGAAGCTGGTGGTGCGCACGACGCACGCCACGCCGAGCACCATCGTACTGCGGCCGGCGCCGTCCAGCCATCACTCGCACCAGCGGTTCCCGGGCGCGGCTGACGTGCGCTCGGGCACCGTATTCGGCCCCGGCCAGTTCGAGCAGCAGGAGTACCTGACCGGCACGCTGGTGAGCGGTGGCGGGTCGGCGGTCTTTCGCCCAATCGGCTCGGCCGTGGTGCGGCGCTTCGGGGTATGAACCAGGTCGCCCTCGGGGATTCGGTCTACCTGCACTTCGGGACCTCCAGCGTCTCGACAGGCGCGGCCACCAATGCCGACAGCACGCCGGCCGTCACCGTCGCCGAGGACGGCACCGACATGGGCTACGCGCCCACGGTCACCAACGTGGCAACCGGGCTCTACAAGGTGCAGATCGACGCCACCGCCGGCAACGGCTTCGAGGCCGGCAAGCGGTACTCCGTCTACGCGGTGGCGGCCGTGGGCGGGATCACAGGGCGCGACGGAATCGCCGAGTTCGAGGTGCTCGCCACCGACCTGAACACCGGCGTGGCGAGCGTGCAGGGCAGCGTAACCGGCAGCGTGGGCAGCGTCACGGCGGCGGTGACGGTCGGCACGATCAACACCAACGCGCTGAACGCCGCCGCGCTGGCGGCCGATGCCGTGGCAGAGATCCAGTCAGGGCTCTCCACCCTTACCCAGGCCGACGTGCGCACCGCCCTCGGCATGGTCAGCGCCAACCTCGACACCCAGCTCGCCGTGATTGCGGCCTACGTCGACGAGCTCGAGACCCGGCTGACGGCGGTGCGCGCCGGGCTTCTGGACAACCTCACCAACCTCGACGCCGCGGTCTCCTCGCGCCTCGCAACGGCCG
>ERZ869929.306-NODE-306-length-33422-cov-17.768454_pt1 | contig 33422 bp, 56 predicted proteins | sample MGYA00579312_ERZ869929 | MGnify/ENA primary metagenome ERZ869929 (study PRJEB32216, sample SAMN09231818) | wastewater metagenome | place: USA: Maryland | collected 2016-08-09 | study: EMG produced TPA metagenomics assembly of the PRJNA472060 data set (Reclaimed... | reverse complement strand
CAGTCGTGAAGCCACTGGTATTGAAAATTCCGGTACTCATTTTATGTGATTCCTTGTTCTGAAAAGATTAGGCTACGAACCAAGTGACAGTAGTTGCGGAAGTCTTGGTAACTACGATCCAAGTACTTGAGGAAGCAGGAGTAGTTGCGCGGCCTGCAAGAGTTACATCAGTACCTGCGGCCCAGGTAATTGCAAATGCATCCTGAATTGAGACAAGGAAACAGAAAGAGTCTCCAATATCCATATCAGGCGCTGCTGCAAGAATCAGTGCCGCAGTGGGAGTGGTAACTGCGCGACCAGCACTTAGTGCACTGTAATACAGAACTCCAGTTGACATTTCTGCAACTGTAATCGTGTGGTCGGCGTTCGTAGTCTTTTCAGTAACAATTGGATTACCAAGAAAGCCATCACCAGCTCGCATCTTCGCGGGCATTACGGTTCCAGCTTCAATCAGGGGACGCTTAAATAGCATGATTAGTTCCGATCAAAAGAAGATTAAGTTCCTGGACCTGCCCACTCATCCCAATCTACGTTATCTGCGGCCTTAGTTGCAGGAGTAGCAGATTTCTTTTGGGGAGCGAACTTACTGGCTGCACCGGTAAAGAATTCTTTTGCTAGTTCAGCTAGTTCGTCTGATGTAGCGGTAGGATTCTTTTCGGCAAGTTGGTTTTGAATAAGCGCGACAATTGGAGCAACTGCCGGATCTTTGAATGCAGGATTTTCTTTTACCAGGCTATCCTGCAGCCTTTGCCGCTTCACCAGGTCAGGAACCTGTTTAGCGAAATCTTCTTTTGCTCGATCAACTTGCGCAGTAATTAGCTTATCTGCAACAAGTGTGGTTTGTGCGTATGTTTGTTGTGCAACTTTATTCATTGCAGCAACAAGAGCTTCCGTTGCACCGTCTCCGCCAGCTTTGATTTTTGCTAGAGTATCTGCATCGATTACTTTAGCAAAATCTACTTTGGCTGCTGCCTGAAGCATTTGTTCAGGAGTGAGACCGGTAACTTCTGGCTCTTTCTTATTAGGATCAACGGGCGTAGGTTCCCACATCTTAGCGAACTTAACATCTGGGGATTCTTCCTTAGGCTGCGGAGGGATTGTACCATTTGGCGCAGTTCCAGGACCTTGCTGTGGGTTTGTAGGGGCTGGATTATTTTGCAGATTATTCGTAATTCCAGGTACTTGATTTGCAGGATGCTGGGGCGCAGTTTGAGTAGTAGGTGCACCAAAGATTTTGTGCATTACTGAAGTAACGAGATTAGTAGCCATGATTTAGATTTCCTTTGAGTAGAGAGCTTGACGAAGCAGATAACCTTCTAATTGCCAAATCTTATTTCTAGCATTTTCTCTAGCAATTTTTCGCCCGATCTCTAGATCAAAATTTTCTGGACTGGCAGCGGCACTCTCACCTACAACACAAAAGCCATTCTTAAGTTTAAGAAGGCACACAGTGACTGTAGTTGTAGGAAACTGATGGTAAGCTTCTTCTACAATTACTGAATCAATACTTGCAGGACTCAAGCGTGGAGCATTCAGTTGCTTAGCTTGAATCATCTGTTCAATAACCAGCTCATTAGGAGTAGCCATGATTTAGTTCCTATTCCTGAGAAGAAGATTTAGACGGGGTTACCGTCATTGATTACAAGGGACTGATTAGTTGGGTTTACCAATTTTTCAGCGGAGTCAGAAAGATCAATGAGATATCCAAGAAGACCTATTTTTCCTTGGAGTTCTGCATCTTGTTGTATGAATTCCTGCGGATTCGCTGGGTCAAATTTTAGATTAATCCTTTCTGCGGCAAGTTTGGCGCGCTCATTCTGAAGGCATTGTTTTTGCAAGTTCGAGAAAATAGATCCTTGGAGGATTTCTTGTTCAGAAAGTTTCCAAGCTTGAAATGGATTGGATGGGTCAAGTTGCGCCATTTGGAGTGGGTGGAGTTAGTGGAGACAATCCAGATTGAGCTGCCGGATTAACAGCATTTGGGTCAAAGCCAAATTGTTGTGGGGTTGGTTGAGGAACATTGAATGGGGCTTGCTTTTGAATTGCCAATTGGGCAAGCATATTCCAATTCTGAACTGCCTGTTCATAGGCAACTTGCGGTTGGGATTTCTCAAATGGTGCCAGATTTACATTCTCTGTCTTCATGACATAAGAGAACATGGGAGCGATGTTGTATCCTGCAGCGAGAGATTCGGAAGATCCTATCACTTGCATGGCGATTGCAAGTGAATCTTTTGACATCACCTTCTCTTTAGGAAGCTTCCCGTCAGTTACCTTGAAGTTCAGAACTGCTTTTCTTAGCGCGAGTGGATCAACAGTTATATCTTTCCCTTGTGACGGGGAATAGATTGTACCTGCAGTTTGGTACTGCAACATGTTGATTTTCAGAACTTCTTTGATAGGCGTGAATACTTGAGATTCATACAGCAGTGCAGTTATTTCATCTTGAGATGTTGCATTCTGCATCGTAGATTCCCACTGCCCGTCAGTTTTGTTTCCTTTTACAAACTGACCTTGGCGCGCCGCATTCTGTCCATTTAGAACGTTTCCGAACTGCACAAGTGCTTGAATTTCCTGTAGGGCAGTTCCAGCCTGGTCATCCCTGAATGGGAAAGGATATACAGATTCACCAACTGGTTTTCCATAGGCAGACGGACGCACTGGGATCTTTGCAGATGGATTGGAAGAATTCATGTGCGCTTCTGAAACACGGGATGGGTCGTAAAGTACACGATCAGTGACAGCTCGGCGGCGAGATGCGAGAACCGAATTCATCAAAGCTGAGGTTATTTGTTGAAATGGTTCCCCATCTTGCGCGAGGGATTTCGTCTGGTAGCCTAGGCCATCCTCGGAAGGGCATCCAAAAAAGACAGGAATTTTCTCGTGCGCATTGGTTTGGCGTTCTGCATATATAACCACAGAATGGTTTACAATTATCAGTTTCCATACTTGTGGAGTATTTGGTGCAGGGACACGAAGAGAGAAATCGGAAGGAATGATGCGAACATACTCTACGGAAACTTCATAGAGGCCACGGTAGTTTATGGATTGAGCATTTTTGGTTGAATAATTTCCCATCCCGACCCAACCCATCCAATCTACAGAGTCAAGAGTTTGGGGATCGAGGAAACAATCAGGATTGAGTTGAGGAAGATAGTAGCTTGCGCCATAGGCTCCGGGCGCGGTTCCAATTACTCCAAGAAGAGAAGGTGATTCAAAAGCGGGAATGATGTTTTCTACAATCTTTGTGTTCAGGGAGGCAATGAAAGATTTCAGTGCGGTTCGTGAAAACAACATTGTGCGGCCAGCGAATTCTCCCTTAGTCGGAATATCGTATGGCTCACAACGAGAATCAAAATATGTATTATATGGATCCCAACGTTTCAGGCAATTTCCTTGCCAGATGATTTGCTTGGGTTTGCCTTCGATTCCACCCTTGTAGGAGATATCAGTTTCAATGGCTACTGTAATTACACGATCCCATGCAACTTCAATTGCGGAGAAATTGTATTTGAATCCATCTTGGAAGAATAGGAGGAGTTCACGAGTCCATGAACCGCGCACACTATTTTCTTCAATAACTGCTTGCAGTTGCATAGCAGCATCTTGATAGATTGGGTCAGCAATTACACCAAAGATGGGGTAATCTGAACAGAAGATGGCTGCCTGATACGCAACTGCGGAACGCACCTGAGGTTTGATGATTGGAACAGTGATGTTTTGGATCTTGTTGGAATCACCATAACGATTCGCAATCTTGGCACGAATGTTCTCAGTGGTGAGATCTTGTTCTCGAAGATATGCGAGGTCAACATTTCGCATCTGATCTTTGAGACGCCACTGCTTTTCTACTAGAGTGGAAACAGTGCGATGATATTGAATTAGCCCTTCTTGAGCCAGTTTGGGGATGTATAGTGCTTCTGTGGCTGCCATGGGAGTACCTAGTTATTTGGTTAGCGGAGTACGCTTTTTAAGAAACTGAATTACTGATTTAACAGTAGGATCCGAATCTAGTTTTGCGACAGACGCAGGATCTGTTATTAAGTCAGTGATTGGAATGTCCAAACCATACAAATCTCTGGGAAATGCATTAGGGTTGGTAAGCATAGCTTCTACTGCACGAGCTTCTGCTTCTCCTCCAAGGGACAAATAATTTTTACGCGCCCTTTGATCCACCGCGTCTAGTACATCAAAAGCAGCAAATGCATCATCTTCCAATTCTGCATCACCTAACTTACGTGCCCGATGGGCTAAATTAAGTGCAGCAGTTTTAGCCTTATCTATTTCCTGGGGATTGTTAAAAAACATAGATCTATTACCTCCCCCAGTCATTCCATATTTCGCTTGAATGCCGTGTTGAACTTCATGCAGCAAAACATTTAAGGCTTGGGTCGGCTCAGATTGTTCTCCGATAGTTATCAAAGAATCTTCTGGATAGAATGCGCCACCATTCTTTTGGTTAACGCCCTTACGAATCTCAATATTCTTCAAGTCAGGAATAGTTTTATACAACTCTGGATGGTCTAAGACATCTGATAAATTAAGCACTTCCCAAGACTGTAAAGTATTTGTATCAAGTTTCAAGGACGCGGCAGTGTCGGGAATTACACTACGAAGAATATCATCAGTAGGGGACTGAAAAATACCTGAAGCTTGATACACAGCTTTAGCGTTTGCTCCGCCCGAGAGTAAAGATTCTGCAGCTTTAACTTGTCCTATAGTTTTTTGTAGAAATGCAGGAACTATAACGGCAGTACTAGAAATTGGATTAACCATCCCACCAACTAACTCATCAACTCCACCTTCTCCTCCCTTACTTTTAATTCCAGTCATCTTCTCAAACAACTGGGCACTCCTATCTTTTTCCCCCAGCTTATTTGTGTCTCCGGCGAGCTTATCCGCAACATCCATTAGGAACCCAGGGAGGTCAGTGGTTACTGCCTTCGCAGTTCCAATGAAGAAATCCTTGACACTTTGGATACGCTTTTGCCGCATATCCTCTACAATGGCAAGAGATTCTTTCTCAGTCAGTCTTGGAGTTGCCATTTATTTTTCCAAGAGTTAATTCCTTCAGATACCAATCTCGAATGAGTTTAGCACTCTGAAGGATTATGTAAAATATGGATACTGCAGAAACTATGAGAGATGCGATGAGACTCAGATCTTGAAGAGTCCAAGATCCAAAGACCCCAAGACTTATAATTGTTACTTTTTGCATGACATCAGAGTTTTCAGGTTTCATGGGAATTGTTAAAACGGTGATGTTTCAAGTTCGCTTCTCACTGGGAGAGCACCAAATTCTTGTAGATTTATAGTAAGTCCAGAAACGATGTATTCTCCATACAGTTCAAGAACCTTAGGAGAGTACGTGAGAAGATCCAAAATGCCATCAGTGTTATTATTTTTCAGGTAATTAAAGGAAGTGATTTGTGAGAATACTTGGGCGCGCACAGCTTGGAGTAGATATATCTCACCCTTAAGAAGAGACTTAAACATATCCAGAATACGAGAATTCTTAGATCGCTGCCCGGAATATACATCCACACAGTTAATTCCAACAATACCTTTCTGGAGACAGATAAAATTAAACCAATAGAGTAGAGAGTATTGGAATGCATTACTCTCTACTGCAATGAGGGGACAATTGTACTTGAAGCACAGTTTAAGGGCTTCTGTAATTGTATCACCTGGGGATAGACGACCTTCGATTATTTCTCTAGAAACAGGTTTTCCATCCCATACTTCGAAATATCCAATACTGACTGCATCGGAGTTTGCTTTGTCATTGGATGGATCGATTATGATGAAATTCCCTTGATGGATACCTCCGGTAGAGATTTCATTCTCATATGGGCATTCAGGGATTTTAGATATGTCAATGTTATTATTTGTAGAGGCATTCTCATCGTTAAGGACTTCTGCGTAGAAAACCTCAGGGCGCCCCATTGAAAGATCATTTTCGAATTCTTTCAATAACTGTGCAATTGGTTGCAGATCCTCCCAAAGAGATGTTCCATCAGCAAGTATTCCACCGGCGATGAATTTCATCCAGGTTGGGTTATGCTTTAGTTTGCGAAGGAGTGAATGTTTTGTTGGATACATGTTTGCAATGAAGATAAATAAGCACCCTTCCGGGGACTTAGCTTTCATTGCTGTACCAATCATCCAGGTTTCAAGATTTCCTGATACAGCTTCGGAATCTGCATCCTCACGAGTTTGAATATCATCGAAAATCATAATATCTGGGCGCACATTTTCTAGTGTAATGCCTCGAATATCACTTCCAGAACCTGCCCCCATTAAGATGATATTTCTTCTTCTGAATCCAAATCTTTTGAGATCCTGCCGATCCGATTCTTTTCCAAGAGCCCAATCTCCGAACACCCTTTTAATATTTATTTCATTCAGCATCCCCATTATATCAGCGATAATATTATTTGCTTTTGTTTGGGTACCACAAATGATGAGAATGAACTGTTTCTTAGTGAAGAGGATGCAGTAGAGTACGAAGATTTTTATAAGCATGGTTTTTCCAAACCCGCGTGGCAAACCTATGGCGAGTTGGGAAAAATCACGTGTTTTATGTACATAAATAAGTAGCCAAGCCCATATTTGCTTGAATACAGGAGGGAAAAGATACTTAAATACTAGTGGAAGTGCAAGAGCTGCTAAGAAATCAAGAGAGTTCTTCGCATTTTCTTGCACTTCAGAGGTTTTGAATGTTGCTTCACGATACGTTTCTTCAGGAATATCAATATTTTCCGCAACTGGATCATCAAATCCTAGCTGTTTGGAGATTGGAATACCTGGTTTAATCATTTAGTGGCAGGGGAAGTTATTTTGTAGACATCCGGGTTAGCATAACTTGCATACGGAGGAGTTGTTCCTTCGCTGCATCCTTATTCTTTTGCATCAGGATCGCCTTAGTTTGATCCTGCATTGCTTTCTTAGCTGCTTGCTGCAGTTGCATTTGTTGGAGAAGGGAGAATTGGGACATTTTGAACCTCGCTATTGGCCTTATGAGTGTTAAGGAGTCGTTGCATTGACCCGGATTGTACTGTAATCAGCTCTTGCTGTCCAGCCTTGATTACCTGATTTGCTGCGTTCACTGTGAATTGATTTATGATTTGGATTGGCATGATTAGGGGAACAACTTCTTGTGCATTTGTGAGGTGTTCAGGGGCAGATTGTCCTCGACGTTTTGCGGAATTCACTATTTGGTAGATTCTTGCAATCTCAAGAGGACGCATTAGGAATGGAATGAGATCCTCTAGTTTTTTCAGAAGCTTGTCTTCAAGAGAATCTGCGCGCGCATCTCGTTCTGAATGTTTCGCAAGTGTAGTAAATCTAAGTTCAGCTACTTTCTCAGCGAAATCCGCTGTGGATAACATTTGTGAGATGCGCGCAGGTGTAATTCCCAGAGCTGCTGCAGTGTGCTCAGGAGAAATACCTTGGCCAAGAAGGGAGAGGGCGCGATCTTCAATGCTTGTGAGAGTACTCATTGCTTGAATTCCTAGAACATGAGAGGATTTTAACAGTTAAGCTGGGGAAGTGTGCTGGGGATTCCTTGCGGATTTGAGTGAGGAAGAATGGGGCGGAATTTTTTGGAAAAATTTAGGAAAATGGATTTAGGTCTTTAGGAAGAGTCGCCCACAAAAACCCAAAAAAGCCCCAAGGGGGTACCTTGTTAGTTAGTACTCACTTTGATAGTTGTATGTGTGTACTCACTAACCACTGGCTGCCTGAGCTTGGATGATAGGCACAGACTATGATGTCGATAGTTATATGCAATGGTGATTGCTTGGATATGAACTACATTATCAGTAGGCTTCGGCCTGGGCGAGATAGTGGAAACAAACTGGAGAGATTGATATGCAAATGGTTTCGATTGGAAAGTCAATGTCTGGCAAATGGGGACTGTTCACTGGCGGTTTCATGGCATGGCCTTTGCAATTCGAGGATGTATTGTGGTTCAGTGGCAACGATGATGCATTGCATTCATATTGCAAACATCGGGGCTTTCAATGGAACGGAGAATGGTCCAGCACTCTGTGATTCCATCCGCCATGCATTCTTAGCTGAGTGCATTGGGATGCAATCCCGCATCGCTACGCTAATGAGAACCTAATCATGTCGAATGTCTCTACTGCCCATGATGTCATCCCGTTCGTCGCTGGCAAGACTGCGCCGTTGACCAATCAACGGTTGGCAAAGGTGGGATACAAAACCACGGCCAAGAATCCCGCGAAGTTTGCATCTGTTGCGGTTTCCGTCCCGTTCATTTCCCAAGAGAGCATCACGGAAAACATGGATGCACTGATTCCGTATGTGCGCAACATGCTGGAAGCCACGCAAGATTCCGTGATTCGTTCCCTGTATGAGAATGCATCCGGGAAGCTTTCCGTGGTGACTGATTCGGATATTTCCATCCAAGCATGCATTTCCTACCTGGAAAGTGAAGCCGCTGGTGATCGCCTGAAGAAAGAACACATTGAATCGTGGTTTGATCGGGTCTGCAAAGAGAATTGCTTCACACTGATCGCGGAGAAACTGGGATACACCAATGATGTTCTCACTGAGGAACAAGTGAAAACCGTGGATAAGCATGTGAAAGTGTACCGAGATATTCTGTCCATGCTTGCAGGTGGCAGGACCATTCTCACCCCGGTGCAAATCAAGAGTTGCAAGACTGTGATTGAGGTGAGTGAGGATGATTCCGGGATTGGGGAAAAACTGGTTTCCCGGCTGAATGCGATGGAAACTCCCAAGGTTGCGGAGATGTTGGAACTGTAAAGGTGGCATCATGTATTACAAATTCACTTTTCTTATCACCACTGTGTATGCTGATACCCCAAAACAGTGGAAATGCATTGCAATGGATTCCACTGCAGCATTGGTGCAAGTGGCCCACGCATTCACAGGGGTTAAAACGATTGAGATTCTGGATGCAACGGAATATTACGTAGATAAACTCTGATTGCTAGGTTCATTGTCCTATGGCATCTGTAATGGGTGCCATATTCAATGCATCTAACTAGACCGCTAGCCTGCCAGCCTAATGACCCCTCCTATGCCCCATCGGCGGGTATGCTAGCGAATCTAATGTATGTATATCTAACTCCTGATATCCATCTTTAATATTTTCATTTTAAGAACCCCTCAAAAATACACCCCTATCATAGCACATAACTTATAAGGATACACCTTAGTTAGCTCGCATGAGGGGCTAGACAGGGCATGGCAGGGGTGTTAGGCTAGCGGGCTGGCAGTCTGGTTTTGAATTCTTATCTAACTTAAAACCATCATGGCAGATTTTGAACTCATCTCCGTGGATGACATACCATCCTCATTTACTCCATATAAAGTAAATGGACAGTATGTCAAACTCATTGCATCTTCATCCCCGGAATCTGTAAAACAATATGCACGAACTCTTATTAATGAGGGTTGGCGCATATTCGCAGTGGACCAAGATCGGGGAAGATGTTATTATCGTGAAAAGGTAATAACAATCCCTGTATGGGTCATTAAGATTGGAGGAACAAAGCTTTGCTGGTATCTGTGTCATGAGATGGCACATGCATATAATTTCAAAGCAAAAACATGCGATCATCATGGGCCTAATTTCATGGAATGGCTTAAAAAGATTTGCCCTGAAAATGCCATTGAACACGAGTTAGGATATAAACCAAGAAATGCTGCAAGTGCTGGCATTGGTAAAGTGAAGTTTCTTGAGTTGTGATTCCATTCCTATATACAGCCATCCCCACAATTAATGACTGTATATCACAATGGGATTATCATTTCGATAATTTCCAGACACTGCAACATCCCAATAGGAGAACTGATATCATGACAATTCTCTACACTTCCCTTTCCGAAATCCAATCCTTCAATCCCTGCGCCAGCGGCTGGAAAGATATTCTCAAAGGACAAGAAAAGACAAAAGCAGATGATACTCTTTTCCCTTTGATTGATTGTTTGAAAAGCAATTCAATCAGTGATGTTTGTTGGCTGCTTGGAAAAAGAAAAATTGAGATTGAAATTTGCGTAAAGTTTGCCAGAAAATGTGCTGATAGCGTAAAGCATCTAAACAATAAATATGCTGCTTATGCTGCTTATGCTGCTTATGCTGCTGCTGCTGCTGCTGCTGCTTATGCTGCTGCTGCTGCTTATGCTATCAAACAAAAACAACAAGAACTAAACAAACAATTCCTCATTGAAGCAATTCTTGAATATCAAGAATCTCACTAACTGAAAGGTGTTATTATGTCCGATTCTCGCTACTGTGGTTATCCCCGTGAAAAGACTCTCAAATTCTTTGGCAAGCGTACCGGTTGGTACGGTGAAAATTGTTGGGCTGCTGAAGGAAGAAAATTCATCAAAAGAGTGGTTAAGCGCTCCAATCGGCGTTTCCTGAATAAGGAAGTGCAAAACTACCTGAAACAGGCCACGGAATGAAAATCATGACAAGATTCATCTATTTCCTCCCAATCACCCTAATTCTCCAAGCTTGTGGAGGCGGAGATATTTCTCCTGAAGAATTTGAAAAAGAATTGTCATCCACTGCGCCAACCCAAACAATTTCAATTCCTACAAGTGGAAGAAAAGGAACTATACCAGTGAACTGTGAACTTAACCCAGCTCAGTGCAGCTAATTTTAGAAATCCTTAACTGGGTTCTCAAAAACATCAAGGACTAAAATCATGTATGCTATCTATTGTCCACTCAAAGGCTACTTCAAAGGTTATGAACTTCGTAACAATCAAATGACTCCACAATGGGGTACATTAGAAAATAATTTTCAATTAGCTATTTTTGTTAACGCACAAGAAGCATTAGATGAGGGAGCAAAACATCTTGCGATTGCTTATCACATTAATCAATTACCAACGTAATCATGAAAAAATACCGTCCATATTTCACAATCAGTGAACTTCAAACAATCACTGATTGCCTGAAATCTCATCCAACTCCAACTAGACTCTCTCTAGTGCAATATCTAGAGAGATTCCTACTTGAAATTCACCATGGAATTCGCAAAGAATCCTATTCTCCAAATCCACTTCCAACAATAGGACAAAAGCTAGGATTTGAAGATACACCAATTCCTGTATCTACTTCACTAACCGGAGAGATGGCATACCAAAAACACTTGATTGATCCAACACATTGCACTCCAAAAGAAATTGAAGCTGCAATGGAATATAGGTATACAAATGATCTAATGAGTAAGGATGAGGAAAATGAATATGAAAAATCTCTTGGTTTGGCTAACTAAAAGAATCAATACTCACATCCATCAAGAACTAACTCAAACAATCCAAGATTATGAATACTCTCTGATCAATCATCGACTTGCTGAAATCTCAGCTAAATATGATGCAGATAAAGTAGCTGCACAGCTGGAATTTCTGATTGCGCACCAAAAATCCCATGACCAAAAAACGCTATCAAATCCTGGCTAAATGCTATGATTCCAAAAACCATCTTCTTTCATCCGCACAAAACAACTATTCCAAAACCCATCCAGTGCAAGCCCATTTTGCACATTTGGCCAATCAATCTGCAAGAATTTATCTACATGCCGAAATTCTTGCAATCCTTCGTGCAGGAGATAAGAAAATACATACAATCACTATTCAAAACCTAAACGGAACTCTCTCAAATCCATGCCCTGTTTGCATGAAAGCAATTCAGGCATATGGAATTAAGAGAGTAATTTCTCTTTCGTCCTTATAAGGAGCTATATCATGCTTTACGATTTTGTAGAACCGGAATTTGATGATTGGATTAAGCGTCTTCCTATTCATGTTTCAGGAGAAGTGCAAACACGCTCAGAAACAACTGGACTAATGCAACACAAAACATTGGAAGAAGCTATTCAAAGAATTAAAAGGGACAGGTCAGTGTGGAAAATCAGTTATACCACTGAAGATGGATGGAGACGAATGACAGTCCCAGACTAATTTTTTCTTCTTCGCACCAACTGAACCTAAGAAAGTAATCATGAAAATCCTCTGCGCCTATTCCGGAATAGAATTTGATTGTACCCACTTCCCAGGTACATTCTATTCCCGCGAACTCCATCATCCAATCTTCTCCCTAGAACAAAAACGTCTCCTATCCTATACAACCAAATGGGCTACAGGAGAGCTAACTCCAACCGATTCCTATCTCCTATTCCTTGCTCTCCTGCATTCCAGCGAACAAGTAGAATTCCGTATTCCGTGCCGCAAAACTCCAATGACAGATTCGATCATTGCGGCAAACATGGAATATCTCCTTCGAACAGTTATCAAACTAAATACAATCCGTACACCAGGAACTGTATTTCCCAATTTCGCAATCACCGCAGATACTTGCACACTAGCAAATGTGCATTACTGGATTGAAATTTGGGATAACTGTTATAAAGACTTCGCATCTGGAGCTAAACGAGATATCCAAGATCGCAAATTAGTCCATAGGGAAGCAGCTCTTCAGAGGATGATTAAGAATCCTCATAAACATATAAGAGAGTATGCATCCCAAATTGCAGATTGGGCATCCATTGCCGGATCATTTCCATCTTTCCAGATCCGAAATCCCTGGACAAAAGAGCATAAAAATATCCTGATTTCCGATTACTGGAAAGAAATCATTATCCGGAGTACAAGGAATGAGTATCTATACACTATCCCAGATAATGATCTTCAGGAACTCCTAGATCATTGTGAAGAGAATATTCCCATCGGATCAATTTACTCCAATGCATTGTTTAATGCTCTCCGCCATGCCATTGCAAAGAAAAAGAATTTCCTTGGCCTAGGAGACATGGATTTGCAATCCAAATATTCCATTGTAGAAGATCCTACAAATGTAGAAGCAATCAATATGAAAGCACTTATTGATTCAGCTCCCACCGAAATGCCTAGGATTGAACAGTATCCTACTAAGTTTGCATACATGAAAGCAAAACTGCGGTGGGATATGAGCAAGAAATTCGGAAATATGGAAACTGAAAATACTGGAGAAGAGTCATGAAAATTTATAACAGATTCTCTCACTTATTCAACAATGCCAAACAAAGTGAATTCCGCAGAACATTTAAACTAAGTTTCTATGCTTGGTGCTATGGATCGCATAAACATGATCTGGTTTGGCAAGATTTCAAATCAATGTATCTTATGGGCGGAGAACTATAATGATCCTATCTCAACAATCCAAACAAGATGAAGAAGCATTCATCGCCTATTCATCCAAGTCATACGAGCATTTCCGCAATCTAGATGATTGCATCAAAACATTCTCCATATTCCATAGAGAAGTTCGTAAAGAACTAGATAACTATTTCCTCCTATACTGGGAACCAGCATTTGTTCTTCAATCTCTCGCTGGGGATGATAGAAACATCATCTATAAAAACGGAATCAGATACTATGTCATCTATCAAGAACTTCTATCCCCTGAATATCTTCTCCAGTATCCAGCTCTGCGCCTCAGTTTTCGAAGACTTACAGGTATGGAGTATGGATTTGTCCTCATTCGTGCAGCTAAAGAAAAAGTAACACCATGAACATCTTCGTCCTTGACTCAAATCCAGAAATCGCAGCTAGTTATCATTGCGATCAACATTTACATAAGATGATTCTGGAATCAGCACAGATGCTTTCCACTGTTGCTCTGCATTATGCAACATTTCGAAAAGATCTAAAAGGACTCCCTCACTACAAACCAACACATATCAACCACCCATGTACAGATTGGTTACGAGAAGATATTCGTAATGTATTCTGGATGTACAATATGTGTTGCCACCTAGAACAGATTAGACGTTCTCTAGATTATCCAGAGCATAATTCAATGTCAGTATTGCATATACTGGCAACTCTTGTAGAAATTGACTACATCTTCATTAAAGACATTGAACCCAAGAAATTCATCTTCACTGGTTCCCCATCAATCAATCTCTTACCCATCTCTCCAATCGAGAAATATCAACGTTACTATAGATACAAGCATCGGCAGTGGCTTGACACCAAGCGCCCGATGACGTATAAGAATCGTCCCATCCCCCCATTCATGCAGGATTTGTTTTAACATGGAATCTACAGCCAAAGAAAAACTTCTAGCTTTAGCAGCTAAAATTCGTTCTGAACGAATCTCTTCTCAACCAATCGAGGAAGTTGAAAAGATAATCGAATCCACCCCAACTCAAGAAGATGCATCCCACATCTATGACAAATACGGAAATCTAATCACCCTAAATGCAAAGCAACTAGAATTCGTATCTTTAGCTAAAAGCGGCAAATCTTGTGTCCTAATTGGTGCAGCAGGTACAGGTAAAACTACTTCACAAAAAGCTGTAACTGAAGCACTCATTCAATCTGGAATTGCAGGTATTCTCCAGGCAGAGGGACATAAACATCTATCTTCAGGAACTCCAGGTATTGTAATCTGCGCATATACCCGTCGCGCAGTTGCAAATATCAAACGCAACATGTCTCCTGATCTACAAGCCAATTGCATCACCATCCATAAACTCCTAGAATACCAACCAATCTACTATGAAGTAATTGATGAATCCACAGGGGCCTCTAAAAATACAATGAAATTTGAAGCAACCAGAAATGCAATGCGGCCCCTTCCACCTTCAATTCATACTATCATCTTTGAAGAAAGTAGTATGATTGGAACTGATCTTCATCAAGAGGTTATCAATGCATGTCCACATTCCCCTCAGCTTATTTACCTTGGAGATATTCAACAATTACCCCCGGTTTTCGGACCCGCAATATTGGGATTCAAACTCCTTGAGCTTCCAGTCGTTGAACTCACGGAGGTATATCGTCAAGCTTTGGAGAGTCCGATTATTTCCCTTGCACATCGTATTCTTTCTGGTAACCCCCTGGGAGTAAAAGAGTTCGACTCTTGGAAATTCCCCAACCAGATGACAATTCGTCCCTGGAAAAAGAAAATTGATGCCCTCAATGCAGTAATCACTCTCGGAGCTGTATTCAAACAATTCGAGGAAGCTTCCGTATATGACCCAGAAGAAGATATCATCCTTCTTCCGTTCAACAAAGCATGTGGAACAATCGAACTAAACAACATTATCGCTAATCATCTAGCAAAGAAACGAGGCGCGACCACATATCAAATCATTGCGGGTTTCACCAAAGTTCACCTGTCCCCAGGAGATAGAATCCTATATGACAAAGAAGATGCAATTATTCTAGAAATTGATGCGAATCCAGCATATAGTGGTGCGCAACCAATTCCTGCATCTAAAACTCTAGATTACTGGGGACACGATCCAGTTATTCACGAACAAGAAGATAGCGATCTTGATTTCATGCTAGCTCAAGTAGCTTCCTCAGATAAAGAAGACAGGGTAAACAAAGCATCGCATCGTCTAAAGATTCTCCTAACTGATTCAGAACAAGAAGTAACTCTAGATACCGCAGGAGATATTAATAAACTCTTACTAGGATATTGCTTAACAGTCCACAAAGCGCAAGGCTCTGAGTGGAGAAAAGTATTCTTCTGCCTCCATCAATCTCATGCAACAATGGTTCAGCGAGAACTTCTATACACCGCTGTAACTCGTGCAAGGGAGGAACTATATGTGATCTGTGAAGCAGAAAGTTTTGTAAATGGGATTAAGAGTCAGAGGGTGAAAGGAAATACATTGGCTGAGAAAGCGGAATATTTCAAAGGAAAATTGGATAAGCAACAAGAACTTCTTGAGTAAACAAAAACAAGCAAACTAGACCACGGGGTGACCCCTTGACAGCCGCAGGGGGTTTGTGGTCCAATACACGATCGGCGCAGGGTATCTGCCGATTCTTTCAAAGATACCCGTTCTCCAAAACTCTCTTTCCTAACCAAAGGATTTATCCAAAATGTCTGAAGCAAACGAAACCATCGTCGCAAATGTTGATAACCGCGTCGATTCCAAAGAAATGGTCTTTCGATTCAAGAAAGATAAGCTTGGCACTAAGCGAGCAGATGTTAAGCTAACTGTAGGTGTTCCCTCAGTAGAAGGTATTGTTGATATTCTCACCCGTGGCGATAAGAAGGAAGTTGAACTACTTCTGGATGCTTGCTACGATGTTGTCCGTGCACAAGCGGCTGGCATTGTTGGTGATGATGAAAACATTACTCCCGAAAACTTCCCGTACGATAAGGTAACTTGGGCTGCAATCGCAAATCAGCCGAAAGAAGATCGTCGTTCCTCTAGCATCTCTGACGAAGCTTGGACTGCTTTCTGCACTGACTACATTGCAGTTATGCCTGGCCTCACTTCCAAGAGTGTTGAGATGGTTACTAACGCAACTCTTGTGTATCGCAAGAAGTTTGCACCTTGGAAGAGCGATAAGAAGACCATTTCCAAGCTGAAGGAACAACTGGCGCTGTATATGGAAACTCCGAATGCTGAACAGCATCAGGAAATTCTGGACCTGCTGGTTCGTCGTGCCGATACTTATCTGGCAGCGGATGATCTGGTGGCAGTTGCAGCGAACCTGTAAATTTTCCCATGAAGTTACTAGTACACTAGCGTAAGGCGCCTAGTAAGTTCTAGTAACTGAAAGGGAACATCCTAGGCATGATGTAAAAAGGCCTATGTATCTATCTATATCCTAGAACGTAATTATCAAACAATCCTTCTTCATTTGGCTCGTCACCAAAATGTTTGGTAAGTCAATGGTTAAAACACATTCTGACCCGATGTGGCTAGGGTATAGATAAATACATGCAGTCCTTCTCCAACAAACTACTTTGAGAGATTACGAACCCATCTGGACTAAACTAAAAAACATGCCGTTATCTGAAGCATCTACCAAAGGTGTTCCAGTAACGGCTAATCGCGCTTTGCACAGAAGAATCATAAAGGCAGTTCAGAAAGAGAAGTATATGGATGTAGGATATAAAATCCATATGGAACCGATCAAGACAATCTTGTGGTATAGAAAGAAGGACTCACTGATTACTTTCTATCTCAAGATTGCAACTGGATCGATAAATCTGATAGATCATAGGCATTTATAGGAAAGGTAAACATGGCAACATTTTCTCCCCCAGAAACTAAACGAGTTGAAGGATACATCCTTGCTCGCACAGATAAAGCAATTCACTTCGAATGTCATCAAGTAGCTGGCCTCAGTTGTCTTGATGAGAATAACAATCCACTGCGCGAATGGTTCCCACTTTCACAATGCCCAAAACTTATGAAGGTCAGGGAACAAAGCGAAATGGATTGGATTGAAGTACCTGTTTGGTTGCTAGTGAAGAAAGGAATGGCATAATCATGGTTTCAGAAGAAGTATATCAGGTTGCTGAAAAGTCTCTGATTGACTGGGTTGAGTTATGCATAGCCAATAAACTGTCTATGCCAGATATTGTATTTATTCTTCAATTCCGAATCTACGATATCAATCGCATGGCATTAAGGCATTTCGAAGATTCAAAAGGATCAAATCCTGAAGAGCCAATCAAGGCTGGAGGCACTGACTAAATGAATGCAGTAACCACACCCACAGTTCCAACAGTTCCTTTTGAACTTCAAGAGAAAATCCAATCTCTCCAAGTAGCTCTCTTAGATAGACATCCAACAATGCCAACCCTTCTAAGAGAAATCCATACAGCTCTGCGTAAACAACCTGAGAATGTAACCATCCTATCTGAAGAACAAATTCAGACTATTGTGAATGGATTGCAAAGCCAGACAAATACATTCTTGGCACAGGAAGTAGGGAAATCTTCCAAAAAGACTGGAGCTGTAGCGAATATCAAGAAACTTGGCGCAGATGCATTCTAATTCTCTATATATGTGAATCCTCCGCCTCTTCCAATTCATGCAGCCCTAGTCTTTAGGGCTTTGCTACTTCCACCTCCATACTACAAACTCCTCAGAGATTTTCTAGAACTCCAACCTTGTAGATACAAACAATACTCCTGCATCTATACCCCACTAATTCAGGAAATACATAAATGTCTTCCAACTTCAGCGACTTCGATACATTTCTCGATGATAGCGCAGTGGGTTCAAGAAGTGTTAGTGGACATATCGGAGTGGGATCAGGAGATTCTCCATCAGCATCTTGGTTCGAGCCAGGCTATGAAGGATCTATTGATTACCGGATTCGACAACTCTCGTATTCTTCGCTCCTTACACTACATTCCTGCCCAAGGAAGTACGAACTCTACAAAAAGCGAGCCACTGCCGCAGCAGAATCAGAAACTTCCACAATCACTTTCGCTTTCGGCCACATCGTTGGAGAAGCTATCCAACTTGCGCTCACTCCTGGAATCTCAGAAGACCAAATAATCTGGAAGATATTCCTAACTTGGCATGCTGATCTTTTCGCAAGTGATGAGAAAAGCTGCAAGAGTTTCTGGGATGGAGTAGTAGCACTCAAAAGATTCATGTCTCTTAGGGAAGCTGGACTTCTAGCTGACTATGAGTTGGTATATTTTCAAGGAAAGCCCGCCTGTGAACTATCTTTTTGTATCAATTTCCCTGATAGTTTTCGTTATCGTGGTCATGTTGATGCAGTACTGCGGAATACAATTACTGGAGAGATCCTCGTACTGGAGTGTAAAACTACCGGCTCTGCCACAATATCACCGTCAACTTATAAAAATTCAGCGCAGGCAATCGGGTATTCAATTGTTCTTGACGCTATCTTTGCTGATCTATCTAGTTATCAAGTTTTGTATCTAGTGTATCAAACAAAATCCAGAGAGTTCACACAAATCCCATTTCACAAAACATATCTGCAACGTGCTCTCTGGATTCGTGAACTCCTTCTTGACATTGAAATGATTAAGATGTATGAAGAAGCTCAAGTATACCCAATGCACGGAGAGAATTGCTACACATTCTTTAGGGATTGTGAGTATCTAAACACATGCACACTCAGTAATGAACATATCACAAGGAAATGTACTTCAGATATGGAAGACACAACGGAATACCAAGTGAATCTTACACTGGCTGATTTGTTGGACACACAACTGGAAAAGGTATCATGATGTTCTTTATTCTTCAGAGAGTTGGTGGATTCATTAAATTTTGTAGTTCTAAGAGTACTGAAGAAGAGTGTATGAAATATATTCAAGAAATCACTGACACAAAATTTGAGGGTGAGTTCATTATTGCAAAACAATATCGTAAAGTAATCATTACTCATGAAGTAACTATTCGTCCACAACCAATTGAATCATGAAACTCTCCAAACTATCTCAATCTAAGATCCATCACATCCTCCTATTCGGACCCCCTAAATCTGGCAAAACTCTACTAGCAGGTAAACTCGCTGAAAAGTTTCCAATCGTAGTTATTGATTGTGAACAAGGACACAATACACTGTTCCAGCTTCCTCAGGAGTGGCATGATCGTATCGAAGTAATCTCACTTCCAGATACTCGTGGCTTCCCTATCGCAATCGAAACTTGCTTAAAACTAATCAAAGGGGGGCCAGTTGAAATTTGTGAAGAGCATGGAAAAGTTGGCTGTTCAATTTGTAAGCGTGATGGAAAACCATCCCTATCTATTGCCCTCAATAACCTGCCTCCTGATACAATTGTTATTTTTGATTCACTTACACAGCTTACTAATTCTGCCATTGCACATATCACCAAAAACCAAGAACCAGAATACAGAATGGAATTTGAGGACTGGGCGAATCTTGGGAAACTAATGGACACCTTCCTAAGTTATGCCCAACAAGCACCGTTCTCAATTGTTTGTATCTCACATGAAACAGAAGTAGAAATGGTTGATGGGAAAAACAAGATTGTACCTACAGCAGGGAGTAGGAATTTCTCAAGAAACACGGCTAAGTATTTCGATGAAGTGTTTTATTGTGAGGTGAAAAATAAAAAACACGTAGTTGGAAGTAGTACCACTTATGCAAATAACATTCTGACTGGAAGTCGTAGTGGACAAGTTACAGAAACTGCGGGAGAGGCATCTCTTCTACCAATCTTTACAGGAGAAAAACCTATTGTCGTAGCACCAACACCTGCAACTGCTGCTGTAGCAACACTAACTGCAATGCAGAAACTTGAAGCACTGAAGAAAGGATAGGATTAATATGAGCATTATTGATATCTCTAAACTCAAACTTATTGGTATCCATGGACATGCGGGTGTAGGAAAAGATACTGTCTCAGAATATCTTCATTGCAATTACCTAAATGTATATGGAGAATCCTTTGCTGGCCCATTAAAAGACTGTTGTGCAGAGGCATTTGGAATTGATAGAGAATTGTTTGATGATCCGGAACTAAAGAATGAAGTAATTCCATATTGGGGTGTAACTCCTCGAATGATGGCACAGTTTGTCGGTACGGAATTGTTTAGGAATCGTGTCGGCCTTCTCTTAGATTCCCCAGTGAATCATGCAGGAGAAAATTTCTGGATCAAACGACTCGCTGGTCGCCTCTCAGGAGAACTAAATGAATATGAAAATGGTTACGTCCCAGGAGATTGTGTTGTAATCACTGACGTACGCTTCCAAAATGAATACGATTTCATCGTCGCGAATGATGGCATTGTCATCCATCTTACTCGTCCTGGTTTTTCTGGTGATGTGGGAATTCCTAACCACTCCAGTGAATCAGGTATTGCTAACTTCCACACACCGGAGGCAACTTTCCATGTAGAAAACAACAGCACCCTAAACCAATTGTATGAACAAATCGATGCAATCATTGGAGATAAGTTGATGCGTAAATCTGATGGTTTCCCTCTCTGAACTATCATGCGACCACACCAAGAACGTGTAATTGAAGAAGCTGAGCAGCTATTGGATAGGATCACTAAGCTGCGAAACTTCATTGTTACTAATACTTTTGATCTTCTTCACATAGATGAAAGGAATCGACTACATGCACAAGTAGCTGCAATGACTGACTATCACAATATTCTTCGTGAGCGTATTCAACATTTCTAAATCAATAAACTGGTAACACATATCATGAGCGATTTCAACATTGACAACATCCTTGATGGCACTCTCGATGATCTTGCTGATCTTCCTGAGTTCAAACCATACCCTGCTGGCACCCACCGCGCCGTCATTTCTTTTGAGCAGAAAGTGGTGAATAAGCATCCGAGTTTTGAAGTAAAACTAAAGGGAATTGAAACAGTTGAACTCCCTGCCGGCAGTGAAGCTGAACCAATCTCTGCTGGCATGGAGGGAACTGTCCTTTACATGCTGGATAATGAGATGGGTCAAGGGAAGTTTAAGCAGCTCTTGAAGATGCTGGCTGGTGAAGCTGGTGCGAGTAAGACGAATCGACAAATCATTGAAGATTCAAACAATGCAGAGGTACTGGTAGTAACAACTCTGCGACCGAATAAGGATAAGACGAAGATGTATATGGATATTGACGCAGTACAAGTAGTTTAACGGGTTCTAATCCTTGCACCCCTGAAATATGGGGTGTATTAATTAGGATCTTCCACCCCACTGGAGTATTGCAATGTCTAGTATCTTTGGTTGGCCAATTCATATCTCTTACGACAAGAATAAGTATACTCTTCCAGAAGAAGTTATTCCTGGGGTTACTTGGCCTGCAGGTTTTAGAGATGAAATCAATAATTGGTCAAGAGACTTTATTGGTACTTGGAATTTAGTAAAAGACTCTGAAGTTATGCAGGTTGGTTCTGGGTATAACAGGTACTTTCTCATGACTCCCAGAACCTATGATGCACTGAAGAATAAGATAGACAAAGAGTTTCCCTTGCATCCTTAGCTCAGTGGTTAGAGCAGGGTACTCATAATGCCTTGGTCATTGGTTCGAATCCAATAGGATGCACCACCCCTATAATTGTTAGGAGTACACATGAGCATTCCAATCCCAAAAGATTTTCCATCAGATGATTTCAAAAGAATTCCTGCCCCAGAGCCAACCCTAGATAAACCAAACCTAAAGGACTTTGATAATGAAGCAAACTGGAGACAATCAGCAACTAACCCTTCCATTGAAGTTAACATCATCACTGGAAAGTTCCGAACCAAAGACTTCCTCATCACCGGGAATTATCCTAAAAGCATTTGAGCTGGACGGTATTGTATATGTACGTATTGTCCCTGGGAAGAAGTTGTTTAATAGTACAATGGTACATAGTGTAGTGAATCGTGGAGATATCTTCGCACTGAGATTGGAAGATTCTGTATTCACGATTATTCCTGGAACCACGAAAGTACGGCACTTTGATTTGGAAATCTCTCTTGGAGTCACGGAGTGAATGCTCTCTTCCTCGGAACATTCGAAGATAAATCCTATGTTCCCCACCTAAAAGGAATGTTCAATGGTCTCGATACCTATGTGTGTATCGAACCATTTACTATGCTATCTTATCTGGAGATGTATTGTTCCTCTAGATCCATCACTAAAATCGTATCCACAAATACAGCCATTCTTGCCAAACTTCTTGAGCGTGAAGGGAATATCAAAGATGCGCCCAAGTTATCGGATTACGCTGGAAGTTTGTTCAGCTATAAGAATCTAGAAATCGTATTCATTGCACCACTCAAGCAACTGTTCACTGTACCCTATGGTAAGTTTATCGCTCAGCGATTCATTTCAAAAGTATGTGCTCCAAATAGTTGGAGTGAAGCATCCGAATTTCAATGGGCTCTTCTCACTCCTACTAACATTACCGAATATTACGAGAAACTAAAGGATGCATATGCAATTGCTGCAGATATTGAAACCTTTAAAACTAATCTCGCTATCCGTTGTATTGGTTACACTGGCATATTTATTGAGCGGGGTAGCAATGTACTTACAACTATATCTTTGGTGTTGCCAATAGATTCCGACTGGGCACTTGCCTGGATGCGGAAATTTAATGCATTGGAAGTGCCGAAGATTTTCCAGAATGGGAAGTATGATAATACATATCTACTTAGATATGACGCTCCTCCAAACAATTGGCTCTGGGACACAGCTCATCTTTTTCACAGTTGGTATTCCGAACTACCTAAAAACCTTGCTTTCCTTAATGCCTTCTTTCTTCGTAAGGTGGTGTATTGGAAAGACCTCGCAGAAACAAATGATCTGCAAGAGTATTACAGATATAATGCTTTGGACACTTGGGCAACGGCTAATGTCTGGCTCAGGCAGATTGAACAGATGCCTCAATGGGCGAAACGGAATTACGTTTTGGAATTCCCGTTGGTCTATCCATGTCTCCTATCTGAGATGACAGGACTGAAAAGAGATGAAGAAGCACTAGAAAGAACAAGGGCTGAACTCAATACAAAGATTGAGAGTAATCTTTCCTCGCTTCGGAAGATGCTCGGTAACCAGAGCTTTAATCCCAATTCACCAGTACAGGTTAAAACGCTACTCAAAATTCTCGGGTGTGGGGACATTGAGTCCACTGAAGAAAAGGATCTTAAGAAAGCGGCTTATCGCCACCCGCTCAACGCCAGAATTCTGGAAAAGATTCTCGATATTCGAGGTCTCCGTAAACTTGTAGGTACATACCTGAGAACTGATGATGACGCCAAGAAAACCGGAATCCACACTGGAGAAGGTGGCAGCAAAGACTATCAAGGAAGAGTCCTTTATTCTCTTGATCCACCCAAAACGGATACCGGAAGGCTGGCAAGTGGAGAGCATGCTTTCTGGTGCGGAGCAAATATTCAAAACGTACCTGTTAGAGACGGTCCCACTATTCGCCAAACAATTAGAGCAGACGATGGATTTTATCTCGGTGAATGCGACCTTGAGCAAGCGGAATCCAGAGATACGGCCCATATTGCTGGAGATGAACGCCTTATCAATGCAGTCACGGGAACACAGGATTTCCATAGTGTTAATGCTTCGTCGTTTTTTGGCAAGCCTTATGCTGATATCTACGACGATACAACCAAGAAAACTAAAAATAAAAAGCTACGAGATTTATCCAAACGAGTTAATCACGGAGCTAACTATAACATGGGAGCCGCTGTCCTAGTTGATACAATGGGACTTGAGAATATCTATGAAGCCAATCGGATTCTGAAGCTTGGTCTTTTCGATCCGATTGATATCGCAACCTATCTATTGGATCGTTTTCATGCGACCTATCCAAAATTGCGTGGACCTAAGGCACCATACACAGATGGAACCTACTACGCAGCAGTTGCCAGGGAAATTACAATCAGTCAACGACTTGCTTCGAGAGCTTTTCATCATACACCATACAATCTCAGGAAGTATAACCCAGATACTTACATTGCCGAAGGCGACTGGACTAGATACTGCTTTGGAAAACCAGATAAGAACAAATCTGATCTCAATGCATACGTCGCTCATTGCCCTCAATCTCTCAATGCAAGAACTCTTAACGAAGCATACATGAGGGTGTTTTATGACATCGCGCTACCGCATGCCGACGTATTCAGATTGCATGCCCAAATTCATGATTCCATTCTTTTCTCATACGCAGTTGGATCTGAAACTCTCTGCGAAAGAGTTAAAGACGCTATGGAAATTCCTGTCACAGTCCGCGATGTATCTGGAATTAGTAGAACCTTTACCGTTCCAGCAGCCCTGAAAATTGGGAAGGCTGGAAAACCTGCAACCTATTGGAGCGAAACTGAATGAATTTAGTTCAACACATTTCTAATAATGACGTTCTTGCTGCACCGCCTGGGGTTAACATAGAAAGATGTAAAGCTGCACCAATCACTAGATTACAATATGCGGATGGGCTATTTGCAGTTAAAACTTACTGGCAACCATCCCCAGAAGAGCTTAAAAAATTAAATTCTGGAGAATTTGTTGTACTTGAATGCTGGGGAGTAACTATACCTCCAGTGTGTATTTCTGTGGAAGGTTAATAATCATGATTCACGTATCCATAACTCGTGCTGGCAATGATCCAGCAAATCACATTGATGGAATCAAAATCTCCATCACTGAAGAATCCATCCCAAATTTTATGGCACTAGTCAATAGGGCTTTGAATTGTTGGGACAGTGCGCCCAAGGAATTGAAAGATTTAGGAGACATGATTACTCATGAGAAGATAACTCAGGATCATACATACAAGCCAGTCAATACAACTCAAAATGCGGATTACTATTCTGCAGCAGAGCAACTCATGATTAAAGAATATATTGCAATCTACGGAATGGATGCTTGGCTAAGACGAATTCGGGACACTACAACTCACCAAGTTCTGAACGGAACTGCAAAGGACTAAGGTTCCCCATGCAATTGGAGGAAGATTTCATTTCCAGATATATGGCCTATACTCTGGATACTGAGCCTCCAGCGATTTACCACCGTTGGGCAATTATAACAGCCCTTGCTGCTTTTCTCGAAAGGAGTTATTACATACAGCACGGGCACTTTAACATATACCCAAATCTATACGTAATGCTTGTAGGTGGTGCAGGCACTAGAAAGAACACAGCGATTAATATAGCAAAGGATATTCTTAAGAAAGCAGGATACAAAACAATAGCCCCATCGAAAACTACGAAAGAAAAGTTTTACATAGATTTAGCTGAACAGCACAGTGCAAGTGGTTCACTAGTAGATGATATCCTAGACCAGAATCTGTTTGGAGTTTCAGGAAGTAGTAATGAAATAACACCAATCTATGTTGCCGCAGGAGAATTCAATACATTCTTCGGAAATAACATTCTTGATTTCCTATCTGATCTTGGTGAGCTTTGGGATTACGAAGGTATCTTTGAGTCGAAAATCAAAAACGGTAAGAGTATACAGATTCCAAACCCAACTATCACAATGATAGGTGGAAATACTCCAGCTACATTAGCGAATACTTTTCCTCCTCAGGTTATTGGACAAGGATTCTTCTCCAGACTTTTGATGATTTGGGGATATAGAACAAGAGAGCGGATCACATTTCCAGATGATCCTTCCCCTACAGATGTAAACTGGTTAGTTAACTTTCTAAAAGGGTTGAAAACAAATGTATCCATTCGGGTTGAATACACAGGAGACGCCAGAAAACTTCTTGATGCTATATACAAATCATCCGGGACTCTCGCTGACCCACGATTTGAATCATATTACAATCGACGCTTCACTCAATTACTTAAACTTTGCATTATATGCATGTGTTCTTTGGGAAAGAAAAGCGTGGATGGATTGGTTGTACGATACGCTAACACTATACTTGTGCACGCCGAAACCTTTATGCCTAAAGCGTTAGGTGAATTTGGACTTGCAAAGAACAGTGACGTAACTCACAAAGTTCTAGGAGTTATCTATGATGCTCCTGGCCCTGTAACTCTTAAAGACATATGGAAGGTAGTACATCAGGACTTTGAAAAGATTCAACAACTTGGAGATGTCCTCATGAATCTCAAAGAAGCAGATAAGATTCAATCAATTCCAAATATCGGATTCTTACCGAAGCTAAGATTGATTGATGAGTCGCTTGAGAAGTATGTGGACTATGGGATGTTAACGGAAGAAGAAAGGAATATGAAGGTATAGTTATGGATACTGAACTTAAACCACTTATTGTGATTGGGCGGCTTCAATCCCATGCAGATACGTGGGCACACGCAAATATTCTACGTCCAGCTTTTAGGCCAATTACATGCTCATTTGAGATGTCTTATAGAGTATGTGCGGGGTCAAGAGGGAAAACAATTATTTTTGTGGATGCTCTTCCTGGAAATGAATTTGTAGCTTTACATGCCCACAGAAACAATATCATTTCAGTAAAAAGCTAATCATGAACCCCTCAATTTTTGTAAGTGTTTCCACCGAACCAGGCGTCACAACTGCGCCAAGGGAAAATATCAGGTACGATCAGTTCGTAGCAAAGTTGCTGAAACCACTGCCAGAGAATCTGAGTGCATTGCATATTGCAGTTGGATTAGCTGGTGAGCTGGGAGAACTATACGAAGATAACATGGATGAGTTTGAAGAGTTTGGGGACTATGAATTTTATCTTCAAGCTGCACTTAATCACTACGAACTAACTCAGGCTGAGTGCACAACTCCTTGCATTGACATAACTGATGATCAATTTATTTATTGGACAGGACAACTAATTGATTGCATCAAACGAGAGTATATCTATATCAAACCACGAGAATTAGAACGTATTAAAGAGTGTATTGCTAATCTGTACCTATACACTGAAGATCAATATACCTGTATGGGCACATCAAGAGCTGAAATCCTCCAAGCCAATGCACTCAAACTAGAGAAGAGATATGCAGGACTCTACTATTCAGATGCAGCCGCGCAAGCCAGGGCCGACAAAAACTAAATTCACAAAGGAATCTGCAAACCCGCTAGCTTTTGCAGAGTTGTGTTATCATCTAAACAATGGAGAGTATTCAAGACACGAACTGCTTGAACTTACAGGTATCGCAGATTCCACACTAAGGAAGTGGTTGCGATACCTGATGAGGAAAGAAAAAAAGTTGGTCTATATTTGCGAGAGGCGCCGAACATCTAAAACTGGCGCATGTCTTCTAATCTACACATGGGGATTTGAGCAAAGAGATGTCCCCGTAGTTAGAAAGACTCAAGCTGAATATGATCGTAAGTCCGCAATCAATAAGTCACTAAGGAAACTATATGGACAACAAAGTACATGTAATGGTTGATATCGAAACCTTTGATACTAAATCAAGTGCTTTAATTCTAAGTATCGGTGCAGTAGTTATTACTGAACCTCATATGACATTTTATAGGGAACTTGATCCTACAACTCAGCATGCGCGTACTGTTTCAGAAGATACAAAGAGGTGGTGGAGTGAGCAACCAATGCCAATTCCTAGTGGAACTCTTGATATGCACTCTGGGCTGTTACAATTTGGGCAGTGGATTCAATCACTAGCAGATTATTTCAATGCAATTCCAATTATCTGGTGCAAAGGAACTGATTTTGACACAGCAATTCTAACTCACGCATACCAATCTCTATATCTTCCAGTACCTTGGAAGTATAACAATGTACGAGATTGTAGAACTATTTACAAAGTGTGTGGATTTACTGCAAGGAAAGCAAATCACAATGCATTGCATGATGCGCAGTGGCAAGCAGAAGATTTGATGATTTGCCTAAATGACAATAACCTGAGGCTGGCATGAATGAGCAAATCTTTCCTCCCCCTCTTAACTTAAAGAGCCCAGTATACGAACTCTTTCCGGTTGAGTTAACTGACCTTCACAGAGAGATCCAATACCACCCAAAGCTACTACAACTTCTTCACGATCAGGCAGATAAAGATGTATATATCCAAATCTTAGAGATCGCAGCGTATTGTAAGATTCTTGTAGCCGGAACATATACACGAGATGATATGTTGAATCTTTGTAAAATGCTTACAACTAAACTCATGAGTATGAGAACGATTATTGTTATTCCTCCAACGGTTTGAAGGCACAAAAAGAAAGGCCCCCGTAATTGGGGGCTTTTTTACGTCCATACTTTTTATCAAATCATCTGACGTATTCTAATGGACCTACACTAGGAGGATTCCATAATTGTGTGCCCAAGAAATCAGTTCTGTACCCAGAATGTATTCCCGCTGCAATCAGATCAGCTCCAGGATTAATCCGATAGCTAGATGTCAGATCAAAAGCAGACTCAAAATTTCCAGTGGCGGCATTGTGGGCGGCTTGAAACGCTGCAATATTGGCATATTCAGTTGTGCCAATCATGTATTTTCCGCCAGCCTTTACGGCATTATTTCTGAATACCCACCTTGCATCATTAGCTCCACCAGAAGGAAGTCTAACTATGGGAGCACCATCCCCATCAAAAATGTTATTCTCAACCAGCCAAGAACATCCCGCTCCGAGAGTTATTAGAGATCCAGGATGACAAGAAGCTGTAGCTGAGAAAGAAAGATTCTGAATATTGGTTCCTTTGATATAGTTATTTCGTATGATGACTGAACCATCAATTGTGGCCGCATCCGTGGAACCGCCCCAATAAAACAATCCATTGTGTAGCGCAGAATCTACAATGTTGTGTTGAACTATTAATACACCTGTTGCAGCAATGCCCTGTGTTCCAGCATAACGTACAAATCCATTACCCGACTGTCCGCCAAAACAATATCCTTTTTGTATTGTAGCTCTGCCCCGCAAACCTGTACAAAGTATCTGAGCAGTACTTGCAATATTGGAGTCAAAGTGATATCTAGATAGAAAAAGTCCTCCTAGAACATCTTGAAATGTAAGAACTTGTTTAGTGGCATCTGTTTTGCGCACATATAAGTCAAGAATAGTTGTAGCACTTTCGTACCTATCTGTAGTTGCTGTCAGTTGTATTGCATCTCCAGTAGCGCCGACAGTATCTAATCCAGGCTCAATTATACAAATACGTTCTACCCTGTCTTTATAACCAGCCCTATATCCATTAGCCACTGTAGCCTGTACAATTAGGGCGTCATCAGCGATATTCTCAAGTCGAGTATCTTCTATAACTATCTGATTACTATTAACTTCTATACCTACTGACGCCGATGTTTTAATGTAACATCTACGAATAGTTGCTCCAACCGCTGTAGACGCACTATTTCCTACAGATATTGGGGAGGCAGAATTTGGGCATTCTATATAGGCGTCCTCTAAAATACATCCTGATCTAGTAGTAAAGCCTACACCCGAACCAGTGATTGTAGGATCTACCAATCTCCACATACCTTCATGCACACCAGATTCACGGACTGGATATGTTTTTATTGTTCTCGTGGGATCTAATGGATCTGGAAGAATTAGTTCTAAACCATTCTTTGCCAATCCATAACCACGATATGTTAGATTATTTGCCGGAAACGCAACCACACCTGCTGCTGATGTTGTTCCATTCTTGATATTAATAACATCCCCAGCCACTACTCCATAACCAGTTTGTGAAGATGCACCAGTCTGGCCTGGAATTAGTTTCCAAGGAGTATCTACTGACAATCCATTATTTGTGGTGGCCCCACCATCAGGATCTACAAACCAAGGACCTGCCATGATTAGTTCTCCTTAGGCTTGTGGTACATACAGGACTAACCAAGTACCACTAGTCCAATCGCAAGTGATTCCATTATTACATAGAATGCCTGCACCGCCAAATGTGACTGTGGCAGTTGTACTTGGAATTAGAACATTGCCTGTGGCTGTAATACCATCATACACAGATGCCATTGTTCCAGCGGAAATAAGTATGATGCCATAAAGAATAGCTGGGCCATTAGCAATGTTTAGTCCCGTAGCGTCACTAGTAACTACAGCATAATTACATACTGGCCCACCAGCTAAGCGGTTAAATTGTGGTAACTCTCCTTTGAGATATTCAAAGAAAGCGTTAACACCCGGATATTTAGTAAGATCCATTGTCATGATTAAGAGACTCCTATTACTCTTGAGACGCCAACATCAATTCTTGTAGGTTGTTGAGTTACACCACCTACTGGAACGAATATTAATCTAGCACTCCCGCCAAATGTTACTCCACCTGAGGGTGATAGAACTCTTTCTCGCAATTGAGGAACTGCTCCACTAAATTGTACACCTCCACTTGGAGTGATTGTATAGATGTTATCATTAGTGATTGGGGCAGTGCCACTGAATGTGACTGCGCCCCCGGAACTTGTAACTCGTGTGCGTAAGTTTGGTGCAGTGCCTGCAAAAGCTACTCCTCCACTTGGAACTGCTATACGAGTTCGTAACTGTGCTGCACTTCCTGCAAATGAAACTCCTCCGGAAACAGCGAATGTATATTCTGCAGCTCCTCCACCTCCTGCAGGAAACAGCACTTTTACTGGGAGTGATTTTAGCAGCGGTGTTTGTATTGGATCTGCAATACAGACTAGGACACCTGCAGTTTGGCCGGCACCAACATCATGTCCGTGAAATCTTCCTCCAGAAAGTGCAGTATTGTGATAACTAAATCCTGAGTAGGCTGGAGAATCTACTGTTACCGCTGGCTTAGCCGCTACTGGGTATGAACCAGAGAAACTTCCTTGGGCTAAAAATGTTATAGAATTAGGGGGCGCTCCAAAGAATATTTTTGGAGCAACTCCATCAGCCCCGTAAAGTTGATAACCTACAACTGGATTACGTACATCTCCACCAGAGCAACGAACAATTCTACCAGCTCTATATCCTTGGGAACTACCTAGAGAAGCTGTAACAACTACTGCGGTTCCGCCTGGATGATTCCAAGACACAGCTATAGCAGTAGTACAAGTTACTTGGAAACTTTTATATACAGTCCAAATACCTCCAGCACTATCTGCATAAGTAACAGTTGTATCTCCGCTCTCCCAACGAATGTATGCTGTAAGTAATTCTCCTTTCTGTACAGCAATGGCATCATATACTACACTGGTGTCACTAGCAGTATTGTAGAATGCAGTGCCAATCGCTAATACTTTTCTCTTAACTGGCATGATTATGCAGCGTTACCAGTTACAGTTGAGTACTCAGCAGCGCAGCCAGTACTGAGAGCGGTCCCTAGATCATTTAGACATATAAGTTTATGGTACGGAGGAACAAAACCTAGAGCTGTAAGAATTGAGAACGCTTTCCTATGTGTGGTACTAGCACTATTACAAGGAAGATCCCCAATATAATACAGATCAGGCTGGTCAGTAGTTGTAGTTCCAGAAGTTGGTCCGGAACTATAGTTCGTCCCATCCATACTAATGGAAACAAATACGGCTACTCTCTTATTTCCAGATGGCGCCGTACTAGTTGTAACTACTGTGACTTCTGCAATGATATCTACAGGATCAACTGCACTAAGATCCACTGCCGAAGATGCCACATAAGTTGCACTCGCCAGAGAATCCAGTGAGATTGTGTAAGCAGACTGAGTACTTACTGGATAAGTAATTGCACCCATATCTTAGCGCACCTGTGAAATACCAAAGAGAGCAGCAACAACATCTTCGTTAGTAATAACACCTTCGAAAGTTAGTGTTGCGGGAGATCCATCACTACCTACACCAGTCATAAATACTTGCTCCCCCCTAGTAATCGTACGTTTCCAAAGTGCAAGTAGTGCAGCCCGAGTTGATGCCCCGGCAGCTACTGAAAATACTTCATCAAAGAAGGTGCGGTGATCTACACGAGAGGGAGATACACCGCCAGGATTGTACATTGCAAATGTACGTAGACGTTCATTATTTGCAGAAGTTAGTGCAGCTAGGCCTGTAGCTACAAATGTTTCACCTACCTGTGCTAGCGTGACTTTTGTTTTCCAGCCAATAACTGCTGGACTAGTAGGTTGATTATACCAATTTGCAATCTGGCCAGTCTCACCAGCTTGTCGCCAAGCAACAATGTTAGGGTCAGTGTTAGCTTGAATGTGCGCCGCGAAAACTGTAATTTGTGCGGGTGTTAATGCCATGATATTTCCTTATTCCGCAGTAATAGTTGGTGTGAGTTTGATAGCATCTCCAGAATTTCGAACTTCGAACGGAGCACTTGCATCTCGTTCAGCCCACATCAGAATTCCAGAGGTTGTTTGAATGATATAGTATCCATAGATATCATCCGTAGCTACAGCATTACAAGTCCAAGTTTGTTGAGAACCGTATGCAATGCTTTCAGCAGCAGCAGTTCCCCAGGATGCGCCAGTTAGTGTGATCGCAGCATATCCACCAAATGTAGCCTCTGTGTAAGTTCCCGCAGTATCAGTATCTGCTGGGGTGATGTTATTCTTATACAGTTTAGCAACAAGATCCTGGGCCGCAGTCTTGTTAACTATAATCTCAAGGATTACATTACTGCCTACGGTTGGAACTAGCAGTGCCATTATACGTATCCTTTCGTGGCAGCGACTACCTGATTTCCTCTGCGAGATTCTGGAATTTCCAGATACCTAGCAAGAGATACTTGGCCAACTGGAACACGTATAGTTTCTACAGTGTAGCCATCCACAGTTACTAGATCCACTTTTACGTATCCAGATGAATCTATAGAAGTGACAATTCCAGTACGGCCTTTGACAGTAACCCATTTCTTGGGTTTCAGAAGAACCATTCCAGGAACAATTAGTCCAGGAACTCGTACTTCTTCAGTAACCACTGGCATTATTGGATTTATTTGTGGTCGTGCAGAAGTATCAGGAGGTGGTGGCTTCGGAATTGTTTTGCGGCCACGAAAGAATTCAAACATGATGTATTTCTCCTAAGGTTATGACCACAGCGCCACAATATCTGTAGCGGAAGTGCCTGTTGAATTTACTCGGGTACATTGAACTGGTAGAATACCTACTGGAACATTAGCGAAAATCTGCGTGTTTCCTCCTACCATCTGCACACTTACATCCCCACTTACACCTATGTAGAGACAAGTAGTTGGCGCACCCAAATCAGTCACATCTGAAGGTGTAACTGTGGTAGAGAATTTAGCTGGTTGAGATACAAAACTCATTCATCATCTCCACCCATAAGAAGTTGCATCTTATAGGAAAATGGGCT
>ERZ869929.305-NODE-305-length-33464-cov-18.859080_pt1 | contig 33464 bp, 38 predicted proteins | sample MGYA00579312_ERZ869929 | MGnify/ENA primary metagenome ERZ869929 (study PRJEB32216, sample SAMN09231818) | wastewater metagenome | place: USA: Maryland | collected 2016-08-09 | study: EMG produced TPA metagenomics assembly of the PRJNA472060 data set (Reclaimed... | reverse complement strand
CCTCACCTACTGTATCAGCCTTTTGTTCTGCCGGGAACATTGCAATAGCCTTATCAATTACCGATTGGGGTACTCCCATTCTCAATAAATCATCTGCCCTTGCGCCGCCTTTATCCAATTCTTGCTTCCCCGTTTCTGTGTTTATTACAATACCTTGTGCTTGATGGGCTATATCTCTTAATGTACCAACGGGGTCTTCCTCGGCTGACTTCATATAAAATTCTGGCAACTCTGCTTGCCCCAATATATTAGCCGCCCTTATTTCTTCTTTGCTAATTTTGTTTTCTTCATCCGATAATTTATTTTCATTTGAAGTTTCTATTGTGGAGGAATTTTTTGAGTCAATAACATTTACTCCAAGCCTATTTTTAGCATGAAATAAAGCCGCATCGTTGTTTTCATAGTAGGTTGCCCCTGGAACAAGATGGCTTGCTTTTTCAGACGGTTTAAGCCCACTAATTATCTTGCTTGTTGAGATTCCCAGCTTATCAGATATAAATTGCTCGTTTTCTACTTTAGCCCCATTGTCAGTTCTTTCGCCGCTACTTGAAGTCAACACAGTAACATCTGCCCCTGCTTCAATTTTAGCTTTTAATTGTTCCCCCAGTGGAGTTAATGACTGGGTTTTATTATCCCAAACCGTTTCGTCAAAATCAGTAAATATTTTTTCGTTTTTTGATTTTTCAGAAAAGGCATCAATTTCTTTTTGTACTGCCGCTTTCTGCTCCGGGGTCTTTGAAAGAGACATCAACTTATTCAGCCGGTCTTCTTCATTTGCTGATTTGCTTAAAATATCAAATTTTTGCTTATTTATTTCTGATATTTTTTCTTCATTTGATTTCTTTACCGCTTCGTCATCTATCTTAGAAGTTTCCTCTTTTATAAATTTCTCCTGCACAGTTAGCCCTAAATATTTTACCCTATCTGATTCATCCATTCTACTTCCATCAACATAGTTTGGAATATTTTTCAATGCAGATGAAGCAGTGTTTAATACTTTTATTTTATGATTAACCTCCTCTTGAGATATTATGCCATCTTCCGCCTGGTTATAAATAGCATCCAATACATCATTTCTGTTTTTAGCTGCTACCATTAAAGCATCTTCTTGCGTAGTATTATTTTTAAATTGTTGCTTAAACTTACCTCCAATGCCTAATAAACTGGGAATAGAAAAACTAACCATTCCGCTAACAAACGCATCCTTCATCTCTCCAAACACATCTCTTCCATCAATGCTTTGCGGATTAGCCATAGCATCGGTAATAAAGTTTGTAAGAGCAACCGGAACTTCTTCAAAAGATTCTTTTGCAAGTCCTTTTGTTCCTTCTGAAATTATTTTTATTGAATTTTTCAAGCCCCCCTCCACCATTTCACGAAATTCTTTTTGTGCCACATTATCAAATACTCCCCTATCAAAAATCTTAGCCAGCTTATTCATATTTATTTGGCTGCCACTAAAATTTTTTATTACATCTCTTCCAAATTTTACGTTATCAAATATTTTTTCACTTACCGACTCCATCCCAGCATTTAGAAAGGCATATACTTTTGCTGTAAGCGGATTATCTGTTTTTTCTAAAGCACTCTTATAATAATCATCATAGCTTTGAATATATGGTATTGCCAACTGCCCAACCAATTGACTTTTATCAAGTATTTTATTCCCTACTTTAGATCCCTGCCTTACCATAGTGCCGGTAAAACTCTCAGGGCTTCTAAGCAGCAAAGATGCTTCTGAGCCTCCGGCTGCTAATCCAACTCCCTTAACTGCCCCTATGCCGGCTTCCATTAGAAGATATTGTGTTGCAAACTGACCTAATCCATTTACAGCATCAGCCAACATTCCGTAATGCTTATTAAAATATTCGGTTCTTTTTTGCGAATAATTTGCTATTGGCTCAAGTTCTCTTTGTAATAATTTTTCGTTATCTCCAGCACCAATATTTCCAAAAAAGTTAGATACTCCTTTTAATGGCGAAGCTGCTCCTTTTAATAGTTCCCTCGATAGACCATCCTTTTGTACAGCGTTATCAAATGGTAGAAATCCCTCGTTATCTTTTATATTTTGTATAGCCGCCTTAGATTGAGGCTTTGTAATGTCAATTCCTTTTTCAGCAAACCATTCAGCCGGAACCTCATCAATTTCCTTATCCGTAATTTGCCATTCACCAAAAACGGTGTTTATGAATCGTGATACCCCAGTCCGACCTTTATTAGCATGATATTCAGCAATTATATTAGAGATGCTTTTTTGTAAAATATCCTCCCGATTATAAAAATTATCCTCAAGCTCTTTATTTACTTCTGATTCTTTTTGAGTATAAGCATTAATATCAATTTTATCGGCAGCAAGATTTTCAAGCTCTCTGGCCTTTATTATATTTGCGCCACTGTTAGTCAAATCAGCTACGATAGCAGATGAAAGCGTTTTACCACTATTCAACCTATCTAAATACATTTGATATTTTTGCTCATCTTTATACTTCAAAGATTCCAACCCGGTAAAAAAAGAACTATTTAAAGTTTCATTATGAAATCTTGATTTAATGTCTGCTATTTGTCCCCCTGGACTTCTTAAAAAAGAACTCAAATCGCTACTTACATCTGCGGATAAAACTGGTACGCCGGTTCTAAGTCCTCTTACTTCTTGCTGTATTGAATTAGCAGATTTTTCTATATAGCTATCAATTTCTGAAGTGCTTGGAGCATTAAAATCTTTTGTAAAAATCTTCTTCCCAGTCTTATTGTCATATCTAAAATTATCAGAATCTTCTTCAAATTTTATTCTCGCATCAGAAATAATTTTATTCTTTTTATCTTTTAGCCTTTGGATTACTTCTGGAGTAGCCTTATCATAAAAAAGCCCTCTTTCATCTTTTAGGTATTTATTTATTCCTTCCAAATCATCATTCGTAACAACATACTTATTATTACGCATTTGATTCAGTGCAGATATTTTTTGTATTTCTGCATTCAATACATTCAGCTTATCATTGGCCTCCGACTCAGATTCGGTACTAAGCGCAGCCTTTTCCCTTGCCTTAAAATCTGCTGCATAAGCATAGGGGTCTGTGAAACCTTTTGGTAAACTTTCCTTCCATACTGGAATCGGCTCGCCAAGCACTTTTATAAGTGGCGCATTACCTGTTGGAGTTATCAACTCAGTAGCTCCTTCCCCCTTAATAATTCTTATAGACTGGTCGCCGGATATGGGAACTATTATATCTTCTGGATGTGTGGCAACTATATTTTTTAGACCGGTAGTTGCTATTTTTGATACTGCCGATTGCCCTACATTATCAGAAAACTGCCCTGCATCCGGACCAAGTTGAAAGTCAACACCCTTTTTATCTTTTTCTGTCTGTCCACCAACTTCCGCTCTTAATGATGATATTGAATCCGTACTTTGCCCACCTTCTTGAGAAGTTTTTCCAAACATTTGACCAATAGAGGACGAAGTTTCTTTTTTTTTTACTGAAGCATTATTTTGATTCTCAAATTGAGAAATCAATGAAGCTCTGAATGTACGCAAATCATTATCCGAAGCACCCTCTTTGGCATACTTTGTAAGCTCTTCCAATAACTTCTGCTTTTGTTCTGGTGTTAATTCATCCATAATTATCCTCCATTTGCAATTCGTTTAGCCCTTTCTTCTGGACTTTCCCCTGAAGCTGGCTGTTTTGTTTTAGTTCTATCGTAATAAATTCTCTGCACATTTTCTTTTCCCGCATCATTTGAATTTATTTCGTCATAATATGTTTTTGTAATATCATCAGCATTAATCTTAGAGACTGAGTTGCCAGACTTAACGGTAATTAAATCCCCATTAATAGTAATAACAGCATTAGGCAAATCCTTGTCATTAATACCAACTATTTTCTTTTTAACTTTTTCTTGCTGCTCTGCTGTTAATTGAGAGAAGGTAGTACCCTTGTCACCAATAGCATTAACAAGTTCATCTGTTTTCATTATTGGATATTCTGCAAGTTGCTGACTTGCTGTTCCTGTTGCTGCCGAAGGTTTATTTTCTGCAATCCATTTTGTTAACCCTCTCTGCTCACGGTCATTCAATAAGCCTATATCTTGCCCCCTTCTTTGCACCGCTCTTGCTGCCGCCTGGTTAGCATCATCTGTTTGCTGATATTTTGTAGCGTATTCATCGGATTCGGCTGTTGCGTATTGTGCTATAAATGCAAGTTCTTCCGGGCTTATCCCATCATTAACATTAATTTCCGCATAATCCGACTCGTTTAAAGCACCGTCCCCAAAAGTAATACCATTGCCAAGTTTATCTTTATAATTACCGGCCTTAATATCTGCCTTTACTTTTGCAAGGTATTTATTTGTCTGTTTTGCTAAATTATACAATCCTCTTGCCGTTGATGGAAGTTTTGACTCATCCAATTCGCCGGTAACAGTAGTTTTACCAGTAGTTGAATCTGTTGCTGTTTTATACATTGCCGGATTAGATAAAACAGAATTAAAAACCTCTGAGCCCTGAACCCAAAAATTGTTTTTTCTTGATATTGCCGCTCTCTTCCCTTCTGGAGTTGAAGCATCGTATCCTTCTATTTTATCCAATATAGTAAAAACGCCACTATTTGCCCTTGCCTTAGATACATCAAATATCTTCTCCGTTCTATTCCATATACCATTAGCATCTTTTATTGTAACATCAAATTTTAATGACTGTGGAGATGGCATTTTTATGTCTGGAGTAGCATATTGCTGGTCATGTGGAAGAGGTGTACGGATGTCTGTTTTTTCAATATCTGACTGCAATTCTTGAATATATAATTTCTTTAGTTCCGGTTCACTTTCTTCTGCTATTCTTTTCTCCCGCAGCATATTCATAGTATTCCTGACTTTTGCCCCTCGTAAGTCATTTTCCAAGTCATTCCGCATTTTTTTATATTCAGCCCACTCTTTTTTATTTCGGTAATCTGTTGCCTTGGGGTTATTATTAGCATAAGCTATTAGCTTATCGTACTTCTCTTGTAAAAGTTTTGCATCTTTTGGTATTCCAGTTGTAAGGTCGTAAGATGTATAATCAGCTATTTCTTTTGCCGCCGCTTCAGCATCTTTTTGCCGCTGATCGTATTCTGCTTTGTTGTAAAGCATGGTGTACTTAGCAAGGTCTTCAATTGGACGGGTATCTAATTTAACGGCGCCAAAACTTCCGACGCCAAGATTTTCATTGCCGGTATAATTACTTGCTGATACTCCTATTTCTGCGCTGGTTGGCATTTCTTATTTTGTTTTACGGGAACCTTTTTGCGTATTTATTATTTTTCATCAGCCAATCAGTATCTATGCCGACTGGCGCACCTGCGGTAGCCAAAGCATCTTTTGTTGTTTTATCTGTATAAAGATCTGCCGTTTTTGCAGAAGCATTCATACTGATAAAAGCATTGGCAGCACTTCCGATGTTCTGTATGCCAGCCGCTTTTTCTGCTGTTGCCGACTGTATATCATCTTTTATCATATCCTCTTTTGATTTCCACTCAGCCGCTTTGTTACTTGCAACCGTATCTAATGCAGATAAATATTTGCCAAACTGCTCCATATTCAAAGCATGATTATCGGCACCTATCTTCATTATACCCTGTATCTTCTGATCAAAAATTGCACTTAAATCATTGGGATTTGCACCAAGTCTTGTAGCGGCACCTGTTGCCTGGTCAAAAGCTCTGTCAGTTTGATTGGTTAAAAATCCAAGCGTAGTCGGGTCGTATCCACCCATGTTTTGTTCTGTTGCCTGCAATATTTTAAATATCTCCTGTGGTGTTTTATAGGCTGTTCTCTGAGATCTCAACCGCTTTGCTTTTGCATCTCCAGATATTGTCTGGATAATTCCCAAAGCACCCTGAAGACCGGCAATCCCAGCACTAACAGGATCTAACCCTGTCGCACCAGCTCCAGGGTCAAGGTATCGTTGTATGAAGTTTGTTCTCATTTCTTATAAGTTTTCAGTAAAGCCAGATTGTTCACTGATTAAGAATTTAAAGTGTATAAGGTCAAGCGCATCGTACTTAATTCTTTTTGAATCATTCGTTGTGCCATATTTCAAATCATCTGTGTTATCTCTAACAAACGTTACAGCATGATAGAATCCCGAAACATCCCTTCCGTTATACAGGCCACCCCTTGAGTTCTTGTCTTTCAAAAATGAGCAATTCCATTTATTCCTGTCTTGTTTTACTCTGGCGGCTGGCACCTCGCTTACGAAATTAGCATTTTCAGTTGATACATCGGCTACAAACCACATTGTTTCATCCTGAATTTCAATAGCCAGCCCCTTCTTAATCTTGTCCGGAAACTTATTCATTGAGATTCCAACTACCCGGTCAACGGCTACCCCGAAAAACTCATTCCATTTCAACGGCACAATTGGGTGTATATATGGGATGCCATTTAAAAACATCACCATCGCACAGCCATTGCCATCAAATAAATTTAATTGGCCGTATGCTTCTGGCGTGGGGCTGGAGAAGCCCAAATAATCCCCTGATGGCGGGTGGTACATTATCGTATCGTTGGGATGCAGGTACGGCTTTATTTCATTGTATATTCCGCTATGCCTTAATGACTTTATAGTTATATGCAGTGCCCCCGTATGCTGGTTAAGACCGGTTATAAACCTTAACTTGTCCAGCGGATTTACAGTTGCTCTATTTAGCGTTTCAAGCTCCTGACATCTCTTTCTGAAGTATGTCTGTGCCTTACCTTCATCTGCCGCTTTAGTGCTGCTATAATCAGAGATAGCATGAGTATGCTTGTTTACATCTACCCAAGAAGCGTAACCATCTCCAAAAAACACACCCCCTATATGTGGATATTGACACCCATAATTACCGCTAAGTTTTGGCTGGCTGTCGCTTATAAGCCCATCTGGTCCTACGGCACGAACTATTCCATCACCGCCTACTTTAAGCAAGTCATTTCCAACTTCAAACAACGAATTATCATGCTCGCTTAAACAGAACCCTATTTTATTATCAGTAAGCCACATTGCCGTTATGTCGCCGTGATTATCGGGGTCAATCGTTTTCACCAAGTCGCCAAAATAATTAAATTCATTTGGCGCATTAATTGTGATATTTCTTCCGAGCCTTCTCTTGTTCTCATACTTATTTACAAAATAAGGGCGTCCGGTATCATCTATTGCACCATTCGCAGTATCGCTCGTTACACCACCCCAAAAATCGCTTGGGCTAAAGTGTTCAAATTGCTGAGTTGGCAATTTCCCTATAACTCTTGATACAAAATAAGTATCAAATGTTTCAAAAACACCAATCGGATACACCAAACTTCCATCTTCATTAAGAGGTATTGATACGCATATTCCAAAATAAACCGGATCAGTCGTACACTCTTTACTTCTTTGTATCTCTATTACAGCGCCCTCTTTTAACTCATCCAACTTGCCGTCATCATCAATTAGTAGTTGGTTAAAATAATCTGCTGGCGGCTCTGTTTCACCGCTAATCTGCTGATCGTGAAAAGGGCTAATCGTTAAATAATTTAACAGCCCATAATCAACTATTGAAAATATTTTACCGTCTCCATTTTTTATAAACTCGATACGATCTCCCTTTAACCATTTGTAAATAGTATTCGTATTAAAAAAATATTTTTCATTATAATCATTAAGGCTTTGTATTGTCAATTTAACCCGGCCATCTACTCTTTCAATTTTATCAACTACCCATTGTAGTTCAAATGGATTTAGATTTATTGTCCTTAAAATATCAATACATCTATAACCAGGGAATTTGGCACCCCCAGAATTATATGTAAATGAGCAAAATCCTTGCTTATTCTTTTCCTGCGTTTTTGGTATGTCAATATACACAAGCTCATTAGCCGCACTTATTATACCGCAATCTCCCCTCAATACTGCCGCAAACCCATACCGGCCTCCCGCCTTTAGCCCTTTTTTATTTACTAAAGAAGATGCCCGGTTTATAATGGCCGATGTAATAGTTATGGTAGGCTTATTATAATAACACGGTATTGTGGCGGAAGTAGATGTAGGCATACATGGATTACACACACCATTACAATCAGTCCCGAAGCATCCATTATTATTCATAACTACCGTCCTAATAGCTCTATCCCTGGACTCATAGTTTCTTATTCTCCATCTGGCATATCCATCAGCATCAGTAACATCGTATTTCGACCCACTTAAAGAAACTCTTACACCCCCAATTGGATTCCCTTGGCAGTCCTGAATCCTTATTTTTACATTTGCATAAAACCCATCAGAATAAGTAGTGTTATCAATTTTAATATCATGCGACGTATTAACGCCAGCAGCCCCTTGGACTGACTCTGTTTTTACAGTGGTAAAATTGAAGCAATCCTGCTCTACTTTGACATTAATATCAATCGCATCATTTTCTCCTGGATTAAGATACAGATGATAAAAACCATTGTGATCGGTTATACACTCAACTCCATTTATTTCTACAATAGCCCCCTCCACCCTTCTGCTATTATTATCTTTAACATACCCATTATAAGCACTTGCTTTTGTAGCGAGTCCGCTATCAACAGCATTATCGTCAATAACAAAAGCATTTGTAATATCTACATCCCCGTCACAGGTATCAAAATATATTTCCTCTCCGCTTGTAAGCCCCTCTCCATTATCTAAGTCCCCTTTGTAAACAAAAAGGTTTTGAATACCTCTTACAAAAGTTGAAGTATCCTGGCTATTTCCCGTTGCATGGTGAGAAGCTAATCTCAAAAAGCCTCTTGTTCCTTTTATTACTTTTATTTCCGCCTCTTGATAAAAAAACTCTCCGTTTCTTGCCGCTCTTCTCCATCTATTTCTGGTACTTACATCATTCATGTCATCCACTATTCCCCATTCCTCCCTATTACTAAAGAATGAATGTGATTTAAACTGTTTCATCTCTGACCAGCTATCTGTACCATCAATATATACGATAAAATTTCTTGTCTTGTCTTCAAAGTATTGCCCATACCCAATTTCAAAACCTCCACTCAACGTAGCATTTAGCCCTCCAAAATAAGCCTTCTCTGTTAGCTCTTCAGAAGCATTGTTACCAAGACGGTAAATAAACTGATTTCTTCCAACGCCCAAATTATGTATAATAGCCCTAACCTTTACAGTAGCATACTCTATCTCGCAGTCTGTTTTCGGACAGTCAATCCCTATGCTTATTTTTTCTGTTTCTATTTTATCAACAGGGCAATTACCTTGTTCATAATTATAAAAGCCAAGAGCAGTTCTATCCTCTCCAATTCCTATTGGTAATATCCCCTGTGGATTTATTGGGGTTGGATTATAGACTCTGTTAATCTGACCTGATTCAACTGTATCACACTGCTTGTCATTACAAAATATATATTTAAAATGACAGCCGTCTTCTGTAATGTTTAATTCTGCTAATTCTCTTTCATACCAATATTGCTGAGAGGTATTATACTTTTTATACTTCTCAACTATTTCAGTTGAATACCATATTCCATTTTGCCAAAATGCTATTTCAATTCTATCAACCAATGGATTTCCAAGCGGGACCTCAAGCTCTATACATCTTGGGAAACCATCTGTATTATCAAAACATCCTTTAGTATCCTGAAAAAACAATGTACTTGGCTCTGCCCATATAGATGCCCGGTTATCATAATAAATATGCCTAAAAGAAAACTTTATACCAACATCTACTAAATTATTTTTCTTCCCTTTATCATTTTCATCAAGTGGTATAAAAACCCCTTTTAAGCACCCGCAAGGGTCCGGCACACACATTTGAATTACTTCGCAACCTTCGGCGCATCTTTCAAAAAATGGTGTCGTAAAAAAATTTGTGGCAATACTGGCCTCTGTATCTATCATTCCAATAGGGCCATTGCCATTTGTCCAAACTAATGCCTTGCCATGTCTATTAGCGCATTGTTTATCAAGCTGAAGATATGCCCTGAATTGTGTTATAGTGTGCTGCGGTTCGGCAGATAATTGCAGGCAACTACCATGATATACAACCTCACAGGTGCCATCCCCATTTATCCGTTGAATATAATGAACTCCATTACTATTGTAAACCCATGAATACAATTCATTGGTAAGTTTTGAGTAATAAGATTGAACAGCATAATTTTCCCCATCAGGCAGCTCCATTTCACAAGCCGGTTGATTCGCAACGAGTGGGGTTGTTTGTCCAAGTATTCCGGATTTATCCCCTGTTTTATTTATAGCTCTTTCGTGGTTAAGTAAAAAAAAACACTCCGTTTCGCTTAATAGCTTACGACTCTTATCGAGATTCATTGAAAGCGGCCTATTTGATTGGTTTTGATCTGCCACTTTATACCAGTTTAAAAAATGTAGTAATCACTAAATTATCTCCAGCTTGCCAAATATTAGGAGTGACCCCATCTCCTTGATAGCGGGTTAATATTCCATTAACCGTATCAAGCGTCCACTCTAATCCATTTTTTGTTTCTGGGCCATTATTCACTAAAATACTATTAATGCCTAAAGCATTTTTTAATTTATCATTCTGATAAACATTTGTGCCGATAGTGGGGCCGGATCCAACACCGGCAATTACCGCAATATCAAACGGAGCAAATGTTTTTGATGTAGGTATTGGACAAGCCACTGCTTCAGTATTACATTCAGATTCGGCAATAACAGCAGCCGATGGTGTAGCTACGGTTGTTGTACATGGGTCGCATAGTATATCGTCAATATCAAATTTAGGTATTAAGCCTATGGCCTGAATAATTTGCGACAGGCTTATCCGACCCATCTCCTTATCCATTGCTTTTCTCTCAACTTCATATCTTGATAATCGCCACTCTTTTTGTGAAATAGGTGTATTTGGCCTGCCGTCCACATTCATGTACTGTACCCACTTTACAATAGTTTCAAAAGCCACTTCCGGCACCTGGTACTGCCCATTTTTCTTTGGCATAAAACCCCAATACTCCATGTAGGCTTTTGAAAACTTACCAATAGCATCAAATTGTATAAGCCCAGTTTCTTCAAATATTCTATACCCTCCATAGTTAACTTTGCATGAATTATCGCATGGTGCATAATAATTAGCCCATACATCATAACAACAACATTTTATCGTTTCAATATTTTCGGTAGTATCATCAATACAGCCACATGGTTTTAGCGACAAGGCGGCAATAAATTCTTTTTGTGTAGTATAAATAACCTCTTCATTATCTTCATCCCAAACAGGTATTCTTGTTTCAAGATAATAGCTCCCGTCTGGATACAGCTTCTTTACAATAGTTTGCTCATAAACAGAATCATGTATAGTAACCAATACCGTATCCTCCGTTACAGTCAGGTCATTGCAAATTTTTGTGTCTTGGGCACATTTCGGGCATCTGGTATCATCACATGGTATATCTTCTACATTTTTTGAGTCGGTTAATTCCGGCCTCAATTTCAGTGGTATTTTTTTCCCGTCAACAATAACTCCCACAAATGATTCATAACTAAAATCAGGTGGGAGTGTCGCAGTATTTGTATTTCTATTTACAGTTAATGTTACACTTCTTTTACCGGTTTTTAATGATTGCCGGTTCAATTGCTTGAGCTTACGAGCTGCCCAATGACTGTATCGTTGTTGGGTTTTACCAATATCTTCAAAGCTGTCAGCAATAGCAGCCATTACTACCTTGTAAAGCGGCACCGTTCTTTTCAACTCTGTACTGCAATCTGACATTACGTTTATTTATCAGGGTTACTATTATTTGTTTTATCTTCCATAGGAACTTTACCAAGATACATTTCTACTAATGTCCTGCGAACAACCGCTCCAATGCTTTCATCTATTTCAATAAAATCATCAATATTTTCTCCGCCATTGGCGTATATCAGCGGTAATTTATCTTTATGAGTTCCCTGCGGAAATATTATTTTTTTCCCAACTACAAAAAATGTTCTTGCATTATCTCCAAGACTATCATCGTCACAAAGTACCTGAGATAGATTTAATGTACTTTTTACATATCTACAAGTACAACTTAGACCTCCTATATTCTGCAACCAAATTTCGGATGGAAGGCTTCTCATTATTTTTAAATAAGATACGTCCATTTGATTATCCAATACCTCCATTTCCTTCTCAGTTAATAAATAACTGGGAACCTCCAACATACCTTCTTCTCTTTTTTCAGCCATTAACTTTAGCCAAAGCTGATAGGCATATTCTGTCTTAGCATCAGCAATCAACTGCTCAAGCCTAACCTTAGACTCATCATTTCCTCCAGGATTTATTTGAAGCCATGCTAAGTTTGCTATCGCCAGTAGATTAGCCATTATTTTTACCTCCAAACTTCATACTGGCTTTTGCGGTAGCCAATGGATTTGTGGCGGAAAAATATTCCTTCTGTTCCCACGATTGATTCCGGCCCTTGCCTTTTGTAATACTTTCTGATACAATAAACCCATTCTCTATCTGGCGAATACTTGCAGAGGTGTTTTTATTGACCTCCAGTTTTGTGCCTGAAGTGCTTTTTGATTTTGAAGACCCTTTTTTTGAAGTTGCCATAACCATTAGTTTGATGATTGATGAATATTATTTTTACGAAAATTAGATTTTCTTTCTTTCAAATCAAAAAAACTTAACTGCTCAATATTAGAAAAATGCCTGCTCTTTATATCAATTAACAAATAAGCTGACCATATTATACCGGTTAGAATACTGGAGCCCATTATCACCAACGGCCACATAAATATCAGGCTCCATGAAAAATGCTCAATAATACCTATACCTATTGCAAATCCATAGGACACAACACTATGAATACTTGGAAGACACCAGTGGCAAAGCACAAGAGGTTCATACCATATAGATTTCTTTTGCTCCGCCCACTCTCTGACAAAATATAATAACATACCTGGCTGAGTCACAATTGTAATACCTAAACACCAAATGGTCAATATGACAATATTTTGGATTAATAAAATCATTATTTTGGATTTGAGGCTTGATTAAATTGTTTTAATGCCTGCTCCCTTGTATGGTTAGAGTATTCATCAACGATAAACCATACAAGTAGTGGCCGACTTCTTTCATCCCATTCGTAGTTTACTATTACATCTGGGACTTCATCATTAAAAACCGGGTCAACTATTCCTGTAATACTACCAAACACAGGGATTCTAATATACTCAAGCTCAACACTACCTAAATCTTTTGGCCTCAACTCAAATTTATCTCCTACTAATTTTGTAATTGGCTTATAAATGGAGGGTTTTAACTCCTCAATATATGTACGGCATCTTTCATAGAACTGTTGCCCGTCCAACATCTCTATTGGAGTATTGCATTCATCTACCAGATCTTCATCATCGCAGCTATCACTAACCTTTGAGCCAATTCTATAAAAATCTTCATATAGATAATAGTCGCTTGGCCTACTAATAAACCCATTTATAACTTGCGTTGGGTATTTTTTAATAAACGGAGATAACCAGTCTTTATTCTTTTGAGTAACCCAAGGAGCCGGCATTCTTTCGTTGGCGACATCACCACTAAGCCAATCTAAAAGCCTTAATTCTGCTCTTCTTGATAATCTTGAAAACATTGCATAATTAATCTGACCATTTTGGTCGGCATTTGCAGTATCCTTAACTACATCGTCATATATTTCTACTATTGATAATGACATATTTATATGTGTTAAGGCGCCACATCAGTTGTTACACTCTGAAATGAACAAGTTGTTATTACTTCGGCTGAACCAGAAGCAAATGCAATTTCCAATCTTACCTTGTAGGTAGTTAAAGGGTCCAAGTATATGAAAGTACCGGTTACTGGGCTTGCATACGCAGGCGTATATGTGTCCGTTTGAATTAATACTATTCCCGTACTATCATATATTTTAACTAAAATAGTTGTTGCATTAGCCGGAGCCGTGAAAGAATAATCTACCGTATCAAATGATGGATATAGGGTAAGAGCTGGGCATACTACATTTGCATACGCAACATCAACACTTGGTTCTGTTGAGCCGCAATTACTTATTGCCCTATAAACATAAAGTGTATTATCAACTGCGCTTACATCAGCAATAACCCATCTATTTAGAGTCGCATTCCAAACTGGCGTCCCAATAGTTGTGTAGCTGCCTCCTACATCTGGGTCAGAAGCAAGTCTTCTTTTAACCGTATATGAGTTTGATGGCGGCGGATAAGCAGCACTTTGAAATTTAACAAAGAAATTATAGACCCCAAAAACTACTACTTCAAGATTTTGTGGAGAAGTACAAGATGCTTCTGAATCACAAATAAGTGTAACAATTTGTCCAGGACTAAAGCAGTTGCCGTCTTTATTAAAAGCATAATATACGCCTCCTCCAACAGATGCCGGGTTATCTACAATAGTTCCTTCTAACGTATTATTTGCACTGTGCCACTCTACTGTGTATGGATTTCCGCCATCAATAAGCGCCGTAAGGTCATAATTACAAGTACCGGATACTCTACCAGACGTTACAGCCCCTTCAACAAATACTGGCGCCGATATTTCTGCACATCCCAAATATTGAAACTCTCCCGTTTCTGTTTCGCCTGTACTTTTATCAGCACATTTAGCTATAACTATCCAAGTATGATTACTTCCATTAGAAGCTCCTGTAAATAAGTTCGTATATGTATCTGAAGGCCATGCAGAAGTTAATATTGTTGATACTAAAAGCCCATCCAAATAAATTTCATACCAAGCCGCAGTTCCTTGCCAGGACAAAATAACATCATTGCCCTGTTGAGCAACTACTACATTTGTTATAGTGGCATCACAAGTTCCGCAACAAGCACAAAATTTACTCATCATAGCCTCAAACTTTTGAGCAAATGTCATAGCCTGCCAAGCTACTTCAGAAATTCCTATGCACAATGGATCTACGTTGCGCAATGACTTGTTTACCACAGATGCCCAAAAATCGGCCTCAGTATTATTCTGATTTGCCAATGTTTTTATCTGTGAATAAACCACTGAAATATCAAAGGTAATTAACTGTGTTTTTGTGCAGCCATCCAGCGTTGCCGCCGCCACAACCAATGCGCCGCCGTTTGGTGCAATATCAACTACATACTCATAGTTTTCTATGGTATAGGTTGTTGTTAGGCCATTTACAGATACGCCTACATTACATCCTTCAATAACAAAATCACCAGTAGGAATAGTATTTATAATTGGCGCCCCTTCATTGCAATTGCAAGTACACTTACAACCAAGAAGTTTTTCAAGTTCATCAATATAATCACTTGGGTCTTCCCCACAATTACCAGCAAGTTTTATAAGGGTATAAAGGTTTAGAGCCTCGACAATTATAGAAGCCGTTGCTTCCTTTTCAGCATCGGTACAATCAGTGGTAGTTCTTAGCTGAAGCTCAGCAAGATTAGAAAATAAGCAGCACTCATCAATTAAGCATCTGGCATTATGTTCTTTTTTTATTTTGTATTTTACTTCTACAAATACGTTATCTCCAAAATTATAAGTAGCACAAATCTCCCCCACCAGCTTATAGACACCTTCAAAAAGAGTCACAGCAAAACTTCCGGTTGTTATTGTAAGAGGAGAAAGCCCGCTGGCAGTAGGATAGTCCAGCGTTCCGGTAATAACCTGGCTTTCTACAATAGATCCATTATAATTTGGCACCGTATCGGTAATAACAAAGAGCTTACCGCTTACACAATTTACGTTCATCTTAGCTGAAAGAGAGCCGTAATTTCTTGACTTATTATTTATATCGGGCTGGCAAATAGTAACTGTTTTTGTTACAATCCAATAGTTACCTTCCGAATCGAACATCTTAACATTAACCGTGTATTTACCGTATTGATAATTTCCGCCAACGGTAGGAATAGCAAAGCAAACTGCTGCATCCATAGCCCCAGACAATCCAGGAGCAATTTCGTAGGTAGAACCATACGGTTTTACAATAATGCCAAAAGGGTTTAGAATCTCGACTTCAGCACCTAAAACATTATCGGCCCCATCCGCTATATAAATTGTTGGAGTAGTATCAACACAAATTGTTCCATCACAAAGCGAAGCATTTATTAAGCTGTCAAGAATTGCGATGTCCGGAGAACCCGTAGCGGATGTACCTGGCATATTGACAAATATTTATTTTCTATACAAAATTGTTTATCCCCATTTTTCACTACACACAACTCTCCACTTTTCCTAACTATCTCAACTACATCGCCCTGGTTCCCATACCCAGAAAAATTAGCAAGTAGGTAATATTTACCTGCCTCTTGAGCCATAGCTAAGTTTTACTTTAGGCTGTCCAAATCCGCCAGTTCCACTTACACGAAAGCCCCCCTTTGAAGAGGTAGCTTTCGATGTCTTTCCAGCCATCATTTTCTTAGGCGTGTAATTATTTGATTTCCCAGCGGAGGATTTTCCGCAACCACCCATACACATAGTCGTTATTTTTTAGTTTTATTAATAATTGTTTCCTGCCCTTTAACTTCTTTTTCCAAATCCTCACGAAGCAATTTACCATTGTCTGAAGAAATAAATTCAGCAAAATATCTCTTCCTTTCTTCTACTGTATAGGTAGAAGATATTTCTTTCACCGCTATCCATCCATCACCTTTTCTTTTTGCCACATTATCTGGTATAGCATCAAACGATATTATTTTTTCATTGATAGCTCTGCCAATTAATATTGTCACCTTCTCATCAATAGTAACATCTTTTTCTTCCTTTAAAAGAGCATCAAGCATTGCATCATCGGCATCATCAACAAATTCGATCAACAAATTCTGGCACTCAAGCGGGTCTGTTGGCGGTGTAAAAAAACTTCCGTTCAGCCTTATCATTAAATTCTGCATTCCAACCAAATCATCTTCAAGATCCGCAACCTTATTTGCTGCTTTCAATCTTTTCTTAAACTCCAGGTTTGTATTTTTTGCTTCTACTTCTTTATCAAGCAAAGTGTAAAGCGGCTTTTCATCTGAACTTCCAACCTGCCCATCTTTAGGCTCCCACCACTTATCATACTGTGGTATAGATTCTAAATAGTTTTGAACTACTGGATTATTGGTAATTAAAATTTCGTTTACAAATTTTACAGCATCTCTTTCTTGCTGAGTAAATTGTTCGTTTGCTGGAATGTTTGGACCATCTGCCTTTATCTGCTCATCCTGCCAAATTGTGTTACAGCTTAACTTCAATCTGGCCGTTCTGTTTTTCCCTTCATGTGTCATAAAGGTCTGCTTTAAATAAGCATGGTCCACCGGCCTTTTGTCTAATCGAACCCTTTGATTTGCATTTACTCTTTGATAAATCAGTGCTGTTGGTTTTGTATGTTCCAACAAAACATAAGTTTTAACTGGCATTTTTTAGGTTTTAAAAATTTGTCTCCCAACTTTTACCGGGCTGGGAGGATAACCGGTATTAAAAATATAAAAAGAAACTGCCCCGATAATACAGAGCAGTTTCTTTAAAACTAATTAGGTAAGCCCCATGTAGCTCCAGGTGTTTGCACAATGCACTTCCTGAAGGAACCGGGATTTTATTGTCCACTCATGCTCGTCGCATCCAGTACTAAATGTGTTACGACCACCAGGCCCATTTAAGACACCATTGCTGTCTTGTAAATTATCCCAAACCCTTCCGTTAAGGTCTTTGAAATAAACAGTTGACAGCATTTTATTATCGCTACCGCCAGATTCTTGCCTGTTGTTAGAACGAGTACAAGATGGACGGTTACACATTGGCATAACGATTGCACTGGCAGGGAATTTTGAAGTTCCAGAACCAAGCAGTTTACCATTACTGAAAGTACACTCTTCATAAATATGAAGTTTTAAACCTTCAACGCTGATACCGCAATAGTTCATGTCAATCCACTTACAATCCATATTCGGCTGAATCGAATTATCAAGTTTTGCAACACCAGCAGCAAGCAACATAGCCTGAAATTGAGAGAATAAAGTTCCACCGGCAAAAATTGCATACTCACGGCAGCTTATACCAGCCGTATCAAGCAATGCTTTCCATGATTTTACATCCGCTACTGTAATTTCATTTACAGAAGCAGGCGTCCACTTCATAGCTCTTGCACGAAGGGTCGGGATCAAGCCCCACTTTGGATTCAGCAACCTTTCATAATGCTTACGCATTTCATGGTCCCGATACATATTTTGCATTGCATCAGTGTACCATTTTTCAATAACATTTCCGCACTCATCGGTAAATGGTATTTTCAACCACTGACACTTTAATAGCGCATCGCCACAGATCTCACCTTTATCACCAAAGATGTCCATAGACAAATCAAGTTCAATTGGTAAGTTGTCAAAGCGAAACTGTCCTGTTGGGCAGGCGCAATCAGCAATATCAGAACCGGCCAGTACCAACATTTCATCACCAGCAGTAATGGTTTGCGTACCGGTATTACCAGTAGTATCCCTTTGCTGAATGGTAAGAATAATGTCAGAAGAAGAAGCGGTATTAACTGCCGTCACCTTTGCCAAAACTCCAATTGGAGGTAAAACAATAGTATTGCCGGCCTGCGGTAATACAAATTGCCCACCAACAAAAACATCACTTGCAGAAAGATGAAGCAAAGCTGTTGCCGGGTATGCAGCCAGGGTGATTGTTGTTGCCGACTTAATCAAGTGGCGACGGCCATAAGTTTCCAGAAGTGTATATGCAGTATAGCAGTCTGTCTCTGAACCCGCAAATTCATCCAACCATGTTGACATAGTACACTGCTGCACAATATCACAATGGTAGGACTCTTTATAAATTTTGTTTCCATTGATTCTCCCAGCGAATGCAGCGTCAAAAAAATGTTGCGCTAACGGTTCACCTGTTGGGCCGGAGAAATAGCCCGTTTGATAACCTAAACCCTGTGGGTTGTTTGTGGTTAAAGTAGTTGACATTTTAGATTATGAATTGCGAACAACAACTTGCGGCTTACCGGCACTAGCAATGACGCCTTTGCGTCCACCACCTCCACCGGATGCACCACCTACGCCAATATCTTTTGCTATCCTGCCTGGAAAAATCTTCTCAAACTCGCTTACCTGGCGATTACCCCCTTCGAGATAACTGGCCTTGAGCGCAGATTCGAGATATTTATTTCTCAGCATTACCGCTCCAACATTGTCAAGGTTTAAGCTGTTGTCCTCGTTAAATAAAAATTTGTTTCTTTTTTCCGGGTCTTTTAGTGTATCCACTACTTCGGCAATATCATTCTCAGAAACGTCATATTCAATCGGGTCAATCTTCTTGGTGTTTTTATCATCCAAGAAACCCAACTCAAACGTCAATTTACGGGGCAGTTTTTTAGCCAGTTCATCAGCCTTAGATGAAAGTTTGGCTTCTTCTGCTTTTTGCAAATCCTGAAAATTAATTGCTTCACGCAGGACTCCTAAAGCGTCCACGGCTTGCTTTTTTATGAAAGAACTTTTAGACTCCAATTTTTTAGAGCCAAAAGCAATCTTTTTTTCTGTAAGTGCCTTTCTTTTTTCAAACTCATCGGCAGTTTCATTTTCTCCTTGCGTCAATTCTTCCGGATTGATTTGATAGTACCGCTCTTTCAGAACGGTGGTAATATCATCATCACTAAACCCATTGTCTTTTAACTCCCGGCGAATTTCACTTTCTGAAAGTGCTTTTAAGTCTGCGGCGGCCACTTGTTTTAGTGCCACGAAATTTTCTGCGCTGCCTCCATTTGCTATAAAGTGGTCAAGCATTCTTTTATCAAAAGCTGCTTCATTAGCCTTCTTTTCCTTTTCAATATCTTCTGGAGATTGTGCGGCGGCGGCAGGCTTTAATTTTTCTTTGATAGCATCAATGTTGCCGTCAAAATTTTCGATACCCAATGCTTTTGAAATGAGTTTATTGGTCTGGTCGTCGCTTAAATCAGGAAGTTTATTTTTTTCTGCTTCAATCGCAGCGGCTTTTTCTGCATCTGTCAACTCAGGCTTTTTACCATCACCTGCTGCACCTGCACCTGCATCAGCGGCAGCAGCTCCGCCATTATCGTTTTGTTCGGCTGGTTTTGTAAATGTCGCAATCGAAGGTTTCCCTGCGCTTACTATATTCCCCGGAACCTTAGTGTCAACCGGAGCAGCGGTGCCGGTATCATTTGTTTCTGCCATAAATAATAATTTTTAGGTTAAATTTTAAAATCAAATATTTCAATTCGGTATAAAAGTAATTTTTTAAAAAGAGGATAAAGCAAATTTTGAATATTGCATACCACCCTATACCTTTGAATACCAAAAGAGCGTATGACAAAACCACAGAAAAAAAGAGCAGACAAACCAACCCCTTTTAGGCTCGGAGAATTAAAAGCGCCGCTTCAACAAGAAGCCTCTGAATTGGACAGATCCCTCCATTGGTTAGTCTTAAAAATTATAAAAACATACATTGATGGAAGAAAAAAAGGTTAATATTTATGTGCTAATAAATCCGATAAGCGGCAATGTGTTTTATGTAGGTGCGACTCTTTACCCCGACGAAAGATTAAAGCAACACACATACGAAGGGAAGTATGCAGACTCTTTTAAGACAATTCAAATAAATAAAATAGTAGCGGCTGGCCTTGAAGTAGAAATACTTGTTGTAGATGAATGCCATATAAGCGAAGCATCTTATTGGGAGGATTTTTATTCACAGCTATTTAAAGTCTTTGGGTTTGAGTTGCCTAAGTTTAAAAGGTCAACATATACCAGTAACTATATTTATGGAAAAACTTTTAAGACAAAAATAAAAAAGATTCCTGTTAGAATAAGAGAAGATGTTCTTGACGCAGTTAAAATTGTTTGTGGTGACGAGAGTGCTTTTATTAGAGCATTTATAGAACAGGCAGTAAGAAAGCAGCTTAAAAGATACTTAAACGGAGATAGCCGATGTGAAACAATAGTTAATGCTTTGGATTACCGATTTATTATTTCAAATGAAAAATCGCCTATACCAACCCCGTAAATAGATTCATTTCTTCCAAAAAAGCAGTATGCTTTGTTTCTCTGCGGTGGTTATCGGAGTAGCCCTGCATCTGATAGCAGACGTATTTATCAATAATCCTGTAATTGTTTTTATAAGCATACCGGCCAAGCCTTCTATCAAAATGGTCTGCCTCTACCAAAGCCTCTGCCGATATTTTCAAAAATTCATCATAGAAGTTATGATGTACCGTTATCAATGTATTGCCAGACCACCCATTTATTATTCGGCCTTCTTTAACTGTTCCAGAATAAATGCCGCCTGAGTAAATATCAAAATCATCTGGCATCTGACCAAGATAATACTGCCATGCAAACGGGGCACTGAATTGTAAATCGTCTTCCCCAATTATTACATGGGATAAATTATTTTCTTTTGCCCACTCAACTATTTTCCTGAACGATAAATTAATCCCAGCCCATCCGCCCCGTGAGTCTATAACACCCTCCCAAAAACGACACGCAAAGCCTTGCTCTTTTGATTGTTGGCAAACAGATAATACTCGCTGCTCCCGGCTTCGCAAAATTATAGCCGGAGTCATGCGTGGATTCATTGACCTTGCTTCTTGGTGTGGCCCCAGGTTAATAATGTTTATTATATCACTCATGTAATATGTATGGTTTTGTAAAAATATAATCTACAAATGAAAAATTTTGCTCAACTGGTTTCCTGCAATATAAATGTATAGGCTGGTTTAGCGGCAGCATTTCAAGCATGAATAATATAGCTGTTGACACAGTGTGTATCTCTATTGCGCCGCTTATTACCAGCGTCCAATCAAATAGGCTATACCCCGGCACTTCAATCATTTCAATATTACGATAATCATTGCTTATTTGTATGTCAATGTTTTTTTCGGCATAAGTTCCAAATCGTTTATTAACCAGATTATACTTGTCTCCGTATTTTATGCCAAGTATCTGCATTAAAGAAGCCGCCCTTTTATCATCCATCTTCCACATTGCATGATTTTTCCAGGTATGCCAATCGAGGTCGTACATATCATACTTATTACGCATTACCTCTTTATATGGACGCTTCATGTAAGTATCGCTCCATCGTATCGGAGCAATCAGCATACCGTCAACCTCTATTTTTTCTTTTATATTAAAATATTCCGGTTTAATAGCAACATCAGAAATGAAACAAATTTTTGGATATGCTCTTTGGCAGGCATCTACATAGTGCGGCTTCACCGGCCATAGTACATGATAACCTTGTTCGATGAAATGATGGGCTATTGATTGACTCCAGATTATGTCGCCGTTCAACCCAGCCCCCATGCCTGAAGCACAAGGGCTGGTTTATTTATTTTATTTTCTTGCATAATTGTTTATATTTTTTCTGCTACACAATAGAAGCTGCCGTTTAAATCATAACCTTCACCAACTGTTACATGGCACCATAAATCAGTGGTGCCTTCAAAATATTTTTTCATAAGATGTGGGGTCATGTGATGCAAATGTTTTTTATTCGATGTGGGTGCCCAGTATTCCTGATAATCACAATTGGGTAAGTAAAGGAATAAAACGCCCCCTTTTTTTAATTTGCTGTTCCAGTAGTTTAATGCCTGCACATAGTTTGGTAGATGCTCAAGACAATGTGAACTATATATATAATCAACATTTAATGGGGGCAGATTATAGGCATCAAAATCATTCATTGCTGGGTCTATTGGCTCTGAACCGGGTAAGCACCACTCTTGTCTATTGCATCCTATATCGTAGCCATATCCATGACAAAAAAGCGATGCTAATGGAAAAGAAAAGCGACTTGCAAATCCCATTGATTGAAGTTTTGGATATTTTTTCCCATTAAATTCTATTGTCTCTATTGGCATAAATTATAGTATTTGTCTATTTGGTAAAAGATATGGTATGTATGGTAAATTGCAATCAGAAAAATCAACACTGAAACCATGAAAGCCAAAACTTTCGCTATATTTATTCCCCGGAGGTTTTACACCCCATGCCTCAATGGAAAATTTTTCGCATAGTTCTTCTGGCGCAACTCTCATGTTATATTTTTCTTCAAGATACTCACGATAGATATAAAAAATATTATGGTCTTCGGCAAAGTTTGTTATAATGTGGTCATTTGTTAATACAATACTGTCATCATCTTTTAATATTTGATGCAGCCTTTTTGACCTCAAAGAAAACCCACCATTTGCAGTACGCTTATGGTCCCTGAAATGCCACATTGCACCAACCATGTCATACTTTAAAAACTCATCAGTCCATGCTTCTCGTCGTAAAATAAAGCCGTCTGCCTGGAAAACAATAAAGTATGGCGTATCAATATAATCAACAATTTCTTTTAGCAAAAACTGGCTATACTCTTTCTTAGAACCCAGATGACGAATTTTAACTGCCCGTGGATCGTCGCTATCCTGCGATGATAAAAGTTTAACTGCTCCAAATCGAATCCCCTTGCAAGAAATATCTGCTGCCTTTATAATACCACTAATATTATCATCAACAGCAATGAAGGTTACTGATGGTATATATAATATACCGTTTTCAAAATCCGGCCCCATGCCGTCTTTTCTCAGCCCAACTACTATCCTTGTTCCTTTGTCTAAATTATCATTAATAAAATCATCAGCTACATCAGGCGGCTCTCCTCCAGCACTGTGCCCCATACTTGAATCAATGCCAATGTGCTGAACGCATGATGGCTGCATACATATTATAGGCTTACCATAACCTGAGTAAGATATTATGCAAGCCTGATGGTCCCAATTCAAGTTTTCTTTTTTTGATTTTAACAGGGCTGGTTTTACTATTTGCTGATACGTTGTTATTCCGAACACCATGTTTATTCCGCCAACGGATTTTTTTTCATTATAATCTTCCCCGCTATTAATTACAATATGCCTCTCGCTTCCGTCTTTGTTTTTTGTAGAACAATTGAAGCCCGTTATTATTCTTGTTGGAAATCTTTCATACATTTTAGCCATTCTACTAAAAGCATCTTTTGTAACTATGGCATCACCATCCAAATTAATTACAACATCATTACTGGTGAATAACAAATCAAAACCAAAAAGCAAGCTGCCTTTTATTGAACGATTTTCTTTTGAGTAGCACTTTATCAACTCCATGTTTGGCAAATCAAAGTTATCAATAAGCCTTCTCGTTTCCGGGTCAGTGGAGCAATCGTCAATTATAAGCACAGTGTTTACTTGCGATAAATCGGCACAGCTTATTGAGTCAAGGCATTGCCGCAAATATTCCGGACGGTTGAACGCCGTTACAATCAATCCTACTTTCATGTGTTGTTGTTTTTTACTTTACATAAAGCCATCGAGTACCCTTCCCAAAGGTCATTAAATTCATACATTTTTACTACTTCAAGTTTGTCGGCATAGTCTTCGGTTATTATTTTTTCAATATAACTGTGAGATGGATGCCGCACATCATCAAATAAAATATAGGCTGGTTTATATTTAAGTGCTACGTTAATATCTGCTGTCACCCCTTCAGGTGTGTGGTCCCCATCAATAAACACTAAATCATAAATACCCTCTTGCCCTTCTCTTACCACCAACTCTTTACTATCCGCCTGTGTAAAGTAAAACCCCAAAAACATTTCTGCAAGGAAGTCAATAGATTTTTCGCTCCTGTTTATATCAACACTAAAATACGCCAAATCTGGTTTTATTGATAAGAACATCAGTGCCGATCCTCCTACATTAAAACCAATTTCTAAAATATTTTCCGCTTTTGTAATATCAAGTATGTCATAAAATGCCGGGGCTATTCTTTCTGTAAACCTCCAATCAGTCCCGCCCATTTTTGGTACTTCAAGATTGTGCTGTGCATTGAACACATAGTCTTCAACAAATTTTTTATCTATCTTATTCATTTTATTACTGCTAAATATTGGTTATGACTTTTTCCTCCTTCGTGATAAAACAATTCGCCTTTAAAAGAGCAGTCTTTATCAGCAAAGAACTCATCTATTGCTTTTGTTGCGCCAGGTGTGGAGCGTACTTTGTAATCATCAAATAACATCATGCCTCCAGACAGTGTTCTTGGGAAAATAAAGTCGCAGGCATGGCGGACTGCCTCGTACATATCCAAATCTGTGTGACTAAAACTTATTCGTGTATGCTCGTCAAATGCCTGATAAACCTCTGGAATAAACCCTTTAAATATTCTAACCTGCGGATACACCATTTTAAAATAACCTGCGATAGCCGGATAGTCAACCATGTTGAAGTCGCCCTCACGATGTAAGTCAAATTCACTTTCTTTTGCAACACCCTGAAAAGAATCTACTGCAAGTATGTTTACACCAGGATTATACTTCGCAAGTATCTCCAGTGACCCACCTGCATAAATTCCGCTTTCAAAAATGTAACCCCCAAGTCCGGCACAATGATTACTGTACTTAATCAGGTTTGCAATTCGCCCATTATCTAAAAGGCTGTCAATTTTATTTCCAAATGGATTCATGTTTAGTTTTTTAGTTTCCTTAACTCCTCTCTTAGATATTTTAAATCAATATTATTACCAGTAGGCAGCTTCTTCATAATACTGTTTTGAAGTTTCTGATTTACGATTGCGGCTTTTAGCCTTGACGGGATTAGCGGCAACGGCTCCCAACATATCCCCGTACTTTTTATTGGCTCACTAATTGGCACTGGCATTGCCTTCGCAATAAATGGAATTGGCAATAAGAAAAATAGTTTCCGTAAAAAATCTTTCCTTTTCATTGGTTAATTATTTGTTGGTGAACTAATCTCATGTTTTCTGCATCCTGTAACCTATCTCCTGTTTTAAATCGAATATGATAAGCGTCATGTATGCTTCTGCTATTTACTAAATCTTGCGGGTAATCAAATCTGCTTTTATCATCAATTATTTTTATTTCCGGGTATCGTGAAATTATTTCAGCAATTACACAGTCTTCTTCTCTTTCAAATTCCGGGTCAATATCTTGGCGCAAAATTTCTGCTACATCTCTTGACATAAATATTCCGGCTCCAGAAACAACATTGTAACCAGCATTACCTTCTATCTCCCAGCCTGCATAAAGTTTTTCTTTTGGGAGTGTTGCTGCGAACTCAACAAGTTTTTCTTTTTGTGTATAGCTGCTGCTGTTGGTACGAAAAATAATATCATATTCCCAATCCTTTACATAATCTAAAGCCATTTTCATTTTCCCCCCCATCAGATAATACGCATCTGTAAATGGCACTTGTAATTCGTGACTTGTTGATTTATGGTGCTGCCGAATTATTTTATGATGCTGCGACCTTTCTGAACTACCATAATAAAACAAAGTGTTTACATCTTCGCAAGGGATGCTATCAAATGTATCAACCTGTGCCCTCATTAAAGAATCGTATGGTGGTTGGTTATACGAAAGAACCATTATAAGTATCTTCTTAGACATATTCTGTTTTTTATTGCTCAATACTATACTGTTTTTTAATTAAACTCATTTTATCTTCTATCTTCAAATTTGATTGAGCTACTTTATTTATAAAATCCATCTGTTCCTTCCCAGCACATTCTGCCCAATGAGATGAAACGGATATTATTCCACGCTGAACTGTTGCTCCACAAACTTTGCAGATTATGTGATCTTCGTGCATCTCTATCCAATCTTCACTATTCATTGTTTATCATTTTTAAAAGTCCTGTTTCTAAATCAATAGCATTGGTAAGCGGTTGATTACTCACCATACTTTTCGGTTCGTTGTCACCAGCTTCAGCTATGCTTATGTCAAATGTTTTTCCTGATAATCGCTGATACAAATTAACTAAATCAATAGTCTCCAAACCAATTCCGGTCCCGACATCTAAGACACCTCTTTGTGCAAGAATGTCAATATGCTCAATGTTGCCTTTAAAAATAAATTCGTTTAACACTTCTGCCACATCTCTATTTTCTTCTTCTGCCTTTTCTCTGGCTTTTTGTAAATGAAAAAATCTACCGTCCGGTTTTAATTGTTTTATTATTTCATCTACAACATCGTCAACGTAAATATAATCTCTCACTAACTCCGGCCCCCGTATTGTGATTCTTTGTCCATCAACTGCATTCATTAAAACCCATACAATACCTCTTGTTCCACCAAGCCCATAAGCGTTATGTATTCTTAATGCTACGGCATTACCGTGCTTAATTGCTAAATGCTCAAGCCATTTTTTTGACATAGCATAAGGTGATGTTTCAGGATAGCCAGCACTGCAAGATGATAACGCAACGATTCTCTCTGGTCTTTGAAAGACCTTATTAGTTAAAATATAATTACTTTCAATTAGCTCGGGATCGAATGAAGTTTTTAAATGAGTTTTAGCAGCTCCGTGAATGATGCAGTCATACCTTTCATTCCAATATCTGAAGTCGGTAATTACATCATGCCCGGATTCGTACAACTTTAGGGCAACCTTACTACAAATAAATCCTCTTGACCCTGTGATAAAAATTTTACTCATTTTTTTATTATTTTTGAATTATGGCAAGAGGTGAATATCATAAAAACTTTTTAAAATATAAATACCCTCCAACTTATGAACAAGTAATGGAAGTTATTAAAAAATCTGGGCTCTCTATTATGAGGTTTGAAGCTATTCATGGAATGTATAACAATTGTGTAAATAAGTTAAAAAGAAATAATCGAAATATTCCAGTACAACATTGGCACCTGTTTTATGAAGATGAAAAAAAACTCATCCCAGTAAAAACAAGAAGCTACTCCTCACCACCCGCTATTAAAAGAACTAAAGTTAAGCCAACCGGCGCACTATCCAACCTGCTTTCCTAAAATCATCCTGTATTTTTGAGTTGGTAAATATTACCGTCTTTTGAATCAATAAAGAACTCTTTCGTTAACGTATCGTACCGTATCCCGTATTGAATTTTATATCTTGTTAATGTGCGGGTGCTAACCCCTAATAGCTTTGATGCTGCCACCCCAGAATGACACTTATTGAGAGCCTTTAATACCATTCTTTTAACGTGGTAATCAATGTTCAATATCTCCTCTTTTATGCCCATTTTTAATTGTTTTTATTTTTCAGCCAAACACCCCCTTCTGGCACAATCCCCTTATTTTTTGATTTGAGGCCGTGAAACAGCCACTTTTATGCCTGTGAAACGGATTTTTACCCCAAATATCAACCCCCTACATTTTCGGCGGTATTTCTTGAGCCAGCACTTCCGGGATTTTTGACCTCTCCAAAATCGAGGGCTCAATCAGTAAAAATTTCTCCAAAACCAACGGCCAAATTTTATCCTGCGCTATCTGCTCCCAACTTGCCTGGTTATCGTACCAATTGTGGCATCCACAAGTTCCCGGAAGCTCCAAATAATTTTCCGGATGGGTTGCAACACTTGGAAACATTTCGGGTCGTTTTGGCAACACATGAGCTGTCGCCGCAATTGCATACGTTAGGTTTCGGTGATTATACCTTTCGCCACAACGAATACACTTGCCGGTTAGTTTTGGTTGTATCGCCTTATACCACTTTTGCAAATCAGTATCTTCTCCGCCCCTTGCTTCTTTCTCAGCTTTCTTAGCCGCAAGTTTTTTATCGCTGATTGGTTTTGGTCCGGCATATTTTTTTTTGGGCGGATCAGCAGCTATCGTTCCTGTTGCCTTTTGGCCTTGTCGTTTTTTAAAATAATCACTCATTTGAATTACTTTTTACGGGTTGATAAATATTTCTCATCCCTTCTTTTTTTGATTTTTTAAAATACTGCAATACGCAATACTGTTTTGCCATAACAACAAGCTCTCCATCTTTTTCTCCGGAAGAATACTGCATTATTTTTTGTTCGGCTTCTATAATGTTCGTGTTGTTAATGCTTTTTACAAATTCAAGCCGCTCCTCTATGTTTTTATTTTTATTATTCGATATATCATCTGCAATAACTCCAGCTTGTGCTAATAGTTTTGTTTTCTCTCTTATCAAATCTCCAGTCAAAATTTTTCTTACTATCGGCATAGCATCTCTAAATAAATCATCCCTAATAACTTCATCCTTCACAAGCTGGTCGTAAAAACTAACCGGCCAAAATCTGTATTGCTCTTGCCCAAATGATAAAAAATGTTGGTAAGCATTTTCAATCAAATACCCCCAGGCTGATTCCTCTTTTGGCGCTTCAATCATTTTTACATCTGATTCACTTGGCGGAATAAATTGTTCTATCTGACGATACTCATGGGCCGCCCACCTACGAAAAGAATTTATGATGGATGAAAGGTATAGCACTGAAAAGTTTTCATAGCACTTTACATCATTGAGTTCAATATCCAAATTCCCTCTCACCGCCATGTCAAAAGCAAGTTTTATTTCTTCTATCGTATGGCCGCCGTATTTATCTTTTAAAAATTCATGCAGGATGATTGCCTCTAAATCATTGGGGAAATTTTTTTCTCTTAACCCAACGATTAAAAAACAATATCTAAAAAGATTATCAATATTTTCATCTGACTCTTCAATCAGTTTTTTGTTCTGTACGGCTTTTAGCAGCTTTGACGCCCCACTGTTTGAGGGCGGCAATTTTTGAGTCACTGGTGCTAAAAGGTTTTTGTCCGCCAGAATTTTGCTTAGTGGTTGTGCTTCCATTTTTACTTGCTTTAATTTTATTCACAAACTCCTGTAAGTTGTTTGAAATACTTTTTAGTGATTTCTTATTCCAAAAATCATCTGCTTTTATAAAATCAATTATAACTCTCATTGAAGCCAGCATAGATGTTTCTGTAAAATTCATACTTGCTAAAACAAATTGTTGTTTTAAAAATCCAACAATAACTTCTGATGCCGCAGCATCTTTTTCAACATCAACAGTATAGTCTGGAAAATTATAATACCATACCTCTCTTATTTTTTTTGCTAACGCTGGGTTATAAGCTGATGAAAGTATATCAAACTTATAACGGTTCAGCATACAGCATAAAAAATTTTTTCTTAAAAAAGTATTGCTGTATGCTTTTTCTAAAAATTTATTAAAATCAATTTTAATCTGGTCGGCACTCCATTCAATATTTTTTCCTTCGCTTATTTGCCTCAGTGTAGTTAGTAGTAATTTCAGTCCTTTCATTTCCATTCCCCTTTTCCCGCCTTCCCAATTCGGCGCCAACATAAATCCGTCTTCATCCCGGAAGTGATGTTTGTGGAAAGCAAAAAAAAGTTCAACCGCCAAAACAAAGTGTGGCTCCGGCGCAACTTTTTCTTTTTTTGTATTTTCTTTTTTCATAAAAAAAATATTCAATCTCCTAAACGCAAAAATTTATTTTTTGCTACTTTGATAGTATTACTTTAATACTATATATATCCTTTAATACACTCTTACACTTTAATACTATATAATACTATAAGATAGTATAGTATAGTATAGGCTATCCGCAGGAAGTCTCTGCTTGGAGCGGAAACTAAGTTCAAGTGTGATTACCGGGTCGGAAACTATATTTCCGGTGTGTTTCCGGTGTCGGAAACTATATTTCCGGTGTGTTTCCGGTGTCGGAAACTCTGTTATTACTTCATTTTCCATTAGTCTTACGTTTTTTTAATACCTTAAAACTCTGTAACGTAGGCTTGGTGGGCGCTTCACCAGTTCTTTTACTATATACATGGCTTATTCGGTCTACAAAATTTTGACACCATATTACGTCTCTTTCCCACAATCCGCAGTCAATTGCCTCCAATCGGCAGAGCAAATCCAACATATTCCGACAGAAACCCTCATCCAAGTTAGTTTTCGACGTCAGAAACTCCATATTCGATTGATTATTAAGGTCAAGATAATGACCATCTGTGCTTCCAAGTATCTCAAGTAGCTTAAACCAAAAGGCATAACCATCATTTTTATGCTTTTGCTCTATTATATATAAAGTCTTCTTTTGAACGCAATCGTGTTGAAAATAATCTACTGTGCTTTTTTCCGGCCTTGGCATAGATAATTAATTTATAAAATAAAAAAGGAACCAGACTGGCTTATGCCTTAATCTCAGTTCCTAAAATTTCTGAAAGCACTTTTAATTCTTCTTCAGAGAACGTAACGCCATTTTTTTTATTGGAAAATTGGACTTCAGTTATCTCAATTCCAGCCTCAACTAATTTACCTACTATCCACCGTTGAGTTCTGCCATCCCTGGCTCGTTCTATTTGCTCTGCGATAGTTAACTTAACTTTTGATGTTGCCATATAATATTTTTTGGTACAACAAAGAAAGTAAAAATAAATTATAAAAAAAGTTTTTTATTTCAAATCTTTCTTTTAAGTTTGTCTTCACAAAACAAAAAACATCATGCAAAAGAAATTAAAAAACGTAAAGGATGGAGCCGAGTTCCGGCTGAGTAACCGCAAGGGTTCCGCTCTATATAAACTTCAGCGTAAAGCAAAAGGCATCGGGTACTTTACTTCTGTAACAAGTGAACGTACTTTTAAAAAACCTCTCACAGTTTTGGTTTTCATAACAGGATAAGGTTTGATGGTTAAGTCGCTGCATATCTATGTGACGGCTATTTTTTTAAAAATAGTTCTTTTAAATAATTCACCATTGGGTATGCCTTGAGAAAGCAAAGAGGGTGGTGGTAAAGCTGGGTAAAACTTCTTTCGGTGTTGTCCAGTCGGAAGGGGATAAAAATGTCTCAAGCATTTCCCCTTTCGTTCACCGGAGATAAGTTCTTTTAAAAACAGTTGTTCTATGGGGGATTAAAAGGCGATTTGGTAAAGGCGGCTCGAAACTGTCCGTCACAAGGTTAGCATCATCTAACTGGTGCTTGTGTCGTAGCCTTATTCCCCATAGAATGATTTTAAACCTAAAAAACAAATATGTCATCCAAGAAAAAATCTACACCAGTAAAAATCATTGGCTCTTCATTCAATTTTGCAGATATATGGAACCACACTTTAGATAATCAGCAAGACCGTCCATTCATCGCAAGAGATTATATATACGCATCAGAAATTGGCGGCAGTTTTTGTGACCGATACTTAAAGATGTATGCAGTGTTACAAACAAACCCGCCGAATACCAGGTCAAAAAGAAAATTTCAAGCCGGAAATATTTGGGAGTACACAATAGGCATGATACTTATTGCCTCTGGAATGTTGAAGAAACAGCAAATCAGAGTAGAAACGAAGTTGCCAAAAATGTTGCGGGTTTCCGGTAGGCTTGATTTTATTGTTGGCGGTGTTATTGATTGGAAAGAGGCAAAAATAAATGTTGAGAAAACAATCGAAGGTCTTGGGCTATTGGGGTTAGAAGTGCCACCATTTTTCTTTGATGCTATTAATAAATTCATTGACAAATATTGCGGCGTAAAGCAGCTAAAAGAAATTGTTCTTGAAACAAAATCTTGTTCTTCATTTATGATGGAGAAGATGCAAAAAACCGGTGAACCGCAATCGCATCATGTAATGCAGATATTCCATTATGTATATGGCAACGAATCCGGCATAACAGATGGCAAGCTGGTTTATGTATGTAAAGACGATTGCATCATGCAGGAGTTTGATGTATCAAACAATGAAGCCCTGTTAAAAATGTACAAGGCAGATATTAAGCAAATGACTGCTTATTACAATGCCGGTTTTGATAAAAAAGACCCTAAGAAATTTATGCCGCCAGTAGAGCCATTGGTATTATTTGAAGAAGGAGTTTGGCGGTTTAATAAAAACTTCAAGGTGGAGTATTCTGCTTATTTACAATACCTGTACGGGTACGAAACCCCCGAGGCGTACCGGATGGCATGGCAGTATAAAGTTTCATCCTGGAATCGGGTTTTCAAGCGGTGTGTCCAAAATGCAAACATGACAGATAAAAATAAAGCCGCCATTAAAGACGCTTTGCAATATTTCCCGGCATGGGATAAGTATGTAGCTAAAGCAAAAGCGGCTGGAGCATTTGTTAAACCAGACGAAAATGAGGAGGACGAAGCATGAGTAATGAACAAAAAGATAATTGGTCGTATTTGGCAGTAGGGTTTTTCGCAGGGGTCGGTGTCACCTGTCTGGTAATTTTATTAATTGTAATTCTTGGAGGTATTAAGTAATGGTAATATAAAAACAAATAACCTGCCGCCTGTTCTTTAATCGGTCAAACATGAGTTTCTATGTACAGCTAAACGATATGCTGTTCAAAATTAACGACAAGATAGCGGCTTCAATACAAGAAAAAGAAAAAATAGAAATTGTGCATGGGGCCGATTTAAAAGACATTCAATTGATGAGCTTAAAAAATAAAACCAATGAAACAAGAAGTTAAAGCGCCAGATTCGGATGTAATACTATCCCATTTTAAATCATTGGACTATGTTATTATGAAGGGGAAGATAACAACCTGGCATGGCGGTCATGTTGTGGGGTGGAATGCAGCGGCACCTTCTGTAATAAGAAAGCCCTATACAGTAGAAAAATTAGAAAAGTTTATTGAGGATAATGATATGCCCGTATTTATACAGGACCAGTCGCCACACATTGATTCATTTAAGATAATGATACGGCTATAACG
>ERZ869929.303-NODE-303-length-33570-cov-23.796390_pt1 | contig 33570 bp, 40 predicted proteins | sample MGYA00579312_ERZ869929 | MGnify/ENA primary metagenome ERZ869929 (study PRJEB32216, sample SAMN09231818) | wastewater metagenome | place: USA: Maryland | collected 2016-08-09 | study: EMG produced TPA metagenomics assembly of the PRJNA472060 data set (Reclaimed... | reverse complement strand
AGGCCGTCTGGTGGTCCACCACGTTCTGCCAGTCGTCGTTGCGGAGTGTGGTCATCGTCTCTGTCCCTTCTGTGTTCGGCGCTGGCCCCGCCGCCGCGTGGTCAGGCTGCGGCGGCGGGGCGGGGGAGCTAGAGCGCGGCGTCATCCACGTCGCACACATGCTCGATGGTGCAGTACAGCAGGCGCACGCCTTCGCCCTTGTGGCTGGCGGTGAAGTTCAGGAGCGCCGCCTTGCGGGCCTTCACGTCGTCGGCGGCCTGAATGTGGCTGATGTCGTGCCCGGTGCTCACCAAGTCGCCGTCGAAATTCGGGTACAGGTAGAACACGCAAACCTTGAAAATGCGCATGGTGTGTCTCTGCTTTCTGCCTTGCGGCGGCTAGAGCGCCGGGGTGTTCTGCGCGACCAGCTCCATCACGATCTCGGTGTCCCGCGCGGCCACGTAGGCCGGGGCACCCTGGGAGTTGACGCGGCCCTTGTCCTTCAGTACGCGGCGCAGGTCGTCGGCGGTCAGCCCGACCTTCTCCAGCTCGTCCTTCGCGCGTGCGCTGTCCCACACTTCGGGCAGGGCTTCCACCTTCGACTGTTGCGGCACGCGCACGCGCACGCCACCGACGCGCTTCGGGCCGAACATCACGTTCGGGTCCAGGTACAGCTCGATGCGCTTGCCCAGCCACATGTCGCTGTCGGGGCCGTAGGCGTCCTCGCAGGTCATCCAGTTCGAGTTGTTCAGGATCATCGGCTTGAGCGCTTCTTCGCGGAAGTACATGACGGTCTTGGTTTCGTCGCCGTCGTCGCTCTTGAGCGTCTCGCGGGTCAGCCGTTCGATGGTGCCGACACGGGCTGGCTCAACGTCGTCCTTGCTCAGGTACTTGCTGGGGAAAGCTTCGCTGCGTTTCATGTTCAGGTTCCTTGTCAGGTATGGTCGGATACGGGTTCGGTTGCAGGTGCGGGTGCGGTTAGGTATCGGGTCAGGCGCTCTCCTTCTTCCAGCGCGTCGGGCTGTCATCCCAGCGCCCGCCGTTGGCGACGTGCTGCAAGCGGGCGATCTTCTCGTCCATGCGTTCGCGCTCCGTCACCAGTCCCATAATCACCGCGTCAATGGCGTCGGTGTGGTGCGGCGGCGGCGGCTCGACGGCCAGCCGGGTCTGCACAATATCCTTCGCCATCGGCGCGGCCCGCTCGGCGGCCAGCGTGTCGATCAGCCGCATGAGCAGCACGAAGCCCGCCAGCGCCAGCAGCGCCGCCGCCGACAGGCCGATCAAGAACCACTGCATTTCACGGGGTAAACTGCGCCAGGACATAGGAATAATCCGAAGGTATTAGTGCGTTAGATTTTGGTAGCGGCCCTGTTTTCGCCGCTAGGGCGTATGCTGGTGGTCATGCCGACACCTAGCCCCGCCGCGAGAGCACCGCCGCCCGAAAGCTCAAGATCAGGCTGCCCACGCAACGGCTCGCCTGGCGCTTCGGGGACGGACGCGGGCGGGGTTAGGGCGGCGTCCACTTCGCTGTCATCGACATAGAAGCGCTCCAGGTCAATGCGGCTGGTAAGCCCAGCGATGACACGCTCGACATAAGCGGGTGAATTGCTATTGAGTCGCACGCTGTGAACCACGGCGTCATCGCTCAAGTTGCGAACACGGAGATAGGTCATGCCGCTCACTCCTTCGTCTCGTTCGCCGCCGCGCTGGTGTCCACCGGCTCGACGCTGTGCTTGACGCCGATGGCGGCGTGGCGCTCATCCAGGTAGTGCGCGTGTTCCTGCGCCGCCGCCGCTGTGGAGAAAGGCTTAGGCAGATGCTGCCGTTTCCCGTTGCGCGATGTCCAGGCCACGATGTACATGCTAGGCCGCCGCCCCGTAGCTCTTGATGTAGGCCACCACTTCCGCGAAGTCGTAGCGGGCATCGACGGTGATCTGGTAGTAGTCGGGGTGCGCCCACGGCTCAACCTGCCCGAAGCGCTGAAAGTCACTCGCGGCGTCGGGCGTGGCGTACAGGTAGATGATGTTCTGGTCAGCCAGGGCGGCGGTAATCGCCACTTCGCGCTGCATGACAGGGGCTTTCATTTCTGCGCCTTCACGAACCACCAATGGAACAGCCCTGCTTGCAGGCCATTCATCGCCGCCACGGCGCGGCGCACAGCGGCTTCGTCCGTCTCGGGCGTGGCGCTTTCGCGCTTCTCGCCGGTCAGCAGGGAAATCCAACGGATGCGGAACATGGTCAGCTCACCTTCTCCGCGATGCGCAGCGCGTGCTGAAGCCGGGCAATCTCGCGCTCGGCCGCCAGGTATTCGCTCATGGCCGCCGGACACGCAGCCAGCCAGCGGCGCTCGGGCAGAAGTTGCTCGGCCGCGCCGCACTGATAGACCTGGCGCTCGACCATGCGATTGACGAAATGCACCACTTCCAAGATGACGGGCTGGTGGCAGACGGGGCAGACGGGGCGATTGCTAGTTGCGTCCATCGTTACGCCACCTTCTCCACGCTGAACGCGGGCGCGCACAGCCCACACGCGCACGGCGCGGCCACGCCCAGCTCCCGGCCGACCCGCTGGCGCTCCAGGTGGTAGGCGACGGCCTGGGCCTCGACGCTGCCGCCGTTGCGGGCCATCACCGCGTGCGCGATGTCGCCGGCCTGCTGCGCCAGCGCCAGGTTCTTGCGGTACTCGGCGTCGGCTAGGTTGCGCTTCGCCAGCGCGAGCAGCAGTTGCACCGCCCCGCGCCCAGCCTCGCTGCCGGGGTCGTGCGGGTTAGGCGCAGTGGTCATCACCTCACGCGCCTGGTCGGTTACAGTGGCTTGCAGAGTAGTCATTGGCGCAGGTTCCTTTCGATGGATAAACCGGGGACGTACCCCCGGCAGCGAGGGCTATTTAGTAAATTTCAGACGGCCTTGTTCGTCCAGCGGCCAGCCCGGTGCGGCGATATTCGCGGCGAAGCGGATACCGTCAGGGAAAATCCGAGCAATGATCCAGGAGTCCCCGTCGGAGTCGGAGCCAAGCAGTATTACGGTGTCGCCATCTCGCTCCAGCCACAGTTCCATCACCGGCTGCGGCTCGGCGGGCTTCTCGTCGCGGATACTGATTTGCAGGGGCATGGCGGTGTCCTTTCGGGGCTAGGCTTCGGTCGGCTCGGGCCGCGCGGCGGCCTTGCGGCGACGAATGGCAGCGATGTCGCGGCGGGCCAGCAGCTCAACGTACTTGCTGAAGCTGCGCCCGCGCTCGGCCGCCACTTCTTCCACGGCGTCAGCCAGCCAAGCGGGCCAGTAGAGCGACTTGCCAACTTTGTTCTCGTCTGCGATTGCAATTTCGTTTTGCATATACACACTCTACACCCGAAAATACGCACTGTCAATAGAAACTATTAGTTAGATTGAAAATTGGTGAAACGGTCGGATTAGTAGTACCTTGTACAACAAATAACCATCTATACTACCCCCATCGGAACGAACGTTCTATTGGTGAGGGTAGACGAATGATTGAGTGGATAGAGATGAGCGAACCTGTGGTGCTAGACATTGCGGCCTTCCTGCATCGCAAGTACCGTGAGCGTGTCAAGGCGACGCCCGACGCGGCCGACCTGTACACCATGAAGCAATTCGCTGCCGACATCGGCGTGGACTACAACGCGCTCAACGCCATCTACAACCGGCGGCAGGGCACCGCCGCCACGCAGGCGGGCATCGACCAGGACGAAGCCAAAGCCGCCGACCTGCTGGCCGCCCTGGAGCGCGTGCGCGGCATCTCCCCCGAAGCGACGCGGCTGCTGGAGCAGGAGCTGGCCGACACGCAGGCCCGCCTGGCCCACCGCCAGCGCGAGCTGTCCGACGCCGAGCGCGCCGCCGCGCAGTACCACCGCGCCGAACTCCGCGCCGCTATGCTCGACCTCGCCCACAGCCTCGCCAGCCTCGACAACCCCGATCCCGCCGTCCGCGCCGATACCGCCCGCCTGATTGCCCGCGCGCTGCCCGCCCTCACCGTCAAACACGGTCAGATTCTGCCGTAAAACCGTTCGGTCACAACGTAAGCTTATACTGATAGAACCTAGCGTTAGCATGGAAATAAAAAGCGCCCCGGCGGCTCACTGAGCGATCACCGGGGCGCTGTTTGTCAGCCGTCGGGCGCTGCTGCCGTCATGGCCCGACATTGGAGCAGGGGGCATCCCGTCGCCGGGAGCCGTGGCGCGGCTGGCAAGGCCAGTGTAACAAAGTTACTGACTCGGCGTCAAGGGGTGGTCGGTTTGTTCGGGGGCGGGCTGCGGCTGGGCGTTGACGCGCTCCACCAGCGCCTTGATCCAGGCTTTCTCCACCTGCGACGCGCCGCGCAGGGCAATCTCGATCAACTGCTGCAATTCTTCCAGGCTCATGGCGGTCCTTTCTTTATGACGAGCTATCGGTAATCAGCCCCAGCGTCGCCAGGGCGGTCAACAGCGACGCCAACGCCGCGTTGGCCCCCCGGCTGCCAGTGACAGTTTGCTTGGTGGTCGCGGCGCTGCCGTAGAATCCCAGCATGGCCGCGCTGCCGCTGGCCTCGCCGCGCATGAACTCGCGCGTGCCGCTGGAATCTTCGACGTAGAACTGAGCGCGCGCTTTGAAAGAGGCCGTCGCAGCCGTTGACAGCGTAAAGCCGAGCTGGAACGCTTTGCGCAGCACGCCGTTGTCATCTTCGACCTGGGTCTTGATTAGCCCGCCCAGGCCGTTGGCCGCCGTGCCACTGGTGTAGCGGTTGAGTACAAAACTGTCCAGATAGGCATTAGTGGCGCTGTTGATGACGTTGCTGGTGAATACGCCGTTGGTACTGTCGGCGGTGCCGACCGTCAGTGCCCCGGCAATCGTCACCGCGCCGCTGGTGTTGATGGTGCCGGTGCCGCCCAGCGAGGCCGTACCCACGGCCAGCCCAGTGTCAACCGTCAGGCTGGCGCTCGTCACGGCCAGCGTGTCCGTCGCCGCGTCGGTGAATACCAGGCGGCCCGCGCTGGAGCCGAGGCCGATGTACTTGCCGGACGCCGTGATAATATCGTTCTGCACCGTCAGCTCGCCCGCCGTGGTGCTGCTGCCGGTGCCGACGTTCACCGCGCCGGGGAAGTTGGCGAAGGCGCTGCCGCCTGAGCCGCCCGCCGTTTGGATCACGACATCGCCCAGCGATGAGCCGTCCGGCAGCGTCAATTTTGCGCCGTTTACCCCGGCACTAACAGTAATCCGAGTGCGATTGGCTTGGCTGGGGTCCTCATCCCAAACAAGGGATGGCGTTGTTGCATCGGTAAGCGTGATTGCCAGCCGAATATCCGCGCCAGCTGTTAGATTGTACAAAGACAGATTGTCGGAGCTGTTCAGACCTATCTCGGCCTTGTCGGCCACTCCGGCGGCATTGTTCCAGCGCAGATTGCGGCCGTTGGCGAAGTTGAACAACCCGTCCGTGTCAATGCTAGTAGTCGTCGTCGTCCCGCCCCGGAACAGCAGTTGCCCCGCGCTCTTGTCCCACAGGATATTGGCCTTGCTGGTGCTGTTGTCTCCAATCAGCATATCGCCCGCGCCCACGCTCTCGCTGTTATAGGTCTGCGCATTGGTAAAAAAGGCGATGTTCGTGGTGGCCGGCGCGGCGGTGTTCTCCCCGATGAAAATGTCGCCATCACGCTGCAAATCAATCTTGGTGGTCGTGTACGTGCGTAGTTGGATGCCGCCCGACGACAGCAGCACATTCCCCTTGCCCGTCGCCACCGGCCCAATGCGCACGGTGCCGGTCGGCACGTCCAGGTCGCCGTCCACCACCAGCCGCCGGATGGTCGCGCTGCGCGAGCCGCCGCCGTGGTCTTGGGCGTTCTCGCGCGCCGCCGCCTTTTCCAGCCGCTCCAGCTGCTGGCGCAGTTCTTCGCGCTGGCTGGCCGGCAGCCGCTGCACATCGCCCAGCCGGGAGAGCGAGTCGTAGAGCGGCATTACTCGCCCCCGGTGGTGCGCACGACGACCGACAGCGCCTTCGTCAAGATCATGCCGTCCACGGTCGCCACCAGCTCAATCACATAGCGCTCGCCGCTGGTCCACGCCTTAGCCGTGGGCAGCGTCACCACGTTGCTGCTGGCCGAGGGCGAGCCGCTGGGAAAGATCGTGCTGCTCACGTCGGTGCGGTTCTTGTACGCCTTGACGCTCGGGCTGCTGACGCTGGTGGCCCCCTCGAACAGCACGGCGAAGGTCAGCTCGTCGGCCGCCGAGACGTAGTAAGGGTTCGGATACAGGTAGGGGGTGTTTTGCATGGCAATCAGCCTCGTCCTCATTCGCGGCGCGGTCAGCGCCACCGACCACACCGTGGCCGTGCCGGGCGAACTCTCAATCGGCACGCGCGGCGTGGTCCCGCTGGGCGGCGGGATGGTCGGCGTGCCGCTGCCGGGCACCTTGATCGCGCTGCCCGGCCGGATGATGCCGGTGTTCTTTAGATTGAACGGCATGGCGGCCTCATGGGAACATCTCGCTCACCAACTGGTCGGCCGCCGCCTGCGTTTCCAGCAGCAGCCCCGGCACGCGCGCAATCAGGCCGTTGGCCGGCACGCCCGCCGTCGGGAAGGGGGCGCTCACCTGGTCCTTGATGGCCTGGCTCAAGCGCGCGTCCTGAATGCGGTCGCTCTCGCGCTGGGCGGCGCTCTTGTGGGCAAACTGGCCGTCGATCTGCACCGCGAACTGCTCGCCGCCGCTGTACACCAGGAAGTCCAGCTGCGCCTCGCCGGGCAGGTTGGCCCCGGTGATCTCATGCACGATGAAGTCGTAGCCGTCCACGCTGGCGGTCTTGTCCAGCCCGCGCGCAAAGCGCTCCTCGATGTCGGAGGCCCGCTTGCCCTGCACCACCTTGTCCAGCACTTCCACGTCGTTCTGCGGCTCGGCGCGGTTGGCCGACCCCAGCGGCGGCGTGGGCGGCTGGCGGTACTTGAACGCCTTCGCCGCGCCTTTGGTCCTATACATCGCGCACCGTCACGGTCACAATCCCGCCCATCCAGCCCAGGATGTTGTTGACAAAGGCCCGGATAATGCTGGGCGGCTCGATGATGACCAGCTTATCGTCCCACTGCTGGAACTCCGAGCGCACCCGCACCGGCGACGCGCTGGCCGCCTGCTGCTTGAGCCACCAGATAAACAGGTCTGGGTCGCCGTCCAACTGCCCGCGCCGGTCGCGCTGCAAGCTCGACACTTTCAGGCGCAGGTTGTATTGATACTTGACCGGCGCGCGCGCAAAGCACTCCAGCACCGTGGCCCGCACCTTCACCGGCACGGTCGCCTCGTTGGTGTTGATCCGCAGCCGCAGCCGCATGGCCCGCTTGCTGCCCTGGTTGAGCTGCAAGGCGTCCACCGGGCTGTCGGCCAGCACGCCCATCTCGGTCCACTGGGTGGTGCCGATCCGGTCGTCGGTCTGCATGTCCACAAAGATTTCCTTGCCTACCGCCGACGATGCGCGCGGGCGCAGGTTGTCCAGCACCGCCTCAAACTCCTTGAAGAACTTCGGCAGGCGCAGCGTGCCCATGTCGAACGTGCTGGTGGTCAGCACCGCTTCGTGCTGGTAGGGCATGTTCGTGTCGCGCAGCGGGTGCAGGGCGTCGGCCGGGAAAGTCAGGTACAGCACCAGCGAGCCGAACGAGAAAAACAGCTTGGGCTGCCCGCCCGTCACCGGCTGCCAGTACAGGCTCTGGATGCGCCGCCCCGTCTCAAAGCCCCGAAAGACTTCATGCCAGCCGCGCCCGTTGTTCGCCAGGATTGAGCTGGTGCCCGACGGCCCGCCGTCCACGGCCGCGAACAGCCAGCCAATGACGGGCAGCAGCGCGCTGATCGGCCCCGTGCGCCCACTCGGCAGGCCCGCCCCCGACCACGGCCCCATGTCGTCCAGCGTGCCGCCGTACAGGCGCTCCACACTGTGGCTCCACGAGAAGTACAAATACAGGTCTTTGGCGCAGGCCGCCACGCCGTTGGTCGTGCTGGGCATCGCGTCCAGCCCCAGGTCAATCTTGCTGGGCCGGTCGTTCTTCACGCGCCACAGGCTGTCTTCCTTCAGCACCCACATCTCGTCGTCGTAGCTGACCAGGTTGGTGATGATGCGGCTGTCCTCGCCAATCGGGATCGGCGTGGTGGGCGTGAACGTCATGGTGCCGCCCCAGGTGCTGGGCACGGCGTGGTCCACGTCCGACACCCCGCCCGACTTGGAGCGCCACAGCTGCACGCCGTCGTCCGGGTGGTAGAACACTTCCAGCAGGTTGGCCGTGGCCGTCTCGGTGGTGTCAAAGGCGGTGGCCGCCGTGCCGCTGGTGGTGTTGCGCATCTGCTTGATGCTGTTGGCCCCGCAGGCAATAAAGGCCAGGTTGTCAATCACCGCCACGTCGGTCACGGTAAAGTTCGACGGCAAACTGCCGACCGTGGACCAATAGGGCGAGTCGTAGATGGCGTAGCGGCTGCTGGTGGTCTGGGCCACGTTGAAATTCGGACTGACCGTCAGGGCCGTGCTGGTGTTGCTGCTGATTGTGCGCCACTCGCCCAGCCCTGGCCCGGCCACGATCTTGACCTTCGCCCCGGCCCAGATGTTGCTGGTCCACGATTTGGTGGCGTCGTTGAGTTTGCTCTTGTCGCCGCTGTTGCTGTCGCACTCGCCCCGGTCGCCCTGAATAATCATCGTGCTGTCCACGCTCGGGCCGATGCCGGGCGGGCTGTACTGCACGGCGTAGGTCGTGCCTTCCAGCTCAAAGAACTTCCACGTCAGGTTGGTGATCTCGTCCTTCGTGGTCGTAGCCGCCCAGAAGTAGGGCGGGTAGCTGCTGGATGCCCAAGTTGAGCCGTCACTGGACCCCTTGCCGTTCGAGCCGCTGGCCTGCGTGCCGACCGACCAATGGTCGTTCTCGCTGTCAGTGCTGGCCCCGTACACCACCACCCAATAGGCCGTGCCGCCCGTCAGCGACGTGGTGCTGGAGAAGTCAAAGGAATAAAATTGGCTGATAGTGTCGGTGATCGTGCTGACCGACACCGTGCCCGTCACCCGCACCGTGCCGGGGTCGCCCGCGTTGTCGTTGCGCACTTCCATCGTCAGCGTGCCGGGCCGCCCCCGCCGCCTGACCCACAGGTAAACCGTGTCCACCGCTGTGCTGGCCGCCGGGGTGAATTTCACCGCCAGGTAGCGCCCGCTGCTGTACAGCTTGCGCCACTCCACGCTGCCCGGCAGGTTCACCAGCCCCGACGCCACGCCGCTGGATAGTCCCAGGCGCGGCTTCCACTGCGGCGCGGGCAGCAGCATGTCGGGCGTCAGGCTCCATAGCGCCTGGCCGTCAAAGTAGCGGCTGTTGTCGTCCCCGAAGTTCTCCTGCCCCCGGCCGCCCGTCCAGTCGCGCTGCTCCAGGTGCGACAGCCCGGCCTCGTTGTCGCCATAGCGCCCGCCGCCGTTGGTGAACAGCAGCGTGCTGGGCGTCTGCGGCACTTCCTGAATACCGCGCGGGCCGCCGTCCAGCAGCGCCCCCCAGGTCTGGTAGCCGTCCGAGAAGGTGATGTTGTGGGTATTGCCGGGCGCGACGCCGGGCTTGGCGCGGGGATTGCGCGGCATCGGTTAGCCCACCGTGAAGTCGTCGCCCTGGTCGAAGGGCATCCCGCGATCCACGATCAGCAGGCGCGGCTTGCGGCGCACCCGCTGGCGCGGCCGCTCGACCATCAGGTTCGCCAGCTTCTGCTCGGCCTTCTGGCCGCGCTGGAGCAGGAACTGGTCGGCCCCCTGCGAGCGCGTGTTCTGCCATTCCAGCGCCTTCGCCACGAACGCCTGCACCACGATCTCGGGGTCGTGGATTTCGGCCACCACGTCGCTGTAGGCCGCCAGCGTGGGGTGCGGCCCCTTGTACCACACGCGAATGTCGCGGCTGGCCGGCTGGTAGTCGCGGAAGATAATCTTGCCCGCCGACCCGGCCACGGCCGGCACGTACTCCCAATCCTGAATCACGCGCCAGCTGTTGTCGGTGCTGCTGCTGCCCGTGATCCCCTGGATGTCCACCCGGAACGGCGCGGCCCGCTTCCAGGTGGCGCTGGCAGCGTACTCGGTCGTCGCCACGGCCGTGTCGAGCGTGGTGGTGTCAGTCAGGTCCACGTCGCCCAGGCTGCGCAGGGCGTCGTTGACGCTCTTAATCATCTGGCGCAGCGGGTAATAGCTGCCTACCAGCCCGTAGGTGTCCCCCGCGCCGATGGCGGTGGAAAAAGCGGTATCCACCGTCAACACGCCGGTGGCCGCCACGTAGGCCGACACGCGCTGAAACTGGCCGATGGGCGACAGGCCGTCGGTGGTGTTGACGACAAACGCCGCGCCGTCCTTCCAGGCGTCGTCGTCGCCGTCCGTTTGGGTGGTGTCGGTGATGGTGGTGGTCGAGCCGCCCGTCGCCAGGCTGACGTTCAGCTGGCCGAGTTCGGCGTAGCCCGCTTGCAGCACATCGGACAGGGTGAGGGCCATTTAGCCGCCCTCCTTGATCCGCTGTCCTTTCTTGTCGTACTTGTGCCACGGCAGCGCCGGGACACCGAAGGTGTAGCGGTGCCCGCGCTCCTCGTGCAGATGGTTGTTGTCAACGGGGACCACCAACAGGCTGTCGTCCAGCGCCCCGGCGTTGCGGCCGTGCAGCTGGTCGATGTCGGCCGCCAGGGCGGCGTCCTTGATAATGGTCGGGCCGCTCTTAGCAAGTTTTACGCGGCGGCCGCCCACGTTTATTTCGTTGGGGGAGTTCTTTTTGCGCTTGTAAATCTCGTACTGCTTGGGGTGCAGATTTCCGTGGCTCTCGCTCACCGATCAACTCCGATAAGCGCCGCAGCTCAAACGATCCCTGCGGCAGCTTGCACTCTGTCCCTTTCTGGTCGAAACCGACCCACCCGGAAGGCGTATACTTCACTCCATGATACGACACTTCGGCTATGTCGGTCAACACTACGATCAGCGGGTTTTTACCCATGTTTCCGGCCCCCGGCTGGGGGCGACCCAGCGCCGGGCAGACCGGCTTCCCGCGCAAGTTCGCCTCGCTGGCGGGCATTGACGGCGCGCACCGCCGCCAGCAGCGGCGCGGTTTCTGCGCCCACGAGCGCCAGCAGCGCGGCCGTGTCTTTGGGCAGGCAGCGCCCACCCCAGCCCCGGTTGTCCGGGTAGACGTGGGTGTGCGAGCGCCCAATGCGATAGTCGCTCGTCACCCCCGCCACCACGTCAGAGAAGTCGGCCCCCACCTTCTGGCAGATGTCGTACACTTCATTGAATAGCGTGACCTTCGTCGCCAGGAAGTAGTTCTCGGTATACTTCGCCACTTCCGCGCTCACGGCCGACATGCCGATGAAGGCGCACTCGGCGTTGTACAGGTGCGCGTACACCTGCATGGCCGCCTGCCGCGCGCTGGGCCGCCCGCCCACGATCAGGAACGGCGGCTGGCGCATGGCGTTGTACGGGGCGTTGACGCCTTCCCCGATGAACTCGGGCGAGAAGGCCACCGTCGTGCCGTAGTCCTGCCACAGCCCGTCCGTCGTCCCCGGCGGGATGGTGCTGCGGATAATCGCCACCGGCACGCGCAGCCACGCGAACACCTCGTCCACCGCCCGCAGGTCACATGACCCATCGGCGGCCGGCGGCGTGCTGACGCACACAAACGCCGCGTCACAGGCGTTGACCTGCTCGCGCGTGGCCCAGGTCACGCCGGGCCGCACCGCGATGTCGTACTTGACGCACTCGTTCCCCGCCCGCTCAATGTCGGCGGCCATGTGCGTCCCCACCACTCCCATTCCCACCACTGCGATCTTCACGCCTTCACCATCTCTTTCTTGAGTAGGCCCAGGATAATCCGGGCGGCCTTTGTCCGGCTCTCGTAAGTCTCACCCGCGATGTGGTCCGTCACCAGCGCCCCCAGCGCCCGCAGACGCTCCGGGTTGGCGGTGCCGTTCACTTCGCCCGTCACCACGTCCAGGCACACGCGCACGTCGGGCCGCGCGGCCATGAAGCGGCATAGGTCGTTCTCGTTGATGACTTCACCCCGCGCCGTGTTCACCAGCACTGCGTCGGGCGGCAGGCGGCGCAGCAGGTCGTAGGTAATCATGCCGCGCGTCTCGTCGGTCAGGGCGCAGCAGATGACGACGACGTTGGCGGTAAACACTTCGTCCAGGCCACTCAAGGCCCAACTGTCATAGGGGTCATGCTTGTATGGCACGATTGCGCCAAAGGCTCCAGCCCACAGCTGAATGAGTTTGCCAATACGCCCCCATCCCACCAGCCCCACCGTGAGCCCCTGCAATTCGTGGTAGGGTTTCTTCAGCCGCAGCCCGTCCAGAATAAGCTTGAACGTCCACTCCGCGCTGGCGCTGATGGTGTTCAGCCCTGCCCGGTCGTCCAGCAGGGACAGCACCTTGATGCCCCGCGCCGCGCAGGCGTCCAGGTCGATGTGGTTGGTGCCGGTGCTGGCTGTTGCCAGGATGCGCAGGTTGGGGAACTGCGCCAGCGCCTTCTCGTCAATGAAGGGCTGGTTGACCGGGGAGCAGGCCCAGGTGGTGAACTCTGCCCCATAGCGCGCCACCACGGCGGCGTGAAAGTAGTGCATCACTTCGCCGGTCACGGTTTTATCCAGCGCTGCTAATTCGGCAAACACCGCCGGGTCGTAGTCGCGCGGCAAACTAAGTAGCAGCATCGCGCACCTGCTCAATCTCGCGGCCCAGCCGCACCAGGTCCGCGAACTGCGCGGGCGTGGCGCTGAAACTGGTGTCCTTGGTCCACAGGTCGGTCGGGTCGAGCGCGACGTGCTTCTCGATGTACCGTGCCCCGCGTGCCACCGCCAGCAGGCACGCGCCGAGGCCGATGGTGTGGTCGGAGTAGCCGTACCAAAAGGTGCGCTCGTTATCCCCAAACTCGTGGGGCATTGACACCCGGTAGGTCGGGTACTGGTCGGTGGTAAACACATTCACGACGTGGTTGGTTTCGTATGTCCAGCGCTGAATATAGGGCTGGCCGGTCGTTGCCACGAAGGTGTCTTGCCCCATCGCCACAATGGCGTTGACCAGCGGCTCGTCACTCACCTTCTGGTGAGCCACCTTGTAGCGCTGCATCCCCACCGCCCGCGCCAGCTCCAGCCCGTCGAAGTCGAAGATCGACGCCATCAGCTCGATGCCGATGCTCCGGCAGTAGGCCGCCATGCGCTCGGCCATCTCGCGGCTGACATGCCGGATCGGGTCGCCCACCGGATGCCCGAACTGCATCTTGATGATGTCGGCCCCGGCCGCCTTGAACTCGTAGGCGTAGCGGCAGGCCAGCGCCACGTTGCCCTTGTGCATACTCCCCATTTCCGCGACGTAGAGAACGCTCACCGCGCAAACCTTTCTGCCAGCACCTGGCACAATGCGAAATCCAGTTCCGTGTCAATGTTGACGCTGCGCTCGGCGGGCATCACGTAGGGCAACGAGAAGTCATGCCCGAAGATGCGGGCGTTCGGCCCCATCACCGCGTCGCGCCGGAAAGCGTAGATCGAGCCGTTGCGCAGATACGCCGCCGGCTGGCAATCCTGCCGCCGCCCGCTGGCCGGCTCAGGACACCCCGGCCAGTCGCGCAGCCGCCCGTCCACGATCTGCTTGATCCGCGCCGGGTGGCCGTCACCCAACTCCACCACGCCGATCACGCTGTCCGCGCCTGTGCGCGTCAGGCGGCCGATGACTTGCTCCACGTCGTCCACCGTCTTGAACGGGGCCGTGGCCCGCAGCTCCACGATGTAGTCGGCGGTCTTGCCGGTATAGTCCTCCCACCAACCCACCACCTGTTGCAGGGCGGGCAGGGTGGGGGTGGTGTCCTGGGCCAGTTCCTTTGGCCGCTGAACCACTCTGCTAGCGCCATAGCGCTGGGCGCACAGCAGAATTTCCATGCTGTCACTCGACACCACGTAGTCGTCCAGCGCCAGCACGGCCCGCGCCACTTCCACCGTCCAGGCCAGCACCGGCTTTTGGCCCAGCAGCCGCAGGTGCTTGCCGGGAACGCCTTTGGAGCCGCCGCGCGCTAAGGTGACACCCAGGATGTTCATTTGACCGCCACCGCCACCAGCGGCGTCACGCGGCTGTCGTCGCCCTGCTCGGCTTCCAGCGTGTAGTCGTAGAGTGTCACACTGGGGAAGAACTCGGCCAGCGCCGCCCGGAACTCAGCCGCCGTCCATTCGCGCTCGTGCAGGTCATTGCGGCGCAGGTCGGCGTTGCGGTTGCGGGCGCTGATGTAGAGCTTGCCGCCGGGGTGAAGGGCAGCGCGAATGTTAGTCAGCGCCTTTTCCCACTCGGGAATATGCTCTAGCACTTCGATGGCAACGGCGGCCCCTTTATTGCCCAGCGGAACTCGCGCTGCATCAAGGATGTCACCGCGCCACCATGAAATCTTTCGGTTTGGCAGCACCGCACCGGCGAACTTGACCGCATCATCGTCTATGTCAACGGCGATGATCGTGTTGGCATACATCGCCAATTGGAGCGTACCAATACCCGTTCCGCACCCAATTTCCAGCACATCACACCCGCCTAGATGGGGCGCGATGCTGTTATAGATGTCCCACTGCGGCGTCAGCATGTAGCGCAAGCGCCGCCAAAGCACGTCACTCATGGCGCGGGCCTTTCCGTCAATGACGGGAACCACTCTGGCTCCCCCGGCTCATACTCGCGGCCGGCTTTCGCCATGCCGGTGTTCTCCTGAAAACTCACCGCGCCCAGCTGGCTCTCGGTCATCACCATGCAGCCGGGGAACGGGCGGTAGTAGGGGCGGCTGGACAGCCCCACGTTCACAAACCAGTAGAAGAACGCCGCGTCCAGGTTGCTGATGTTGTCCAGCGCGGCCCCGTCAAAGCGGCTGCCCAGGAAGTCAGCCCGCCCCACGTCGGCCCCACTCAGCACCGCGTTCTCGAACTTGGCGTTCTTGCTGATGACGCCTTTCAGGTAGGCGTTCCAGAAGTTGGCCCCGGTGAAGTCGGCCCCCTTCAGGTAGGCGTTGGTCAGGTCGGCGCAGGTGAAGTCCGCGCCCCGCGCGTCCACCTTGTGCAGGCAGGCCCGGCTCAGGTCGGCGTTGGCGAAGATCGCGCCGCGCAGATCGCTGCCCGAGAAATCCGCGCCCCGGAAGTTGCCGTTCGAGAAGTTCACGCCCGACAGGTCTTTGTCGCGCAGGTCGGCCCGCTCGTAGTTGCGGCCCAGGAACAGCCCGCGCTTGACCTGCGCCGTCTGCTCGGCGTCATTCAAGGTTCGGTAAGAGATCGGTGAGTTCGGCGGCGTCGCGCTTGGCGGTAGCTTCTCGGCTGCGCTCAACCTGGCGCGGCGACGCTCTTTGTGTGATCGGGACATAAGCGGGCGTGTTGCCTTTCGTCGGCATCTGGTCCGGGCGGCTCACCCCCGGATAGGCTTCCAGCATCTCAATCCAGCTCTCGCACTCCAGGCGGCGGCCAACCATCACTTGCAGCCCCTGCGCGAGTTCGTTCAGCCGGGCGTTGCCTTCCGGCGTCTCCGGCCCGGCCAGCAGCGCGTCGTACTCCCGGCGCAGCGGCGCGGCGCGGTCCTCCAGCACCTTCAAGCGGTTGCGAATTTGCTCCAGGCCAATCATGCCTTTCCTTTCGGTCGAAACAGCCAGTCGTTGGCGTTGATTTGCTCCGGCCCGCCGTAGCCGTGGTGGATCATCAGCGCCACCAGGTCGCGGTCCGTCCATCCGCCGCGCGCCATCTGCTCGCGCAGCACTTCCACCAGCACCAGCGGACGGCTCTCGCGCAGGATGCGCTCGGCCCCGGCCAGGACGTGGATTTCGTGCCCCTCGGCGTCAATCTTCAGCAGGTCCACCGGGCTTTCAATCTGCCCGTCCAGCCGCGTTGCCAGTACCGATAGCGCTTCCCCTTGACCGTAAATGCTGGTCTTTCCCAAATTGCTTTGGTCGGGATGCAGCGTCACGCGGCCGTCAACATCGCTGGCCGCGTGCCGATTCAGTCTCACCCGCTTATTCCAGCCCACGTTATTCAGCAGGTAGGGCCACGCCGCTGGGTTAGGCTCCACGCACTGCACCACCGCGTTCGGGGCCGCCATCAGCTGCGCCAGCGTCCAGCCGCCCACGCACGCGCCCACGTCCACAATCCGCAGCGGCTGGTCGGTCGGGTCCACCACCGGGTAGCGGGCATGTGCCACGAAGTTGTGCGTCATCGCCAGGTCGGGAAAGCGCAGCACGCGCCGCTTGCCGGCCAGCAGCAGGCCCAGGGTGAAGTCAGGCACTCTTTTCAGTCCCTTTAGGGGCGGTAGCCCCGGTCGCTGATGTACATGCCCGCGTTCTCTTGAAAACTCTCGTTGCCGGTGAGCGAACTGGCCAGCACCACCGCGCCAGGGAACGGGTCATACACCGGCTTGCCGCCCTGCGGCGGCAGGAACCAGCGGAAGATGGCCCGGTCGATGTTGCGCAGCCCGTCGGCCGTCACGCCGTCGAAGCGCGCCCCCAGCATCTCGGCCCGCGCGATGTCCGCGCCGGTCAGGTCGGCCCCAAAGAACTCGGCCTGCTTGCAGATCGCGCCCTTCAGGCAGGTGTGCCACAGTTGCGCCTGGTGAAACTTCACTGCCCGCAGGTACGCGCCGGTCAGGTCGGCTCCCGAGAAGTCCGCGCCGGTCGCGTCACAGCCCTGCAAGCACGCCCGGCTCAGGTCGGCGCAGATAAACAGCGCCCCGGTCAGGTCGCTGCCTGACAGGTCGGCCCCGCGAAAGTTGCAGTTGGTAAAGTTCACCCCGCGCAGGTCGTAGCCGCGCAGGTCAATCCGGGTGTAGTCGCGCCCGCAGAAGATGTAGCGCTTGGCGCGTTCCAGCACCGCCCGATCAGGCATGACCAACCCCGTTGCGGGCGTTGGGCAGGCGCGGCAATTCCTTCACCAGCTCCTCCGCGTTGGCTTGGTAGGCCGCCGCGCGCGCCTCGGCGCTGTTGTCCACCAGCGGCGGCACCGGCATACTGGCCGTCGTCGGCAAATCTTCCGGCCGGGTGATGGGCGGGTACTGCGCCAGCGTCTCCAGCCAGAACTCGTTCTCTTTCACCATGCCCATGCACACCAGCAGCGCCTGGGCCAGCTCTTGCAGGTGCGGGTTGGCGTCAATCTCAGCCTGGCTCTTGCCCGCGTGCCGGCCTTCCTCGTGCTCGTTGGCAATCTCAATCTCAATCCCGCGCTGGCGCGCCTGGCAGATGCGCAGGCGCTGCCGGATAGCTTCTGTATTCACGCCGTGTACCTTTAGCCTTTCGTTCAGCATGTCCTGATTGTCGTTAGCCCAAACGGTGTAGTCTTGCAGCGCCCGCGCGCTCTGGTGCCCGAGCCAGATGGTGATGGCGTGCAGGCTCTCGCCCGCGTCGGCGTCCAGCCACAGCCGGAAGCCCAGCCGACGCGCCCGGATGAAGAAGCCCATGTCCGAGCCGAACTTCTTGTGGTCGCCGCCCACTTCCGGCAGCGCCAGGATGTCAAAGGGGTTGTCGCCGTCCGGCAGCGTCGCCCACACCGCCTCAATCACGCGCCGGCGGATCAGCACGCAGCCCTGCCCGGTCGAGCCGATCTCGTGCAGCCCGCTGGTGGGTGGGTCCAGGTAGGGCTGGAACGGCCAGGTGCCGTCGCCCAGCTCGTAGCACAGGCTTTGGATGGGTTCGGTCTGCCGGCGGTAATAGTGGGCGCAGACCATATCCAGGTCATGCGCTTCCATGCGCGCACGCAGCTTCTCCAGCATGTCGCGCGGGTGCTTCTGGTCGGCGTCGAGCGCCAGGTAGGCGTCGTATTCGGGGGAACGCCGAAACGCCTCCAACAGCCCGGTGCGAGTCACCGAGCCGTAGGAGGCCGTTTCGGGGATAAATACGCTGTCGCCTTCGCGCTTTGTCAGCTCATAGACTGACCGCAGGCTTTTGGTGTACTGCGTCTCGCTGGACGCGACGGCGATAAAGACCTTCACCTACATACTGCTTTCTCCGCTCGCGCGGACAGCACCGAAGCTAGGCCGTCAGGCGGCCGTTGGTCTTGGTGCGCAGCCGGATCATCTTGGCGTTGCTGGTGGCGGTCGAGAAGCACACCGCCAGGCGCGGCACCGAGTTGTGGTAGAGCAGGTACAACTCGTTCTTGGTCAGGCCGGTGGTCGGCTTGGTCGTGTAGCGGCGCAGCACCGGGTTGCCGTTCTTGGTGATGCCGAAGCCGCTGGTGGCATCCGACAGCACGGTGGCGAAAAGCGTGCTGGTGCTGGTCGTCTGCGTCAGGGTCGCGGTGTCGAACGCCGGGAGAGAAAGACCGTTGATTGCAGCCATGTCAGTTATTCCTTAGGCGTCCAGGCGGGTCGAGAACTCGCCGCGCACCAGCCAGTTTTCCGAGATGCGCCCGTACTGGCCGTACCACTTCCAGCCGATGGACCAGAACTGGTTCACCAGGCCGTCGAGCTTCGGCCCCACCACGCAGCCGTATTCATCCATGCCCGACGCCAGCGGGTCGCCCGCGCCCAGGCCGTTCGCGTACAGCTTCACCAGGCTGGCCGGGCTGCCCCAGACCACCGGGTACACGCTGTCGTTGTTGTTCACCGCTTCGCCGCTCGCGTGCGGGAAGCGCAGGCCGCCGTTCGCGCCCTCACCGATGGCGCTGATGGTCAGGCCGGTCGAGTAGCTGGCGTAGACCTTCACGCGCTCATTCATCGGGTAGTGCGTGTTGCCCGTCTCGCGCGTGCCGATGTTCAGGTAGCGCCCGGCCTGGATGTTGCTGCCGGCCGTGCCGACGTTGAACGTGGTCGCCAGGGCGTTGGCCGCCGTCGAGAGCGTGGTGGCCTGGGTTGAGCCATTCGCCACACCCGCGCCGTAGAACACCTTCGCCCAGGTCGGGGTCAGGATTTTGAAGTTCTCGAACGAGCCAATCTCGCCGTTGAACAGGATTTCTTTGTCCTGGTAGTAGGCGACCGACACGATGTCATTCGCCACGCGCATGTCAAAGAACACATCCGGGTGGCCCAGCGCCAGGAACTGCGCGCGGCCGTTGCCCACGTAGGCCGGGCAGCGCAAGCCTTCCAGCGTCGAACGCGCCTGGGTGAAGCTGGTGTTCGAGATGTTGTGCGCGGTTGTGCCGGCGTCCAGGCTGGTGCGCACGGTGGCACGGATCAGGTTCTCGCCCTTCAGGGCGGCGGCCTGCGCCAGCAGGTCCACCGTCTCCATCATGTTGCGCCCGATGCGCTTGTACAGGCTCTCGCCGTAGTTGGTGTAGGCTTCGAGCTTCAGGATTTCCGACACCTGGAGCGCGTCGGCGCGGCTGACCGGGGTCAGCGTGAACGTCGCGTCGCGCAGGGTCTGCGGGTTGATGTCGGACACCTGCGAAATCGCCGTCTCGGTGATCTGCATGTCCGACAGGAACGGGATTTGGATGGTGCTGTTCAGGGCCGCCGCCTGCTCGACGCCGTAAGCGCCGGCCGCAGTGGCGAACATATCGTAGACCCGCGCTTCCTTCGCCCCTTCCAGGTAGACGTTGGAGTAAGCGGTGCGGACGCTGTTGGTCAGCGTGCCGGCAGTACCTTGAATGGTCAACTACTCGTCTCCTAAGCGCCGCCGATGGCCGCGCGCAGGTCGTTCTTGACCTGGGCTAGCTCCGTCCTTTCTGCCGCCGTCAACAGCGGCTTGCGGGATAACTCGGTCTGACGCGCCAGTAACTTATCGGTTTTGTTGGTGTTGCTCGCCGCCGGTGCGGCCCCGCCGCTCCCCGCCGCCAGAGCCGCCGCCCCCGGTGTCTGCGCCTGCTTGCTGCGCCGGATGGCGAACTTGCTCACGGTCTGGTAGAAGTCATCGGGTTGGGCGTAGGATCGCTTGGTCAGCTCCACGTATTCCGGGTCGCTGAACTCGATCCCTGCTTCGGTCAGGATTTCCGCTGTCCGTTTCTGGACCTGCTCAGAGATCGCCGCATTAGACCTGCCGGGATCGCTTGCGGGCGCGTTGGTCGCCACCTGCCGGTCGGCCAGCAACTGGTCAATCTGGTAATCACGGACGGCCTCATCGAAGTTGCCGCCCTTCTTTTCCAGATAGCCCTTGAACTTAATCAGCGGGGCCACGTCGCCCAACTGGTCAAGCTTCGTGAAGCGCTTGTCGGTTAGTCCCTGCAAGCGCGTTTGTAGTGCTGGAACAACCTTCGGATGCTCAACCAGTTTTTCAACGAGCGCATCCAAATCCAAACTCTCCGTCGAAGGTTTCGCACTTGAACCGCTCGAAAACGAAGGCGTTGGCAGCGCCTCGCTCCCGGTGGTCCCAGCAACGACCTCCCCTGGGTTTTCGGACATCCTGTGTTTTCTCCTGAAAACAAAAACGGGCCAGTAAGCGCCTGTTTGCGCTGTACTGACCCGTAGGTCGAACTGTATTTAGTTATCGCCAGGGCGGCTTACGCATTCCTTGCTTGCGACTAAGCCCTTACTACCTTCGGGGCAGAGCCGCCCTGGTGCTTTACTCCCCTCGCCCGTCGGGCAGAACGCGCCAAAAGGTCACGACCTGCCCGTCAAACTTGACCATTAGCATACCGGATTTCGCGCCATTATGCAATACCCTAGCTTTGTCAAGTAGGCGGCGCTCCCAATCTTCCAGCCGCTCGGGCTGCTGGGCGGCAATCACCACAATCGGCGGGGCCACGGCGTCCATCAGCGGGCCTCCGCGATCAGCTGCGCTAGGTCGTCCACGCTGCCCGTCCAGCCCAGCGCCGCCGCCTTCGCCAGCAGGTCGGCCTCGTCCTCGCCGCGCACATCGTCGCCCGCCGCCGCGTACAGCGCGATCACGAACAGCGGCGTGCCCAGCGTCTGCTGCCACTCCGCGCGGGTGTAGTTGAACTGCGGCCGGCTGGTCGCCCGCTCGGCGTACACCGGCTTGTCGCTCAGGTAGGGAGCCACGTCGCTGTTGCGGGCCAGGAAGCTGTCGCGCCACTGCCAGTACGCGGACAGTACCGGGTGCTGGTTCAGGTACTCGCTGGTGGCCGCCTTGCGCGCGTCGAAGTAGTCGCCCAGCGCCGGGTACTCGCGGAACACCTGCGCCCGCGCCTTCTTATCGTCCCCGGCTTCTTCCAGCTTCACCAGCGCCGCCGACACGCCCAGCTGCTGCTCCAGGCGGTTGGTCAGCGCGAAATAGCCGTCCTGCGCCTCGCGCCAGCCCGGATACTGCTGGTCGCGCACGTTGTAGAACACCTGCGCCCGCTGGGCCGTCTCCGGGCTCGCCAGGTCGAGCGTCGCGCCGTCGGCCGCCGCCAGCGTCCCCGGCGGGTCGCCGCCCATCAGCTTGAGCCAGGTCGCCAGCTTGGCCGGGTCGGCGTTCTTGCCCCAGCCGGTGTCGGCGCTGAACATCGTGTCGCTGAACTGCGGGCCGAGCTGTTCTTGCAGCTGGTCGCGCGTCAGCTTGGGCAGCCCGTTCCAGATGTCCCAGAACTCATCCACCATGAACTGTTGCAGCCTTTCTTCTGGCTTCTTGAACAGCGCCAGCCGCGCCTCGTAGCCGGGGTGGTCCTTCAGCCATGCGCCCACCGTGCCCGCGTAGTCGCCGCCGCTGGCGTTGTAGGCGTCCCAGGCACGGCCGTAGTCGTCTTGCAGCTTGCGGTTGGCTTCCTCGCCCGGCGGGTAGCCCTTCGCCGGGATGCCCGACAGGCCCATCGCCGCCGTAATCAGGTTGCCGCCCGCGCGCTCCACGCCCGCCCGCCGCAGCGCTTCGTCCCAGGCCGGGCCCTGGTGCTCGACCATCGCCCGCTTGGCCTCGTCCAGCCCCAGCTCGCCGGTCGCCACCATGTTGGTCAGCATCCGTTCGGTCAGGTAATCGTCCCATTTGCTGAACGGGTGCAGCCCAAACTGCTTGCGCAGCGCGGCTTCCGGGTTCAGCGGGCCGGCCGGGTCCACCCCCAGCACCGCCAGCAGATTGCCCAGGTTGCGCGTCAGCGGCAGCAGCGGCCCACGCTCCTCGAACGGGTTCTTGCCGTTCAGGGCGTCCATCGCATACAGCAGCGGCACATGCGGCGGGAACAGCGCCGCCGCCGTGTCGCTCCAGGTCATGCGGCCTTCGGTGTCGTCCTGCCGCGCCAGCGACAGCGCGCGCTCCCAGGCCGGGCCGCTCTGCGTCTGGAGCGCGTTCTGGTAGTCGGCCTGGTCAATCTCGCCGTCGTGGTACAGCTCCTCCAGCTTGCGGCTGGCCGCGCCCCGGTCGGAGATGTCGTCCTGCATCTTCTGCTCCACCGGGGCCATCCAGTTGTCGAACGGCAGCCCGATGCGCAGCGGGTCCACAAACACTTCGTTGCCCATCCACTCCGGCATGAACGGCAGCGGGATGCGGATATTCCCGCGCAGCCGCGTCGGCAGCCCTTCTTCGGGGCGGTAGGCCGTCTCCAAGAACTTGCGCAGGCGCAGGTAGGCCGCCGCCATGCCGGGGCGGTCAATCGAGTGCATCGCCCACTTCCAGGCCGATTGCGTGGACCAGAACTCAAACGGGGCCAGCGTCCCCAGCAGGGTGTTGTAGTTGAAGCGCCGGTTGTAGTTGAGCAGGGCGCTGTCGCGGCCGAACTCGCCCATGCGCATCGCGGCGTAGCGGGCATCCTTCACCGCGCCCTGCGCGTGCTGGGCATAGGCCCGCAGCCCGTCCTGCACGTTCTCCGGCAGGTCGGCCCACCGGCTGGGCGCTTCGTCCATGATGTCCAGCGCCGCCTGCTTGATGGCCCGCACCGCATCCTGCCCGCGCGTGTACCAAAGTTGGTCCAGGGCCACGCCGTTGTACAGCTCCGGCTTGACCACTTGCTCCAGGTCGGGCATGGTGGCGCGGGCACGCGGGCGGGTCGCGCCCGCCATCGCCATCTCGATTGCGCCGCGCATACTCTCGCGTTCGGCTTCGGGGAACTGGCTTAGAACACTGTCCCAACTTTCCCCGGCTTTAATACGAGCGGCCAGCGCTTCCTGCTGGACAAACTCGCCGCCGCCTTGTGCCGTCGCCTGGGCTGTACGCTGGTCGGTCAGCCGCTGCGAAATCTGCGCCTGGATGAAGTTGCGCTCGCTGGCCCGCTCGGCATTGCGGAACTCGACGCTGTTGACATCCACCTGCGTCGGAATGTCGCCTGCCCCGCCAGTCATTCGCGCGTCGGCGTTCACGCCCTTGCGCTGGCGGTAGGCGGCCACGATCTCGTCCCACATCTCCGTTGCCGAAGGCTGGGCAAACTCGCCGCCCGTCAGGTCGCCGCCCAGCTTCTCGTAGGTCTGCTCCACCCAGCCGTCCACTTCGTTAGCCGGGATGCGGTGCCACACCTTCGGATCACCCTTCCAACTAATCTGCGCCCCCGCGCCGGGATGCGTCTCGCTCCACACCAGCCGGTCGGCGTCCTGCTTGACCCACAGCATCTTAGCCGTGGGCTGCTCGGGCGTGGAGCCGCGCGCGAAGATGCTTTTGATCGTCGGGCTGTCCAGGCTGTCCACGATGCCCGCCAGCGTGTCCTGGGCCGCAGCTTTGCGCAGGTCGGCTTCCAGCATCGCCGCACCCTCGGGCGTCGGCACCATCGGCGGGTTGAGCTGGTCAGCCATGTCGGCGCTGTCCAACTCGCGCAGCCGCGCCGCTTCGGCAGGCGTGGCGTGCTTATCCAGCAGCGCGCTAAGTTGCTGGGCCTCGTCAATCGTCAGGCTCTCGCCCGCCTGCATCCGGGTGCGCAGGGCGTCCAGCGCCAGCTCGTCGGCTTGCAGCAGCGCCACACTGTCCACGAAATGCTCGCGCGCCGGCTGGCTCCCCAGCATGGCCGCTAGCCCGGCCTGCTCCTCGTTGCGCAGCCGGTTCCAGGCCGTGATGCGGTCCTTCCAGTGGGCGCTGTAAGCGGCCTCGAACTGGTCAGAGCGCAGCCCCCGGATTTGCTGCCGGAAGGCAATCACGCTCTCTTTGTCGGCCGCGCGGTACTCGTTCACCCGGTTGCGCCACGCCTGGAACAGCGGCTGCTGCTCGGGCGGCAGCATCTGCGCCATCTGGCTGTCAATCGCCCGCTGGTAGCGCAGTTCCTTGTCCACCATCAGGCGGTAGGCATCGTCCAGTTGCTGCTGGATCACGTCAGCCTTGACCGGCGGCGTCTCGCCCGCGCGCGTGGCCTGCCAGAAGGCATCCCACAGGCTGTCACGCTTGGCGAAAAAGCCTTCCCAGCCGGCGCGCCACTCCTTGAGTTGAGCGCTGATCTGCTCGGCCCCCGGCAGGCCCAACTCCGTCGCCTTCTCGGTGAAGCCCGCCACGCGCGCCTCGATACGGTCGAACTGCCGCCCGAAGAAGGCCCGCGCGTTCTCGCGGCTCTCCTGCCAGATGGCGTCAGCCGCCGCGCCCTTGCTCTTGCGGGCCAGCTCCACCGCCTGCTGGATGTCCAGCGCGTGGCGCTCGTGCGACGACCAGAACTCGTCCATCGCGTCGGCCCACACCTTGCCGAACGCGCCCGGCCCTTCGGCCGCCGCCCGCGCCGCCGCTTCGTCGCGCATGGTGGCGATGCCGCCCTCCACCAGGTCGTCAATGTGCGCCTGCACCCCCGCGCCGAACTCGCGCACTGCCGTTTCCAGCGCCGCCCGGTCGCCGGTCTTGGCCGCCGTTTCCACCGCCTCGCGCAGCGGCTGCACCGTCTCCATCCCCAGCACCTGATCGAGCTTGAGCCCGCTGTCGCGCTCGGCGCGGGCCACGAAGTTCTCAAAGTTCAGTTTCAGGTTCTCGCCCGTAAACAGGTCGGCCAGCTTGGCTTCGGTGTTGGCGTTGACGAACGCGCTCTCAATCTCAGCCAGCACCGTGCGCGGCAGCTGGCCGAACGTCTCCGGCGCGAAGTCGGCCAGCTTGCCCAGCAGCCCCCGGTAGGCTTGCGGGAAGTGGCGCGTAAAATAGGTGAAGTAGGCGCGCTCGCTCGCCAGGCGCTCGATACCCGCGCCGTGACGGGTCATGTCGGCCGGCCCCAGGTTGATGCGCTTGATCTTGTCCGACAGCCGGTTGAGCAGCGTGTCGCCCTTGCCCGCCTCGGCAATGACCCGCGCGCCCTCGTCCACCTGGCCCACCGGCACCGGCGTGCCCTTCGCCAGCGTCTCCAGCACATCGACCGCGCCCACGCCTTCCGAGTAGCGCGGCGGCACAAAGCCAAAGATGTTCTCAAACGCCTTCGCGCTCGTGTCCAGCGTGGTGCCGAACGCGCCGCGCGCAATCAGCGTGACGTTGTTGTTGATGAAATTGCGGATCGGGTAGCCGGGGTTGGTTTTCAGGAAGGCCAGTGCTTCCCCGGCCTTGACCAGCTCGGCCATGTCCTGCACGATGCCGCGCGCCTTCACACCGAACTGCACCACGGCCTGCTGCGCCGCCGCGTCGGTCAGCTTGCCCATCAGCTCGGCCACAAACAACTGGTCGGTATAGCCCGCGAAGGCCTTGCCGCCCAGCACGTTGCCCAGCCGCGCCAGCACGTCCGGGGTGAGCGCCGCCAGGTTGTTGGCCTGGAGCAGCTGCGTCACCGCCGCCTGCGCGTCCGGCACGCTCGCCAGCTTCTCGGTGAACTGCGCCAGCACCGCCGCGTTCTCGCCCTTGTCCAGCCGCTTGATGATCTCGTAAGGCGAGACGCCCAGCGTTTGGCCCAGCAGGTCCAGCAGCGGGCGCTCCAGCCGGCCGGTCGCCTGCCAGCTCGCCAGCAGTTCATCGGCCTGCGCCGCGAAGGTGCGCGTGATGCCCCGGAACGTGCGGCCCTCGATGGACGCGATAGCGTGGCCCAGCTCGGGCGCGTGCGTGCCGTCGGCAATGCGCTGCAAGCCGCGCACGATGCCCTCCACGTCATACACGCCCTCGGCGTTGCGGTTGGCCGTCAGGACGTGCGACACCGCGAAGTCGCGCACGATGGTCAGGATTTCGTGCGCCCGCGCCTGGGGGGTGAGCGCAAACAGGTTGAAGGCGTTCGCCAGCGTCGGCTTGGGAATGGGCGCGTCCGGCGCGCCGCCCGTCAGCTTGACGATGTTCTCGCGCCCGAACAGCTGCGCCAGCCGCTGCTCGGCGGGCGAGAGCGTGGTCTGATTGGCGAACTCCAGCGCCTGCTCGGCCCGCGTCACGGCCTGCTGCGCCTGGGCCAGCGCTTCGGTATCGCTGCCGGCCTCGGCCAGCTTCAGCCCCTCGCGCGCCGTCTCGGCGGTTTTCTCCAGCGCCGCCAGCTCCTCGGCCGTCGCTTCCAGCCCGACCAGCTTCCCGCGCAGCACATGCAGACGCTCAATCGGCTTGACCGCGCCCAGGATGACGTTGAGCGGGTCCACCACCAGGTGCCAGGTCAGGTCTTGTAGCTGCGCGCGGATCGCCAGCGCCCCCAGCGACGAGTAATATTCATCGCGGGCCATAATCGCCGCGTCGTGGTAGCTCGTCCCCTGCGCCACTAGGTCGGCAATCCGCTGCCGGGCCTGCACCAGCGCCCCCGCGCCGCCCAGGTCGTTGGGAATGGTGATGCCGTCCGGGCCAAATGCGATGTCTACGTTGGCGCTGTCGGATGCTAGCGTGCCCGCGTACCAGGCCGACTTGAAATTGCGCTTGAACTCGTCCAGCCGGGCCGGGTCTTGGGTGGCGTCCAGGTACTGCCGCAGGATGCCGTAGCTGCGCTCAGTGAACTCCGCGCCCACATCCAGCGCGGCCAGCGCCCCACCAATGGCCGTCGTCGTCACCTTGACCGGCTTGGAGCCCACCACCAGCCCAGCCAGCCCGCCCGTCCAGTCGTCAAAGTTCTTGTAGGCGTCCTTGAGCGTGGTGGAGATGCCGGGCAGCAGCCCCATCACAAAGCGCTCGGTGCCCGACAGCTTTTCCCAATTCGGGAGCTGGCTCAAATCTTCGGCGGCCACGTCCCAGCCAGGGGGTGGGGCGGGCTGCTCGGGCGCGCCGCCACGCCGGTTGAACGGGTCCTGCGGCGGGCCGTAGCGCCCGGTCAGCGTGGTGGTCGTGTTGCCGACCGTGACCGTCGTGGGCGCGGCCGGGGCCAGCGGCTGGCCGGCCAGTTGCTGCTGCGCCGTCTTGGCCGCCTGTTCGAGCGCGCCGCCGCCGCGCTGGGCGGGGTTGTTGGGCTTCGGGGTTCTAGGCATTTATCCAACCACGATACCAAGCGTAAGCTTTTGCGCACTCTCGCATGGCAACCCGACGAGCTCTCGGCTCCGTTGCCAATTCCTTTAGATGCGAAGTCCAAAGGTTCCGATACCTAGTTCGTTGAAGTTGCGCGTTCCGTAAGACTACTCGCCGCGTGGCAATCAATTGCCTGGCTTCATCCATGCCTAATGATCCATCATGGCAACCTGCCAAGCAGGCATTACACGAACGGCAAATCCACCACACATCAAGCGGATATTCGTATCCGCGCCAGTGGTGCCCATCCGTATCCCCAACGCGACCGCATAATTGGCACTCGGGCGCACGCGTTATCGTGCCGATTGAGACGGCCTGGCTAACCGCTTGGCGAGCTTTGGTCGCAAGTTTTACGGCTGTTTCCATTTAGGCTCCAATTCGCCAGTTGACAAGACCGTAGCCGTCAGCGCCGTACCCGCTGGCGAAGCCGCGCGTCAGGCCTCCGCCGCCACCCCCACCACCATCCGACGGCGTGTAGGTCTGCGAGCGGTAGCCGCTGACCGTCTGCGGGTCGTAGCGCGACCAGTTACCGTCGGCGTCAATGCGATAGCCCAGCGCCTGCATGAACTCCTCAATGCTGTTGAAGCCCGCGCCCCGGAAAGGCAGCTCGTTCGCCACGCGCGCGCTGATGCGGTTGGGCAGTTGGTTGCGGTTGCCGGTGCGCCCGAACTCCTGAATGGCCGCGCCGGTGTAGCGCGCCGCCCAGGCAATGTTGCTCATGTCGCTGGCCGCCGTCGCGGGCGGCTGCCCCGGCGTCGCGGAGTTGTAGCCGGGTTGGGGCGTCACGGTGCTGCCCGCAAACGTCGATGGGTTGTTATGCGCGGTCGTGGCCGGGCTGCCGGGGCGCGGCTGATTGGTGTTCGTCGGGCGGCTGCCCATCGCCGTGCCCGCGCCGAACGCCTGGCTGCTCATGCCGTGCGTGCTGGCGAACTGCTCCGCAAAGCTGCGGCCCCGGCTCACGCGGTTGGGGTCAATCGAGCGCCCGGCCAGGCCAGGGCCGCTGCTGCCCACGCCGCTTGTCCCCGTCTGTCGGGCCGCGCCCGGCACGCCGTTGGTGGGTCCGGCGCTGCCGTAGCCCGTCCCCGGCGGCAGCGCCGTCGGGCCGCCGCGTTGGGCGGTGGGGAAGCTCGGGTTGCTGGAGCGCGCCGCCTGCGGGATGCCCGAATACGGGTCGCCCACGTTGCCGGCGGTTGGGCCGCCCGGCTGGGGCAGCTTGCCCTTGCTCTTGCCGCCGGTGAAGCTCGGCACGGCCGGCGGCTGGAACGACGGCACAGCGGGGCCGGTGCCGCCCGCCTGCCCGTTGATCGCCGCCCAATCGGCGTTGGTGATGACGGGCTGCTGCGCCAGGTCGAAGTCCGGCGCGTCCAAGATGTCGCCGGGCTGCAACATCCGACCCAGGCCACCATTGAGCTTAGCCAACTCCACAAGCCAGCGTTGATTGCCGTAGACGTTCCCGGCGATGCTGGCCCAGCTGTCCCCGGCCTTGACGGTATAACTAGCCATACATCACCTGTGGAGCCTGCGGCGGCGCTTCCGGCTGGGTCGGCGGCGGCTGGGCGGGCTGCGCCTGCGCCAGCTTGCCCTGGTAGTCGCGCTGCCACTTCGCCATAAACTGCTTCGACAGGCGCTCGGCGTCAGCCCGCGCCCGCATCACGTCCAGCTGCGTCATGCTCATGCCAGCGGCACCCCCATCCGGTCAGCGCCGGTCTGCGCTTCACGCGTCGCCCCGGCCGGGTTGAAGATGGCGGCCGGCACGCCGCCCTGCGCCGGTGACTGGCCCTCGGCCCCCGGCACGCCCAGCGTGGCGTCGGGCGACAGCGGGTTCGCCATCTGGCCGAAGCCGCCCATCGCTTTCGGGTCTTGCTGCGCCTGCTCGGCCTGCTGCTGCATCATGCCCTGCGCCAACTGTTGGGCCAGCTGCTGAATTTGCCCGCTGGCGTTGGCCTGGATCAGCGCGATCTGGCCCGCGATCTCGGCCTTCAAGAACTGCTCCTGCGTGCGTTCCTGAATCATCTTGTCCGGGTCGGGCACGCCCAGCTCGTCCAGAATGTAGCGGTCATTCACCACGCCCATCTGGAGCAGCAGGTTGGCCCCGGCGATCTTCTGCTGCCGGTCGAGCGGCACGTCCGGCGTCAGCGTCACGCCCAAGTAGATCGTGTGCGGGTCAATGTCCTCGCTGTCAATGGCGTACTTGCGGGTCTGCTTGCCGTCCTGGCCGTAGCCCCGGATCGGCGTGCCGGTGTAGTGGCTCCACAGCAGCATCGTCTCGTAGATGCCGTTGTAGGCGCGCTCGCCGCACTCCTTGTAGGGCAGCAGCGACCCGATGGCCGTCTGCACGCGCAGGTTGTAGCCCGCGAACGTCTCGCCCGAGCCGGCCTCAGCCGTCACCAGCACCTTGCTGATGGTGGCCCGGTCAATCTCGCCAATGTGCCGGTCGTACAGCTCGCGCAGGGCCGGGTCCAGCCCGGTGCGCGGGAGCTTGCTCACCTTGTGGCCCGGCAGCACTTCCCACGCGCCGCCCGGCTCACCGTAGTTGCTCTCAATCGAGCCGGGGTCCGGTCCTTCCTTGACCACTTCCGGCGTGCCCATCGTCGCCACCGCTTCGCTCGCCATGAGCGACCCGGTGATGTTGGCGTTCAGCCACAGCTCGCTGCGGTAGATCGGGTAGAGCAGCGGCATCCGGCGATGCTCCGGGGCGCTGTCCAGGTTCGTGCCGCCCACCACCGTCACCCACGGCAGGAAGGGGTAGGGCAGAGCTTCCGGCTCCACCAGCCAGATCACGCTGTCCGGCTTCACGTCGCCCAGCGCGCTCTCGTCGTCGCCGGCCACGGCCCACACCGCGCGGCCGTCATAGTCGCTGTAGTCACACAGCAGGTATTCTTCGGCGGCCTTGTCCTGGTCCACCAGCTTCGCCAATTCGCCCGCCGCGTTGCCCCAAATGTCCATGATCTCCTGCGGGCTGCGGCAGGTGACGGACAGCACCGCCTCGGCCATGAAGTCCGAGTAGCGGGTATGCACCGTCTGCGGGTTGACCAAATTCACCACGAAGTCCCCATAGCGCCGCATGGCCTCATAGCGCCGCGTCTGCCCCTTGACCTTGCCCACCGCCTTGATCTGGGTCGGCAGGTGGATGACCTGGGCCACCACTTCGTCGTACAGCACCGCCGAGCGGATCACGTCCGAGCGGAACACCGACTGGCGCTTGGCGATCTGGCGCATGTTCCACTGCAAGCAGCGCTCCCACTCGTTGGCCGTCTGCCGCGCTTCCGAGCTGCTTTCGTCAAAGTCCTTGCCGATAGCCGCCAGCACCGACACCGGCTCGATCTGAATTTGTTCTTCCAGCCGCGAGAGCGCCCGCGTCGCGCCGCGCAGGGCGTCGTAGGGGGCGGTGGTGCGGTAGTTGCGCATCCATTGCAGTTCGGCCAGCCCGTCCGGCAGGCTGTACTCCAGGTGGCTCATGCGGTCCATCGCCTGCTGCATCACGCGCAGGCCCGCGTCGCGCTCCACCAGCGCGGCGGCCTCGGAGAAATACCACTCTTTATCTTTAGGCGGCACCTTCTTTCTCTGCCTTTGCCGAAGCGGCTAACCGGCGCTCAATCCAGCTATCTTCCGAAAAATACTCCACCGCTTCCTCAACGGTCATGTGGTTCTCCAGTAGAGACGCCGCATTGACGTTGATTTTGCGCTGCGCCTCATGTTGCATACACAAGCGATGGCGCGCGATAGCCGGCTTATCACACAGGGCGCACTGTTTCATATCTCCTGCTTTCTAGGCATGTTGCCTCGCCAGTCCCCCGAAGGGGTTGGGCTTGCGCTCGCGGCGCTGCCCGAAGTTGTTAGGGTCAGCCGCCGGCACCAGAAACACATCCGGCATCCCCAGCACCGCCTGTAGCACGCTGTCGGCCGCGTCCCAGCCAGGGTCATGCTCGCCCACGTTGGGGTACTCGATCAGGAAACGCCGCAGGTTGTTCAAGAACGGCGTCTCGGCGTCGGCAATCCGCAGGTGGCCGAACTCCAGTTTGGGCGCGAGCCACTGGTACAGGCGCTGGGCCTTCGAGAGCTTGCCGCCGACCTTCTTCATTTCGACCTTCAGGCTGGTGTCCAGCATGCAGAACTGCATGAAGTCCTCGCCCTTGCCGTCGCCTTCGATGCGCGTAATGAGCCAGTTGGGGAAGCCCGACTGAGCCTTCTTGACATAGCTGTGCGCGTCGGCCATCGAACACTGCTCCAGCACGCCGTCCACCACCACCGCGCCGCCCTCGGGCAGCTTGGCGAGGTAGGCCAGCCCGAAGTGCGACTGGTCGGGGTTGCGCTTGGTCGGGTCGGCCACGCTGGCGTAGTCCACGCCGCCCACCATCGGCCAGAACGGCTTGATGGCGTGGCTGGGATAGGACTGAAACTTGTAGACCCGGTTCAAGCCCACGCTCAGGTCGAGCAGGTACATGCGCGGAAACTCGGTCTTGCCCGCCGTCAGGTCTTTGGCCTGGATGCCGTTCAAAATGGCGTCCGAGAACATCTCCGGCCAGGCCAGCACCCCGTCCTTGTCGCGGGCGGGGATTTCCAGCCAGGCGTACTGCCCGCTGGCCTTCGCCGTCATCAGCGTGTCCTGCTGGTTCCAGGGCGTCCCCACCAGCCCGACAGGCGTGGTCGGCCCGCCTTCTTCGGTCGGGTTCGCCATCGGGATAATCGTGCCGGAGAACAGCTTCTTGACCCGCTGCAATTCCCGGTCGGACGAGGTGTTTTCTTCGTCGTGGATGTCGTCAATCAGGATGCCGGCGCGCGGGTGGTGGCCGATGATCTTGCTCTTGTAGCCGTAGCCGACGAAGCAGGGGTCTTTGGTGCGCAGCCGCCTCCACTCGCCGTAGTCCATATCGGTGCGCTTGACTTCGTAGCCCTTGTCGCCCCAGGTCACGGCCTTGTCCGGCACCACGTGCGGGAAACACGCCTTCCAGCCGACGTTATTCTCGATCAGGTCAGCGATGAAGGTCATGTTCTCGTGCGCCAGGTCGTCACCGGCCTGGAACATGGCCCACTCCAGATGTGGCCGCAGCCCGAGCTGGTAGGCCATGTAAGTGATGGTGGTGGTGGTCTTGGTGGAGCCGCGAAACGCCTCCACGCCCCAATCGCGCCCCGCCGCGCGGGCGGCATAAATGTGCCGGATCATGCGCCGGGCGTGCTTGGGGCAGGCCCGGTTATGCACCGCCGCGTAGAACGCAAAATACCCACCGGGGGTATCGGAGTTGATCTTGGCGCGGAACTCAGGCGGGAGGTCAGCCATTTAGGGTGTCACACCCCACAGATAAGCCGTGACGCCCCACAGGACGGAAGGGCGACCCGCAAGCCACTGGAACGGGTCTTTGTTGGACTTGTCGAGATTGCAGGCCCGACAGGCCGGGACAATATTGTCCGCAGAAAAACCGCCGCCGCGCGACAGCGGAATAAAATGCTCCTTCTGGATATCGGTCATTGGATTGCCGCAGTAAGCACACATCCCCTGAAAATGCTGTATGGCACGCCGCCAGTCACCGAGAGTGAGGCCGTTTGAAAGTCCGCGCTGCTTTGCCCTGCGGGAGAGATTCTCAACTCGCTTCTTTTGGCGATAGCCAGCATCGGTTTTGCGACGCTTTGCCATGTATTGACGATTCTTGACCTTCTCCAGCTCGTACAAAAGTGGCGCTGTTTGGCGGCGATCCTTTTTCCACTCGGCACATCTGGCACGATGTTTTGACAATACGGCAACGTTCGTATGCAGAGTAATCTTGGCTCTTGCATAGCGACATTCCTTGGAGCCGCACAGATGAGCATTGAAGCGGCGGTGGGATATGTCCGTGCCACAGATCATGCAAGCTCGCGACGGCGCAGGGGTTTCCATTAGCATTTACAATAACACGTTGTGTTTGTGTATGCAATATATGTTCGTCGGCGCACACTTTGTCAATACATCTTGATTGTGTCTCCGCTTTGCGTTATTCTGTTTGCACGCTGGAGAGACAACCGGCCGACTTGCCACTGTAACCACGCCGGGGGTGGATGACCCCGGATTACCCAGCTTGCGGGGCTGGGCGTGAGTGAAATTCTCACTTCTCACCACAGGAGAAGGCTCCGGTCGCGGGGCCTGCCGACGCGGAAACGGGGAGAAAGGCTGTTCTGCATTCACCGGGCGCACTGGCAGCCACCATCCTTGCAAGTGATGTTATCCCCTAGTACCCTGACGATGCGATACGCTGGCTCCATACTGCTAGCTACGCCAATCAGCCCCTAACAAGGGCTGATTCCGCTTCCCCGCTTCACCAACTGCTAGGCACGCCAGCCCGCCCCACAGCCGCGCAACAGCATCTAGAACGGCGTTTTCGCCGCGCATAACGCGGTGACTTGTCTAGCCTTGGGCCTACAGAAAATAGGGGCTTATTTACGCGCGACATCCACACATCACCAGCAACCAATCACCAACCAATACCCACCCCCACCACCCGCCCGCGCATTTGTTCTAGTCCACTGTCCTGCCCTCGCCTGCCC
>ERZ869929.301-NODE-301-length-33726-cov-11.359924_pt1 | contig 33726 bp, 43 predicted proteins | sample MGYA00579312_ERZ869929 | MGnify/ENA primary metagenome ERZ869929 (study PRJEB32216, sample SAMN09231818) | wastewater metagenome | place: USA: Maryland | collected 2016-08-09 | study: EMG produced TPA metagenomics assembly of the PRJNA472060 data set (Reclaimed... | reverse complement strand
TTCTAGCACTCGGAGATTATAATTTGTAAAATCCACTAAAACAAATTACTTTTTTTATGCGAAAGTGAGTGCTAGAAAAAACCGACAAATAGAGGACCAAAAGCTGAGTACACACCCTTATGTGATTATTTTGTGTTGAGTGATTAATTAACCATAGGCTACCCTACGCCACATTCCCAGAGCCAGTATCGCTCACTCAATTTTTGACCCTCTATCAAGATAAACTGAGGGGGAAAGCTCTATCGCAGTTAATGAACATTGTTAAGCGGTTCACTCAAAGACTTTTAATTCCTACTCGTGTTAACCCGAGTGAGCTTTTTGTCTGTATAAACTGCATCCCCCATCAATTCATCTTCACTTATTACATTTTACCTCCCACTTTATGCGATAGCAAGTGATAACTGTGGATATCTTAGCTTGGCATTTCAATTTTGATTAAAAAAATCTCAACCTCAACAATTCCGCCCGCTTTAGGCTTAACCCAGAAGTCAAAACTCCCCGCCAACCTTTTGTCATTTTGAAAAAGAGCATCCGCAATTCCTTTGAAAACATTGTCAGTGTCAGGGTGGGTATTATCGGTATAAAATACCCTTAGATTCATTACAGCTTTATAGCCGTCAGGGATCGCAATCGGTTTCAATAACTTCCCCTTTTTATCAAATCCCTCTTTGAGTTTAGAGTGCTTGATAACATAATTTTTCCACGCCCCGTAGCGCTGATACTTCGGGCTCCACTTGCTCCCTTGTGTGGTTCGGGTGTAGGGGATTGCATTACCCTCCAAATCCTCCTGATTGCCCGGTATTAAAAAATGTATCCTCTCGCTTGTATTCATCTTTACATTATATCAGCACTGGACCCAATTGTTAGGCACATTCTCCGAGTATCGAAAACACTCAGTGTTTTTGCAGAGATTGATTTTATTCTGTGTCTTGTGTCCGAAAATCATCCGCACCACCACGATCCCTTTTTTGTGGCAATTAAAACACTTATCGCTGACAATAACCCGATCCTCTTTTTCCTCGCGCACGAGCTCCCGCCCGTTTATGTCAAACCTTTCCCTCATCTAATTGTTTTGTATTATTTTTACCAATAAGATCGACCCGCCCAGACCTAATCATTTCATTGACCCGCATCTTTGCATCGAGCATGCAGTTTTCGTAGATCCTCCGCACACCAGCACGCTCCACTTCGGTCCAATCCTCGGGTTGCATTTTGTAGCCGTAATTCCAACCCATAGAGCGATGATAGTCGGGCATGATAGCCGAGATGTGACTGCCAGTGATAGATCCGCTATTAAAAAACGCCTTGTTGCCCGTTATGTGGGCATAGAGAGCCGCCTCAAGCTCAGACTCATCAATAGGAATAAAGTCATCCTGACCGAACCCGCGCATCACTTTAAAATATCTAGATTTTGTCATTTTATTCAAGTAAAAGATTACTATCCTCCATATGCTCTGCGAGGGTTTTCCCATTTTTCATAATTGCGTAAGGTAGGAATATCTGCGGGATCGTGACCATGTTTATTTCAACGAGAGCGAGCTGTGAATCCATCCACACTTTGATTACTCGCCAAGCGGTCCTGATAGCCTGCTCCTCATTTACAGATCCCCTGCGTTTTGCATTCGCATCCGTTTTAAATATCTCAAGAACCGCCCGCCAATTGCACGGCAATTTAAATGACATCGGCTTGCCTTTTATATTCATCTTGAAACTGACTGCAGATACATAGGGACCGTCATACTCGGTCATCATTGCCATGACCCCGTGCTTTGAAAGCATCCGTTGTATTTCACCGATAGTCTGCTCTGGTTCTATTTTTGTTGTGTAATTTAAAAGTGACATTTTAAGAAAAGACTGCATTATTCGCACTGGTTTTTTGCTTGTTTGCCTGTGCTTTTATTTTCGGGATTAGATCGTTAAACTTTTCCCGAAGTTTGCTCGCTGATAATATATTCTGTGACCAAAATTGATCGTTCTGTGTCCACTTAATCATGTAGTGAATCTGCTTGTAGGTACGCCCATCGATACGAAATAGCTTGTTAAAATCCTCCGCCCACTTCTCGGGCTTGCCTTTCATATCCCACTCCTGATTATTTCTTTTGATAAGAGAAACGAGCAGATCCACGCATTCCATATCCTCAGGCGTATATTTTATTATTTTTGCATCCTCTGGTTTTTCATCTCCACCGAGTCGAGCGCTGTTATCCTCCACATCCGATCGTGGCTTTGCCTCAATCAATTTGACCTCGGGCATCATTTGAATCAAAAGGTCTTTGTAGCGTGAGTCAATTTTGCGATCCGCCCGGATAGTATTATGCTCATTCCAATCAAGTATGAAACTAACAAGGTCATCGTTTAGGGGTTTTATAAATCCTTTTGCTACCAATATTTTGAAGTCATCCTCGGCAGCATTTATCAATTGCATTATCGTGTAAGCCTCAACAATTCCGTCATCGTCAGCGTGCATACCGAGGTGGAAGTATAAAGATTGTGCAGATGGCGACATCTTAAGGAACCGTGCTGAGCTTGTAATTTTTTGTGTAAACATCCTCCTACTTCCCATTGTATTTTTTATTTTAAATATTTATAAAGTACATTATAGCATTTGCTATGCTATGTCATCAACGGTTATCCACAGCTTACAACAATTTTCCCTCGTGAATACCGAAATCATACCAATCAGATGCCTTGTAAGTCTTAAGCTCGCCCAGATCGTGACTCTTTATCTTACCACCTCGCTCCAACACTCCCTCCCTAAATCTCCTGTGACTATCGAGAGCCTCCTGAATAGTGATGGTTTCCTCAAAGCGTTCCTCAATTGTTTTTCTCCAAACCTTTACCCTTTTCGGCACACGCTCGCCCCGCAAAGCTGCCCAACCACGAGCCGTGATGAGCCACACGCCCGGAATACGATGCTTTGACCCCTTATACATCACAGGTGCCACCAGACCGAGCTTAGATGCCTTTGTGGTTCGGCACTTAACCGAGTGTGGGACATTTAACTCAGGTACCCGCACCTGATTAGCCTCCGTGAACGAACGCCCCGCATTTTGCCATTTCCTGACCTCCTGAGCCATACTCAAAAGGAGTAAAGCATCCCAAGTGTCGAATATGTAGATGTACTCCCGCATAGATGCCTCGCAGTTAGCACACCTCTCCTGATTTTGTAGCTCAGGCATAGATGCAAAAAGCGTTGCTTTCAGTCTATTGAAATCATCGATAAGGGCAGGGTCATTTTTGATTGCTGCCACGGTCATTTTTACCAAAGCCCCGAGCTTACCGCCGTGGTACTGAATCTCGCTAGCCATTCTTTTTAAAAATTACATTTTTAAACAAGCGATCAAAAAACATTCTTTTCTGACTACCCCTCATTCCGATTTCCTCATCGTAACGCTCAATGGCGACAACAGTCACACTTTCAATATCCTCCGCAGCCATATCGATACCGATAAATCTTTTGCTTACTTTTTCAGGTTTCTCAAACTTCTCGCCAGATTCATAGAGTGTGAGTGTCGCCTTTAATTGCGGTGTACTCCACCCGAGTGCTGACCTAAATATTTCAGGGTCGAGATGTTTTTTCAAACCATCGATAACCTCGTCTCTTTTTAGATTTAAAATATTCATAAAAAAATATTAATAATAATTATTTACCTCCGGGACCGCCCGCACCGCTACCAGTCCTAGACCCATCACCTCCACCCGGACCACCTGAACCAAGATTCAGAGTCCGCATCTCCTTGTTGCTATTTGCCACCTCCATATCGTGCAGGTTTTCCCTGTAGTCACCCTGACAAAATGTTTCAAATATCCACCACGCCATCTTTGCCCGATCGTGTTCGTTATCCATACAGAGCGACCCAAGATCCCGAGATAGCACCGATTCGATAGCCGCAATCGACACTAAAGTTTTGTTTTGCTTTCCGTTTGTTTTTTCTTTTGTAACCATAGATTTATGATTTCTTTTTATCTAGCTCTGCCTGCACATCGACTAGTGCCTTTTTTAATATCTCAACAAAATCCTTAAGCTCCTGTTTGATGTCAGTCCTCAATTGGAAGTTTAGATTGCAAATACCCATCTTATAATCAAATGTTTTTCTGTCCACAAAGTCACTCACTAATGTATTTTTACTTTTTGCCATATATTTTTATTATTTTTAAATATTAAACCCCTGCAAACGCTGTGTCTTACCCGACTCGTCAACAAATAACAAATCCCCCTTGCCGAGCAACTTCTCTGCACCCTCCTCATCAAGCATCACTCTCGAATCAACCTCCTTACTCATTTTTAGTACGACCTTGGTAGGGAAGTTAACCTTGATGTCACCTGATATTATTTTGGTACTCGCACGCTGTGTTGCAATGATCACATGAATACCGCAAGCTCTACCTTTCTGTGCGAGCGACTGAACATAAGAGCCAGTCTGCTCTTTAAGAGCGAGATCCGCGTACTCATCGATTATAACGAACTTGTAGGGAATGGTTGATACCTCAGCAATATTTTTTATTTTCATTTTCTCCATCAGCTCGTATCTTTTATCCATCTCTTTATCAAGCATACTGAGTGAGATTGTAATGTCCCGGTGATTGCTTTGATACTCAGCAACTCGCCCCTCGTATTCTTTAAGCTCGACTCTTTTCGGATCGAAAAGGTGTAGCTCCGCGCCTTTGATTGTCATAAGCTGTCTGATGACCGAGTGCAAAAATACTGACTTACCTGACCCTGAGCTACCCGCCACGAGAATGTGTGGTGCCTCTCGAATATCCATGCGAACCACGGCTCCCATAATGTCGATACCGATAGCCAGATTGAATCCGTTCGCAGCAGGTTTCTCTGACGGGAATGTTCGAACCTTGTTCGGAATCTCGAAACCAATAAGACCAGAGTCCGCGATCGGTGCCAGTATTCGAATGCCCGAAGTCTTTGTAGCAAGCTCGATGTCTTTCACAAACGATGCAATCTTGCCCATTTTTAAACCAACTGAAGGCTCGTAGCAGTAGAGAGTGATAGCACTCCCAACAATCATAGAGTGGTACTCAACCCCGAGTCCATGCTCGGCTAATTTTGCTTTTATTTTTTCTTGAATTGTCATATTGTCATAATTAAGTGTTGATGCAGAAACAAACTTTGTAGCGACAGCATCGAGATACTTTTTCATCGCTCCTTTTTTCTGTATTTTCTTTTTTAGAAAGTCTGTGATGTTATCTACATTCATTTTTTTAAACTGAGCCTCCCGAACAGAGTCAACATCGAGCTTGTGAATATAGGCGAGTATTCCCACCTCTTTATCATAGAACGCGTTGAAGTTTGGTAGATACACCTGCTTGCCGAGTAGCGCGTCAGTTATGTCCTCATACATTCGATAAAAGAACTCAAACAAAAGTGGTGTCTCGCCATAGATCATCTCGTAATTCAAACACTGTGGTGCAGTCTTGTCTTTATTCTCAGTGGTTTTATACTCAGAAAACATAATCGAATACGGTGCCTCGCCAAGCTCTGCATAGACTAAGAAAAAGTTAAATGCTGCTTGAATTAGTTTTGCAGGATCAATATCGTCCGCACCCGAGTGCTTGCCTGTAAACTTGTGGTCCCGGATTTTTATTCTACCCTGCGCATCTCTGTAAACTAGGTCAGGTATTCCTTTAAGCGGAATAGGCAACACCTTGCCATCAACCTCAACCTTATATTTTAGTGTTTTTTCAACGAGCAAAACATCTTTTATTTCTGTACCATACCCAAGCTCTTTAATGTAACCAAAAAAACATGATGCGTATCTTTCCTGAAACTTTGCTCTGTTTGGTACGATATTGTCCCATTCGATAAGCCCGTCAGAGTAGGCATTCAGAAAGTCGAGTCCGACCTGATGAGCATACATGATAGCCTCGCCATCGTCTGCAGGCGTAGAGTGATCCCCACCGCCAAAATATGCCTCCATAGCCTTGTGCAAAGCAGTCCCGAGTACACTCTTTGCTTTCGATGTTGTTTCAAAGTAATCCCCGTTGATGTTGTTCACCTTAAACATGAACGGATTTGTAGCAAACTTACTGAATGACGAGTAGCTGTAGTGATCGAGAGGGAATCCTTGAATCTCCCCCTTATTATCTTTCGATCGTTGGATCTTCGGGATAATTGATTTCTTGAGAGATATCCTCTGCGTTTTTTTCCTCTTTTTTGTTTGGTTTTTCATCTTTTTTATTTTTACCATCTGCTAAAAAGTTACCCATATTTAGATTGGTACTTTCTCTAAGTTTTTTCGCCTCCTCGACTACAGAGTCCTTGTTGTCCTCAGCAAGTGCCTTGTTAATGATTTCATTCTTAGGCAATAGCTTAGAAAATTGTTTGAGTACAGTCTTAAACCACATCCAATGCTCTGGGTCATTTTCAGGATTCCAAGGCGAGTATTTGCCAGTCGGATCGTACGATTTAGAAAACCTTTTAGCATGATCGATGATGTCCTTTCCGTTCATGTATTTGACATTCTCCTTGCCACGGAAAGTGACGATCACATAAGCGCCCACGGGTTTACCCCTCTCTGTGCTAGAGAGAGTTATATCAACCTCGTGCCTGAGGTCACCGTTAACAAAAGATGTTTTGTCTTTTTCACGGACCAACGCAGCACTGATTTTGTCTATACCCGCTTGATAAAAAAGAGTAACAAGCCCCTGATAGCCCATTTGAAACTGAGCCTCAAGAACCTTGATGTATTTGTCCCCCTCCTTTTTGGAGTTATTGTAAGGCAATACATATGCCTCCCCGGACACATTCGATGGCATAAATCCCATCTGTGCCATCATCATATACGAATTGATGAGCGAGCTTTTAGTACACTCCAAGAGCTTCGGAGTGCGCTGAGTATCCGCAATCACTGCAGACATAAACTTCAACGCTTTATTTTCGTCAGAAAAAAAGTTTTTTATCTGCTTTAAATAATTCGTATTTAAAAACACCTTCAAATCATTCTCCGAACTAAAACCTACCTCTTTGTTGTTGTCTGACATTGTAACTTTTGATTATTTATATCTAGAGATTGACCGAACCCTCTCGCACTATAGATATAAAACTAATAATATTCGCACCGAGAAACATATATCTTTTTTTCTTACCCTTGCCAGTGAGCAAGCCCTTAAGATAATTGCTCTTCGCCCGATCCAAAAGCACTAGCTTTCTGTACGGTCTCACATCGTCTGAGCCAATCCAAGGAAAGGCATTCATTCGAGCAAGGTCCGTGAGAGAGTAATACTCCTCAGGATTTAACCTCTTGATCTTTATTGTTTTTGTTTTTCTGATCATGCTGTAATTATAATTGATATGTCATCACTTGCCAAGCTAGGTTGTCCACAGCTATCGGATTAATTCGGGATTCTGATAAATGTTGCCGATGATTTCCCAACCAAGAGTTACTCCATACAGATGATCACAATAAGGTTTATCTTCTTTGATTCTTCTACAAGCAAAAGCAGAAGTCTCTTGATTCCAACAAACAACTACACCGCCTTCTTTTTGCCTTCCGTCTGTAAAAATAATATCCCCCTCATATATATCCTTTCCATTTTTGTCTTTGAGTCCTGTGTATTGCATCCAATCAAACATATCAAATTGACTGCGCGGAAACTTGTCATCGACACTCCACAAACTGTAATGTGTGATTGTTCCGTCTGCGTTTATTTCTAAAGCAGGTTTAATCATTTTTTCATTAGACCTGTCCCAAGCCCTAAACTTTATTTCTCTCATATATTTTCGCCAGTTAATAATAATCCGTTAGCCCCCACAACCACCTTAAATTGATCGTAATACTTCTGAGTCGTCACGATCCCCATTTTCCTGCGTCTCTTTTCCTCGCTCTTAAGGTAAGCGATCAAAGCCTCCTCCGTTTTGAAAAACCTGCCCAAAACTATTTTATTATTCTTTGACATGGATGTTTCTATATTTGCCATCATTGCGCGGATAAAGGTGTATGTGATCGGGGAAGTGTTTGTGACAATCGATGTGCAAAGGATTCTTACTGTGATACACCACAATCTCGTCATCCTGTCTGACCCCGTAAAGCCTCGCGAGATTCGGTGCAGTGACCCAGTGGTCCTGACCATCGCTCTGACTCGTTACCCACCCCGGATGAATAAAAACTTTTAACCTATCGCTCTTGATTGTCATACTCTGGTTCTTTAACACTACAAGGGCATGTTTGCGTTCCGACTCCACGCATTGTGTGACCCTCACCGTCCTGCTCGTCCGTTGATACTTCGCCATCACCCAAACAGAATGCACAAACCTCCTCAACCTCGCATTTCTCTTTGCACTTAGAGCATCGGTACAGCTTGCTCTCCGACATTTCCCACGCCTCTGCCCTGTGACATTTTGAAATCAAAACCTTTTCAGTGTCCATTTTTTAAATAATTAATTAATGCATCTTGTAAAACGACCCAAACACTTTTCTCAGGGATGCCTTCTGCCTCATTAACCCTGATCTCCAAATCGTCCAAATCTTTCGCATAGTATATTTTGCCACCCCTTATTTTTGACCAACAATCTCGACAATAGGACTCTTCAATCGGGACCCGTTTGTGACATCCCTCAAAGTAACACTCCTGCTCTTCGTCCTCCTCTAAATGAACACGAACATCCATGACACATTAATTTTTAATTATTCTACTAAAGCACTCCGCATTCATTTCAGATACAGCCGACACATGTGCCTGAAGACCTGCTATTTTAAACTGCTGAAAGTAGACCATGCCAATCAAAGCAGGGACCACAATCAAACTCACGAACCCAGCCCAAGTGTACATTTTTTCTTTTGTCATATTATTTGATGTTGTATTTCTTTTTTAAATCGACCACGATCTGCTTTGCGAGCATTTGCTCTACGATCGACATACCTTTCTGAACCTCATCATCCCCCGCCTTTGTGCCTGCAGATGAAAGGTTTGTAAGATTACAAATCATCTCCCCCGCAGTATCTAGAATGTGCTGTGAAATCTCCAAGTCCACATACTCCTTTGATGCATCAGGAATGAGATACGCCACATTCTTTTTTATATCCGCTTTGATCCTTTCGTTTGTTGTCATAAAAATATAAATTAACTTTTAAATATTAGTCCCACCACATTCGCACTACGACCAAGTTTTTGTAGATAACATAGTCAAGCTCGTCCACACCCTTATCGTGAGCAAACTTCATCATACCCGCCAACCCGACCGCATCCTCTCTTGAGAATGAAACGACAAGAGTGTCGTCCTTATTTTCCCAGTAACTCTTCATTGAAAAATCCACAACCTCCGCACCTGAACCATGTATCATTTCATTGATGACCAATCGCTCAGGTAAATTATTAAACCCGTCTACTGCTGTCTTAACCTCACTTGTTTTTATTGAATCCATGTTGTTGTTTTTAATTAACTTTTTTGTAATAAGTTAAGTTTACCTCGATAGCGTTTGATGTCAAGTGATAGCATAGGGGAGTTATCCACTCCTACCCCAGACAGCAAAAAACCCGCAATTAAGCGGGCTTTCAGCCGAAAAAAAACCTCCGATCGTAACCACTCGATCAGCAGAATAATAGTACCACAAGAAAAGTAAAATGCACACCCTTGCGAGTGTGCATTAAACGGTCGAATGACTGCACCCGGAGTAGATACACTCCCTGATGCATCCTCTAAAGACTAAAGTAGGCAACAACAGCGTACTGAGCCGATCGGGAAAAGTTACTAACCCTATTAGAGAATGCGTGAGGGAGTCTATGACTCCAAAATTAATTATTCCTTACCCGACATTGATCGGAGTTTTGAAATAAAATCATTCAAATAATTTGATCCACGACTTACGATCAGACCTGTGAGAACAGATCCAACAAAAGGCACAGTCGATAGAATGCCTACAGCTCTAAACAAGTCGGCATTGTAAACGATACACAAAATCACAGCGACTGCGGCTGCGATATAACGAATGAGATGTGTCCTTTCTTTTAAAAGATCCACCACAAAATACTCAACGATTGCCTCAACCAAAATAGCCAAAACAAAAATAGATCCTAATGCTTCAATCATATATTTTACAAATTAATAATAATGAAAATATTATACTACTCTTTTTTTCAAGACTCTATACCCCCCGAAATATGGTGGACCGTCCACGGACAACCAATGGACCGCCTAAGGTAAGTAAAGATAAGTAAAGTAAATATAGGATATTAAATACATACAAAAAGCCCCCACCTTTTACAATGAGAGCCTTTGAAAGTCATATGATTTGACAGTCTTTTGTAAGACATATGGGAATCTTTGGAATCTAAATCCTCGTTCCCTTATTGACAAGTCTATCACAAATTGTGTGATGTTACAATAGATCCTTAATTTTCGTAGAAATAGGCACACCGATCTTCTTAGCCACGGCAGTCGCATAAGACAGGGGATGATTGTTATCGCTAGACGGCGCATACTTCTCGTAGAACGAGAGTAGGGTGTCAGATGGTGAATATACCGAGCTAAGCCCCGAACACGCCCGTGTGAGCAAGATTTCAAGAGCATCAAGCCCTTTCTCGTAGGTCTCGAACACGCAAAACCCCTTGTCATCCTTTCCGATCGCTAGACTAGCGAAAAGACCCATATATTTAATGTTGCCCGGATTCTTATTCCTGAATGAGCGCGATCCCGCGAAGTACCCCTCGAATGACTGAATAGCCAAAGCCCAAGCCCGGATTTTACTCTCAGGTGTTCCGATCCTCTCGTTAGCCTTTCGAATAGACAACGGACCAAAATACCCCGATTGTGGACTGATGCCTTTTTTAGTCTGCCATTTTTTGAGAGCGTCCCGTGTTTTCATACCGAAATAGTTTGTCTCCTCGCCCGGAGATCCTGCACCCTCAAGAGCGATCATCGTGTCAGGGTGAGCATTAAGCATTTTCTGAAGCTCTTTGACATCAGGATGAGTAGTACCGACACTTAATTCTTTTGAAAATCTGTATGGCATAATTTTTACTTGATCCAAAAAAGTTTTTGGTATCTCTGTGAACGCAATTATATCACGAACCCGAAACTGATACTCAGACCAGAGAAAATATCCGTAGCCCCCGAATAGCCAGTTTTTTAATTTTGCGAGCCACCCCCTGCCCCAAGAGTTTTTGAAAAAGATTTTGTAATCTCCGTTTGAAAGTTTTTCGTAGCCGTACCAGATAGTGTAGTGCAAGCCCCTCGATGGATCGGGCTTTACAGGCACAGCATCCCACTTGCCACACTCAGTAGATCCCGTGACCGCACCATTCAGACTTATAGCACTTTTGATAGATTCAATCTCAGCATAGACCACGGCAAAGCCCGGCATTTTGTGCTGATGCGCACTGTCGATCATTTCGTCAGTTATTTCAAAATCGACATAAAGTTTTTCAGAAAGGGAAGTGTCATTTTTTATAAGCTCAATGACTGCACATCCGATCTTTGTAAATACCAAAGCACCGATGCGCGGATAAGTCCCCGACACATCAGGAATACCATCAAGCATTTTGCAAAGTTTGTATGCAAAGCGGGGAGAGATATTTACAATTTTCCCAGTCACTTTGAAAATATATAACATCAAAAGCTCTGCGATCGCGTGCGGTACGCAAGCTCCTAACTGCATTTGATCCAAGACCTCAAGAGCAAGTAGATACTGCTCGGTAGCTGTGTATTTATCAGGTGCTCCACCAGACTCGCGAGCCTGAACCGATGCCAAAGTAATGTCACGATAATCAAAAACATTCGGCAATGCTCCAGTGCCTCGCTCAAGCTCCATACCTAAAAGTTTTTTAAAAAAGTTATTTATCATCGCGCATATCTTGTAATTTATTAAGCATTTTTTTAGGAATAGCAAAGCCCATCTTGCCGATGTTTTCCATTATTGAAATGAGTTCGGTGAGAGCTAGAAAAGCGATCACTGTCTCGTCTGAAATACCATCGATAAAAGGGAACGCGATGCCCGCCAAGTGAGCTGCCGAAATGAACCCGAAGTATATTACACATTTTGTGGCAGAGCGAAAAACTTTTGCAGACTTGATCTCCTCGCCCGATAATTTAGCCGACCAAATACCAGTGACAAAATCAAACACAATCATAATGGCAATAGCGATCAGAGCTTTCTCCTGAGTAGCATCAAAAGAGAAAGTGTAGATAACATAAACAATCGCTCCAAAACATTTCATTATGAAATTAGAGCATACGCTACTAAGCGCACTTGCTGTGTATGGGATTATGTCTAGATGTTTATCCATAGTTTTTAAAAATTAATTACCAACAGAAAACTCTGACCTCTCCTCGTCCTCCGTCTCCACCTCGTCCTCCAGTATTAGTACCTCCACCTCCTCCACCTCCTCCACCTCCCGGAGCGCCACCGTCTCCACCTCGTCCTCCAGTACCACTATTATTTCCCGCACCTCCACCTCCACCGTCTCCACAACCATAACCACTACGAGATGTTCCCGTACCGCCCGCACCTCCTTGTGTTGTTCCTGCAGTACCTCCACTACCAGATCCATATGTACCATGAGTACCACCCGCACCACCGTTTGCTGAAGTACCCGGAGAGCCTGAGTTTACACCTCCGCCAGAGCCACCTCCGCCCGCTCCATAAATCGAACCTCCCCCATCCCTACCTGCGAATGTTCCTGAGCCGACAGATCCACCTCCCGCACCACCACCATATTCAGCAGATGTGCCAGCCGCACCAGATACACCCGCAGCACCCTGACCTGAAATAGCAGTCGAGCTTGTTGCAAGTTTTGTACCACCAGAACCACCTGCAGTATCACTTGTTCCCGGAGTACCTCTGATACCACCATTCGCACTTAAATAAGATCCGAAACTTGATGCAGATCCGTCACTTCCCTGAGATCCTGAACCTGCGACCCCACCATTACCACCACTGCCACCCGCAGGGACCGTGACAGCAACAGTCGAGGATAGATCACTCGCTCTAAATAATTTTCTAGCTATTTCTCCTCCTCCACCCCCTCCCGCACCCTCTCTTTCATTTCCTGCGTTAGCACCATTAGCTCCTGATCCGCCTCCACCAGAACCAACACAAATAACCTCAACAAACTTCGCACGGGCAGGTTTTACCCAAGTGCCGTCAGCCGCAAAAATCTGAACACTATTGACCTCCATTAGTTTTATTACAGTCGCAGATAAAGCAACCCCAACCTTGACAGATGTTTGTGTGGTAGAAATTGCTCCCGCAGTCGCACTCAAATAATAGTCCGCACCGATCGTCAAGCCTGCAAAGCCAGTCATTAAAATACTGTGAACAATATTCACATTCGCCGAGCTAGATGCCGCCTCCTGAGCGAATCCAACAAAATTAGTTTTTGTAGTATCATCAGCATCGCACTTGTATGCCTTACCATCTCCTGAATCAATATATACAGCATCGCGAGCAGACAAAGCCTCTCCTGCGACAAGAGTGATGATGAAGTCAGCGGCTATAATATCTTGTCCGTCTTTTATCATAATTATAAAATATTATACTGCGTTTATATTAATTTGTATAGAAACAGTCATCGCCTCAAGTGCCGTTTTTACCCATCCACCAGTGAGTGCGCGATTAAACATTAAACCAGTATCTGCAGATGCAGTCCCGTCAATAAAAAGGGCGAACTCTTCGTATGTTCCGTTGGTGTCAGATTTAGAATAATAAAAATCTAAAACAACACTGTCATCCGTTTGAGTCCTTGTTGCATATAGCTTTCTTTTTACTTCAGTATCGAGATCCACATCGGCATCATCGACTGCAGTCGAGCCAGTACCCAAAGCACCATAATTAACAGTCCCCGAATATGTTGTCACTCCAACAAGTCGCCCCGCCTGCATTCCTCGAGCAGCAAGTAAAACTCTATTTGTGGTGTGGAAAACTCTGACCTTGCAGAGAGATCGAAACTCAGCAATCAGATCATCAAAAATCTTTTTAGGAATGTTGACAGCGTTTCTTAAAATACAATCAATCTCCACTGCGCGCGCGCATTTTGGATCAAGCTCGTAATTTGTGAATGTTAGAAGTCCCTCAACACTCTCTCCGTCTTTTATTTTTTTTGTATCAATCATATTAAAATATTAATTATTAACTTCCCCACTCCGACAATCCCCATCTACCTTTCGGACTGCTTGCAGATCCGTATTTAAATGGGGGAGTGAAAATCACATGTGTAGGTGCATCGTCATCCATTTCCTCGGAGTCAGTCAATTGCTCGATTGTCAAAATACGATCCTGATTACTAACCTCTCCTCCATCAGGTACAAGTGACTCAAGAAACTCCTGAACACCGATGAGCTTTCCACCAAAACGAACGGTATAAATATATTCTGTATTTGTGCCGTCCTCTGCGATTTCAATATTCACCTCTTGAATTAAAAAGGCAGAGTCGCTAGTGATTCCGTGAGTTGGTAGATTTACTGTGAGAACCTGTCCCGGAGTAAAAATAGAACCGCCCGACAAAATACCTGTGCGAGTGACAAAAGTCCCGTTGACTAAAGGCATCGAGTATTCCTCAAGCTCTTGCGTGGCACGATCGAGTGCCGTAGCTTTTGAAGTAATCGATGACTCTTTGAGAGTGTATTCATAAACACCATCGCCACCATCAAGTGCTGCAAAAAAGGCGATGCTTGCAGGGTCGGTTTTTTTCTGAATTATTGGAACGCGAGGGTAGTATCTGACAGTGATTACATTTGCTCCAGTCGGGGTTGTTTGTGCATCGGTTAAACGAAATGACTGACCCTCAAAAGAGTATACGAATACATCAGTGTCTCGCTCGTTTAGATCGAGAGAGTATTGCTTTGTAACTCCATCAATTTTGAAAAAAACAATTTCAGAGGGCTTGTCCTCAAGCTCCCACGCGCGCGTTTCGCCATCACCTGTAAATGTTTCCTCGTTGTAAGCTGCGGACTGCTCACCATCCTCAGAGCCGATGACGATCACACTATTACGAACCTGAGAAGTATCGTAGACAATCGAGATACCCGTCATATTTGCAGAGCTGTCGGTTAGGGATTCAGGTGCAGGGTCGGCAGATTGAGTAGTGAAAAATAGGTTTTTTTCGTAGTCCACATACCAGACATAACCCGTGAGCTTTTGCAATTTTTCAAAACATTTTCGGATAGAGATGTGATCGAAAGTAACCGAGTCGATAGTTGGACCCGTTGCCACATTCGTCAAAGTAAAACCATAGGATGCATCAACATACTCGCCCATCAGATCAGTGACGATATAAAGCAAGGTTCTGTTTGTGTATGCCCGGCGCGCAATTTTAGATCCAAAAATATAACTGTAGTCAGATGCCTCAATATCATAAATAAACATTTGACCCTCTCCAATTTCCTCTGGCTTTACCCTAGAAACGAACCCACCAAAAAGAAACCGAGAGCCGTCCTTGTAGACAATCTCAGAACCCTCCTGTGGTGTATTCTGCCCAGACTTTGCAACAATTTTACAATTCATCACATTGGACTTATTCTGTATGATTTCCCGAATGTGAGCCGATGCAGTTTTTAATTGTGGCAGAAAGTTGACCCCCGCCAAAGTTAAAGTTTTTGCCATAGAATTAAATTACTTGGAGTTTATGAACCCTGATAAGGTCACGCATTGATGCATCGATTTGAGAACGCATATCATTAAGATCGCTTTGACTCCTTACTGATGGATTATTAATGATGACCTGATATGTGTTTGAACCGCCATCACCAGAACCACCCGCAGATTTGCCTGCAGGGATGATACGCTCCTGACCGTGAGCAATAATAGGAACCGCCTGACCGACAGCTCCCGGCACCGTTCCACCATGCTCAAATCCCAACATCCCGCCAACCTTTTTAACAACACTTTTACCAAAACCAAGGACATCCATTTTTGAAATTAATTTTTCAACCCATTTGACTGCGTCTTTTACCATCTCAACAAAGCTAGCAATAGGTGCAATAAACATTTGAGTGATAGCTGTGTAGAACTCAGTGCCTAAGGCAATGATAGATGTGATTATTTGAACCCACCCAGTGATTGCCAAAACCACTCCGTAGATAGCACCTAAAAGTACACCACCGATTAATTTTCCAATGATACCGAGCAATGGCTCAAGGGGTTTCAGTGCCTCCCATAAATTCATAAGGGCGGGAAGCAATGTCTCATTAAAAGTTGTACTGACCTGATCCCACGCCCACTGAAATAGTGTGACCAGACCCGTTTTTTCATCAATAAGGTCAAATAGCCCTTGCACACCCCCCGTGAGAGCCAAAATACCCGCGATGATAGCACCGCCCGCCATAAAGGGTAGCAATGGCAACAGGACCCCAGAAACCGCCACGCCAAGGGCAATAAATGCAGGCACGAGCGCACCCGCGATAGCTCCCGCGACTGCAATAAGTGCGGGTCTGTTTTCCTTGGCAGCAATGGCGTTGAAAAAACCAATAATGTCATCCTTATGCTCATTCATGAACACCACGAATCCACCAATCGCATTTTTTACAAGATCGAAAACCCCCGTAGAAGTTACAAGGTCAGCAAGGAAAATATTGATGCTATCTTTCATGTTAGAAAATAGCTGATTGAATGTTCCCGCTTGATCGATAAAAGCTCGGGCAAATTGTCCCGCACCCTCTCCTGCTTTATTGAAAAGATCCTCGAGCATTTCAAAAGTGATAGCCCCGTCCTCGATTAGTGCCTGCAGATCACCCTCACTTTTTATAACCGTACCATTCGCTTTATTCAATCCCTCCATAGAGCCAGTGAGAGCTTTGATTTTTGTTTTCAATTCATCGATTCGTAGCTTGCTCTGCACTTGGACCGACTCCTTTGTTTTGTCATTAAATTCAGACTGGCGGAGTTTTGCGACCACTAACTGATCTTGTAATTTTTTTAATTCGGCTCCGTTTTTATTTATTTTTGCAGAGTTATCAACAATCACTTCGCCCATCCCACCCATAGACTTTTTAAGCATGTCAAAAATAGGGATACCTGCGAATGCAAACTGTTTCAAGTCGAGCATTGATGCCTTACCCACCGCACCAATCTGCTGTAGGTTAACGATAATACGATCAAGCTCTGGCTGACCCTTACCCATGGCGGCGAGCGCTTTTCCAATATTCAAAAGGAATCGCTCAGAGCGATCCGCGTCTTTAGTAACTGATGTGAGTAACTGGTTAGCAGAGATAAGCCCAGTCAATTCGAATGGGGTAGTCGCAGCATCCTGTTTTATTTTCTTAAGAGCCGCATCCGCTTTCTCAGTAGACCCGAGCAGGGTAATAAAACCCTGTCTTTGTGTTTCCAAAGTAGCCGCAACCTGCAGACCTTGATAAACAAACCCGCCCGCAACCGTAACAGCACCCGCAAGCCCGACTGCAAACTTTTGAGATGCGACCGTTGCTTTTTGAAAGTCAAAAGTAGCCGCACTGACAGACTCGCCTACACGCTTAATGACCGAGGATGCTTGATCCACGGCTTTGATGACTATTGTGAGGGCTTGGTCTGATCCGAACATAATATTTTTTTATTTAGTTCTATTCGCAGCCGCCTCCTTTTTATTATCGATTTCCATTTTCTGAATTAAGAGCTCGACAAACCAAGTAGGCTGATCCAAATAGGTGTAATAATCCCACCCCATTTTTTCACAGATAATGGCAACGATCATATCCCCCTTAATCATCCCTGACATATAGCTTGCGGCTATATCTCTGATTTTTTTTTTGGGTCCATTGTCTCCGCAAGGGCGGTGCTTATCTCTGTGAAATCCTCAAGTTTTAGATCGAGGACACGATTGACAATGTCCTCACTTGAGTCATCAAGAGATCTAATCACGATGCCGAAAGCGACATCGGTAGGCTTTGTAAAAGATGCATCACCATCCTCGCGTGACGCGTTTATCTCACGAGCCTCACGCCCAGTGATATAAGTAAGTAGGGTAACTTTATGCCCTCCTGTTGTAGTAATTTCTCTTGTTGGTCTTGGGTTTTCCATAACTTTTTATTGATTAACTTTTTAATTATTAAGCAGGGTTGTATCTAGCTCCCGATGCGTTTTCCTGATCGTTTATAACGACTGCAACCATTTCCGCGTCAGTAGTATCCCATTCAACAGCAAACTCTTGATTGAGTACCACAAGCCCGTCAACATTGTATTCTAGTGGCGGTGCTGTGAGTATTAATTTACCAAGTTTGAATTGAATAGTCTCGAGAGATGACGAACCGATAAGCTCTCCTGTGAATGTAACGATGAGAGCGTTTTTTGTGTTTGCTCGATATTTTGCAAGCTCAGTGGTGTCCGCAAAATGTAGAGAGTAAGCTCCAGTGATTGCAAGCCTGCCCGGAATAAGACCTCCTGCAGTGATTGTATTTGCACCTGAGAGAAAAGCCTCGTCAATCAGAATGTTGTTATTGATATTTAGAGAAAAAGATTTGAGAGGTGTCGCAGAGTTGCCCGCAGCGTTTGAGAATGATGTTCCAAACTTTGCAGTCATCTGGTGGTAAGCAAACTCTGTCTCTTTTGAAAACGATTCAGAAACGGTGTCAGTTGATCCAAACTTTCCGATAAATTCAGCAACCACTTTCGCATAGCTGTCAGACACTTCGAGATTTAGAGAGTTACATACGCAGTTAGTGTACTGTGCAGTTTCAACACCACCTTGCTCGACAGTGATAGTAGCAGTCTTAACACTTACATTCGTATTTTGAACGGCAAAAGTGTGAGTGTAAGCAGAGTCAGAAACCCCAGATGATGATACCGATCCAAGCGCTAGAGAGAGCAAGAAAGGCATAACCTCCACATTCGGCACAAAGCCAATAGAACCCTGTGCGTACTTCTTTTTTATCATACTGTTAGACGAGTCTATTCGGAGTCCTCTGACAGATGTAAACATTTCTTTTTCTGCTACTGACTGTAGAGAAAACTCTGACCATGGAACGAAATACGCCTCAGCAACCGCAGTACCCGGAGCCGCTGCACTTTCTATTCCTATACCTACGAGAACCTGTGTACCTGATATTTTTGCCATGTTATTAAAAAATTAATTTATAAAATTATTTATTTTTATTTTTTGATTCGTCAATATGAGCATCAGATTTACTGACGAGTGAGATACTAGGATGCGCTAAAATTATTGCTTGCGCATCTTTATCCGCAGGCAATTCTTTTATTTCTCCTTTCTCAATTCCCCAATTGAGTTTATTAAAAAATATTTCTTTTTTGCTTGTTACTTTCATGATTATATTCTATCGCACTTGGTCGAAATATGCCACAACATCAATCTTTGCCTGTATACGCCACTCCGCAGGCTCTCGGTTTTGCAGGGTCTCTCCGTAATCGACCCGGATAGATCCATCAAGCTGAGTCCTTAAATTACCCCCGTCAATTTGTATATTTGACCTTAAAATATCTAGTATTGTGTTACTTTTCAAAACATAGGTGTCCTCGCGCGCCTCCATTATTTCGTAGAGCTTGGCAATACCTGCGATTACATTCTCGTCATTTTCGGATGTGGATAACTCCTGTCGAATATCGGTCACGACAGTGATAGAAAGTGAAATCAAATGTTTGTCCTCGGAGTTTGTATTTACCGATGCCTCCGTGCCAGTTTTAGAAATAATTAAACACGGCAGATTTGAAACTGGGATACGAGTAGGCTCGCCCTGATAGAAAGTTTTAAAAACACCAGTTGATGCCTTAATTAAATCGATGTATTTTTTTATTACTGGATCGGTGTACATAAATATTTATTTAAAAGATTTTGATAAATGTTTTTGAAACGCCCGCACAATCATAGTTTTTTGATCCTCAGCTAATTTCATCATAACACGCCTCGGCAGTTTTTTTCTAGGTTGATTTGACTGGTGGTATTTAAAATATTCTGCGGTGTTATAAATTGTAGCACTGTCAGTTTGCACAATACTCCGAAATGACCTCTGCATTGCCTTGGTCCTGATTAATGGATCGGCAGGGAAACCGAGTCGAGCTTTTTGTGCCACGGTGTAAGGCGACAATCTAGCCCACCTCTCATTGATAGAACGACCCTCGGTAGAGAAAACATCCCTCGAATAAACCCTAACAAGTTTTTTTGCAATTTCAGAAAAAGGTGCGTGCAGGTTTTTTATATCAGAGCGAACGCCCTCCAACACTCTGGCTAATTGTTTCTCGCCCTCGATAGTCCACTCGATTCGAAAGCCCATAGCTTTTAGTATTTATCTCGCATCCTGAAAACGCGAGCATCCTCATCGCCCTCATCGACTGTGTCGTTTGGATAGCCACTCAAAACCCCAGTCTTTGTGACGACTGGCAATTCTGTACTATCAGCACCAATCAAACGCTGTGAGCCTTTAGAGATCGCCTTAAGCAAAGCCCGAGCCTCACCAAGCCATTTAACACCCTCTCCGTCTTTGCCAAACTCTTCGAAGTCAATGTAGCCCGCAGCAAGTAGCTCGCAGATTTGTGAAATAAGCCCCGGCACTTCAGTCAAAGGCAGAACATACCTGAGCATAATTATAGAATTGATTTCATTCTCCGCTTGCTTTCTTTTTGTTTCAATACGCCCATCAGAATAGTAAGGGTTACCCGCAAGCCCCGCGTGTTTTCTTATATCATAAATCGATGTGTAGCGAAGTGACTCATCGCCCGCAACCTCGTCAGAGTCGGCAATATCAGTCGCATCAGTAGTCTGTGAATTATAATAAATTGCTTTAAAATAATTGTAAGTTGTCCCCGCATACTCGAGCAAAGTACCCATAGGATCGTCAACCTGAATATCTTTAGGCGACCCCTCGGAAGTAAGCTCTACATACGAACCGCCTGCAGTTGTTGATCCGTAAAACTTTCTTTTATTGTAGCGATAGATAGTGACTGGCTCGCCTTTTTTGTGATTGAATTTAAGAGTTGCAACCCGGATAGAAGTCCCCGCAGTGACCGCCTGATTTATCTGCTCAAGCTCCGCGAGCTCGTTGCCCTCGTAGCCAACACAAACATAATCAAGGTTGGTATAACCCTGATTCGAAATGAGAGTGAGCGACACATTAGAACCTGCAGTAGCATCGGCATCCAACACTCCGCGCTCAATTTTTATAAAGTCCTCAGTAGGTGCATAAAAGATTTTCATAATTAAATAAATTATAACACACTGGGATTCGCTTTGCTTGTGGATTTCGTGACCACTCGCTCGTTGCCAGTCCCGAGAGTATTCTTTTTGCTTTTAATTTTTAAAACCCTAACTTCTAAATTACTTCTAATTTTTGCAGAATTGGCAGTTGATTTTATAAAAACGGGTTTCTCTGCAACGCCCATATTGACCGACTTCCGATTGCTCGTCCCAAGGCTCACACCATGTCGAGTTTTTAGAATCGATGCGCGCTCGTTTGATTTAAGTATCGCAGGATTTCTTTTTGAGAGCAATACATTTTTACCCTTAATGAGAGAAAGGATAATACCGATACCTTTGTGGAACGCGGTACCAATGGCGCTAGTGACTCGCCTGACTATTCCTCCGTAAGTTGTCCGCCCAAAGTTTCCACCATAGAGCATAGATTTGTTTATTAAAGATCGAGAGCAGTCTTTGATTTGTTGTATTCAATCTCGGCATGCTCTTTTGCTTTTCTTATCTCATAATTTTCCACAATAGATTTAATATACTCAACGATCCTGTCGGCAACAAACTGAACAGGCTTTTGTTTGTCGCCATCGACTCCTTGAAAGTGATCTAAAAAAGCCTCTTTAACTCGTGGCATCGCTGCGATTTCTTTTATTGTTTTTTCTTTCATGTTTACAAAGTTAATTCGTAAATACTAATAATTGTGTTTGTCACATCTTCCCCTGATGCCACTATTTTATATTGGCTTGTTCGAGGGACAACAAAACTGAACATTCGGGTGATATGTGTTATTGATTGAGGGTCATTATTACTATCCTCAATTCTATATTCTGCTATTCCTATATCAGTAAATATCCCACCGCCAGAATTATCTATTTGCACTTTAATCACACCATCTTTTTTATAAGGAATGTCCTGTTTAAGAGAAACGATAACCTCAACATCATAAGCGGGACTTGGTGTTCGGGCGGTATTTAATGCAAGAGAAATTGCTTGATAACTTCGAGGAAGAGGTGTCTGCTTCCACTGTCCATCTACAACAAGATAGAGTAGACCTGTATCTGTTTCAACAAATACCCACTCAGGCATTGGTGCTGGCGGTTTTGTATCTGAACTTAATCCAGTCACAATGCACTTTCCCGGCTTTTCTGCGTAGTATGAAATAGTCATTTTTTTATTAAATTACTTGATAAGTAAATGTGAATGTCATCGTCTGGTTTGTAATATCAGACGAGATGAATTTAAGAGATGCCCTATCGTTTGTAGCATCAGATTCTATACCTGCCCCCATACCCGCAATACTAGTAGCAAAAGATGTACCCCCTAATTGGTAGGCTGTAGAAAAGTTTGATGCTATAGGAAGTGATATACCAAGGAGTGTTGCACTTGCTGGGGCTGTAGGGTCAAGATCTAATTGCCCTGATACTGTCACTGTATTTCCCACTCGCATATATGTTGCAAGGCGAGCTGTCGAAGCATCCAGATTTGTTGTATTTGTTAGTGTTGGAGTATATGTACCAGCAATTAAATTCGTTGATGTAAATGTAGAATCAGTTAATCTCCCATTAGTAGTTGCAACAGGAAAAGAGCCAGAAGTAAGTGCCGCATCATTTAAAGTAAACTCTTTTCGAGCCGCTCCCGTTGTGATCGTTCCGTACCATTTATCCGTTAGTAATTCTACCGCTCCAGCAATAGGAGTAGTGAGCAATGTTCCTGATGTCATTACCAAAGGGGCTGTACCCGCTGTTGCTGTACCTGCACCCAGTGTTAGATATGTTGGGGAAAGCCTGTTTACTGAATATGTGAAGTTGGCAGTATCTTGCATAAATCCTCCCGATCCCGCATACATAACGCGCCCATTCGTAGGGAGAGCAAGTGCTCCAACAAAGAGTACTCGAGTCGGTCCTGATTTAGTCCAGTACATATTATCAGTTAGAAACTCGATAGCACCGACTTCGGGTGTTGTATTGAGTGAACCTGATGTGAGTTTTATTGGTGCAGTGCTCGCCGCAGTTGTTCCTGCTTGAATATGAACACGAGCCGTTGCGTCTACACCTGCTGATGAGCCGAAATAAGCACCATTCGCTGACCACCTTGTTTTTTCTACACCACCTAAAGCAAGACCTATTTTATCTCCTGACACATTGTAAAATCCTGTGTTGGAGTCAGCCCTAAAGGAAAGTCCCGGAGCAGATACACTCCCCGCCCCTGCTTGAAAAAGTCCGCTGACTGTTATCGCCCCTCCAAAAGATCCTGCAGAGTCTTGAGTCCTGAGTAACTGACTTGTCGCACTCATTCCCGAGTGACCCATTAATACCAATCCTAAATCACCAGATCGTGCAGGTTGAATCTGAACAGTAGTCTGTTGATCAGAACCAATAGCTGCACCAAAACCTACAGTGTCTTGATCCGATCGCGTATTTATAAGCGAAGAGTCATTCAGACCTTTTACAACAAAGTGAACAGATGATGAATTCGCATTATTAAAGAAGTTTCCCGCACCTCCGAGAATTGTTGTAGCTGTCCCACCGAGAGAGTTTTCAATATTTATTCTGCCCGTGGTGAAGTTTAAATATCCAGTATTTGAAGTAGAGTAAATGTGAGCTAGATATGACGGTGCAGATGATGAATTCGCAGCAACCCCAAAAGATAATTTAGGGTAGCGCGTACCGCTCCCGCTTGTCTCCACGATCGCAAGATGCGGTTCGTCAGTTAAAGTAGTCAGAGCTTTATCAAATCGTGCTGCACCTCCAACAATCGAAGTAGGTGTGACGGTTGTGTTTCCAGTCCATGTACCATCGGTAGAGTCATCTGTAGCAGAAGTACCTGTAACAGTTTTTGAAACAGTATAACCACCTCCGTTTATTTGTCGGAGGATTTTTACTGAAGTGATACCTGATGGCAATGACCAAGAAAGGGAAACGGACTTTGTCCCGCCGCTCGAAACAGTACTTACAGTGAGAGGAGTTATACTAAAGATCCCCGAACCTGTAGAATATATTTTATAATCTCTATTTTGATTTGTGCCAGAAAATCCATAAGATTGGGGTGTAACTGTCGCACCATATCCCCAAGCTGTGTAACCAACATCATAGTAATCACCAGAAAACTGAATACCATAAGATGGTGAGGCTTGTGGTGCTACCACTTTCCAAGGTGCGGACGATCCACCCGTCATTGAATGTTTGAATATATAATTTACTGAATCTGCAGGGACGGATGTAGAATATGTCGCACCAGTGGTTGAATAAACGGTATTACCTGATGGTGCGACACCTATACCATAAGGAGAAAAATCGTATTGGACACTTCCCGCTGAATATGTTTGCCCCCATCGTGCCTCTGCATCTGAGTCGTTTCCACTATTCGTGAAAGTATAAGGTGAAGTGTTTGATCCAGTGTAGTGATACTGCCAAGACGAACCTCCGTCTTGCGACACCCTAACAATCGCATTTGATGCATTTCCGTTGTCTGTCCATTGAACATCTATATCGTAAGTGCCAAGTCCTGTATCGTCAAAACTACCTGAGGTTGGAGAGCCTGAAACATAGTTTGTACCACCTATATTGGCAACCGAGTCAATTTCCATTAAGACAGTTGTAGGTACTTCTGTAAATGAACCACCCATACCGACATTGGTTGCCCCCGCTGAACCTCCTGTAAAAGCGTTTGGTCCTGTGCCGGGAATGTTGGTGTAATAGGTTGGAAAAGCCGTATAAGAACCACCGGGACCACTCCCAGAATCAGTAAAGCCTGATGATGTAAACACTCCAAAATCACTAAATCCGCCACTGTTTACATCTTTCTCTACATGATATGCCACTGCCTCACCTGAAATGACCGCATCGTCCCAATCTACTGAAATGTTATAGTAATCTGAATCATTTGGATCCGTATTTGATACATCAACATAAAACTGAGAACGATAATAAGTTCCACCTCCAACATCAAGCATAGGATATATTCTGTAAGTGTAGACACTCCCGTTGGCTTGATAGCTTCCTGCTCCTTGATCAACAAAACTTACTCCTGATCCTGCTCCCGGTGCTGACGGCTCCGCAATCTTTGTGATTGATCCCGTAGGTGCAGACGGTAAAGTCTCTGTGACGAGTGATGCAGATCCTGAAGTAACATTATTTAAAGTTGTCCCCGTGATTGATGCGACATGCAAAGGTACTTGTGGCGATGATACCTGAATACCAATTCTGTCGTTTGTTTTATCCCATATAAAATTAGAATCGCCCCCAAAGATTCCGCCAGTATCGTGAAATTGAACCGATGTGAGAGGTGATGCGACCAAACCTAAAGCATTTGTAGTAGTAGAAACTAAATCGTAGCCACTGCTAGAATTACCCATAAGAAGTTGCCCGTAGCTAGGTGGGGAAGTTATCCCAGTACCGCCATAAAACACCCCAATCGAGGTGGTAGCCGAAACCACGCCATTGTTTGCCTGCAGGGGACCATTCAGAGAGCCGACAGTAAGCCCGCCATTGAAAGTATTTAGCCCAGTCCACACATTGCTTGAGTAGGTCTTTGGAATCGTGCTAGACGCGGAAATATAGGCATTTACCCTAGCGTCTGTGTAATAAAGGTTATTACCCTCCACTAGATCGGTGGTGCTTTTTGTTGCCAATCGAGTATCAAAGCGAGAGTTGGTCCAATAGAGATTAGTACCCTCCGCCACATTCGTGGTTAAAAGATTAAGCGATGAAGTTGCGACAGTGTAGAGAGTAGAAGTGCCGACACCATTTGAAAAAACTATCCCGTAGCCCACAGGATCAATAACTTGATTTGTTTTAAACGCAGCACCCTGAGCGATAAAAGGAATTGAGAGAGCCGCACCGATTATAAAAGCAATTAGTTTTTTTCTCATAATTAAAATAATTATATCACGAATAAATGTACTGAATAGAAAAGTTTTCCGATTGGTCCGCATTAAAGATATTTATACTCGCACCCGAAACCTCCCAATCGTCAGTAGGGTCGAGCATCTGCCCCATTCTAAAAACCAAGAGAATCGATGTGTAGCTTTCAGAAAGGGCAGTCGCAAGATTTATAGATACATCATTGCCAACCTGAGTGATGCCTGCAGTTATTTTGTCAGTCTTTATTTTTGGTGCGAGAGCCTCAATATCGTCAATCATTTTTTTAGTGAGAGCGAGGATCATCCGATAGGTTTTGCCCGATGTATTTTTTGTGCTTGCTGAAGTATTTTCCCGCGCGCGCGTGACCGTCAGAGTGTCAGTTGCCCGGTTAGTGCATCGGACAATTTCAACATTCGGGTCGTCAGTTGGATCGGCATAGTCGGTATCATTCCACCAAACAAGATTAAAAGCTCCGTCATCGGTAGGGTTAGGCAACCTCGCTCCATGACCTGCAGATAACACAATAGTAACATCGTCAGCATCGTAGCCGACTGAGTCAACGGTCACCTTTGCAAAATTAAGTACAGGGTCTAAAGCCATATGATTATAATTTTATCACTACTCCCCTCGATAAGATACCGAGAGGAATAGAGTAAAATCACAATGACTTATTTTAATTCCTTGATAGGAATAAATTGTCCCCAGAACGCCCCATTCGCACCAGTCAATGTAGTGACCGCACGAACAAACCGAGTGTATATTGGCACTGAAACGATACGAGTAGCGATTGCTCTTGTCCCTGCCGCACTCTGCAAAGTTGTAGATGCGAAAGTCCAAGAAGTCGAGTTCGTAACATTTAATGAAAGTGCTTGTGAAGTTGTAGAAACTGTCTCATCACTGACGATAGTATTCTCATACCAATCAATTCCGTCCTGCGAATATTCAAAGTCTGTAGTTAGAATAGATGCAGTTGATGACCCTGTAAATTGCATAAGCAAAGCCAGTTTGTCAACAACGAAAGTGTTTGTTGTAGGATTATACGCATCAAGTGTGATCGTGCTCGTAGCCGTCCCCGGAGTCATATACGCAGGCGATGTCGTAGCACTCGCAGTCTGCGCAGTATTTCCCACATAAGACGGGTTCGCACTTGCAACGCCCGCACTCGCTACGAAAATAGCGAGAGCAAAAGCGACTGCAATTAATGCTTTATTTTTTTTTAACATTGTTTTTATAGACCTGCAGAGAGATCAAGGTCGTCCTTTTTAGGGGCAACAGGCACTTGAATAGTGTCGCCTACTTTGACACCTTTCTCAGCGAGGTCAGGATTATCTAGTAAATCCTGTTCAGAAACGACACGGTCCTCAAATCCATCTGGTGTAGCCACATCAGTGTCAGCACCCTTTGGATCAATTTCGGTGTCAGTTTTTTCCTCAACCTTAGGCTCGGTAACCACTGGTGTCTCCACCTCAGGAACCTCCTCGCCAGTTTTTTCAGAGTCAACCAAGACTCCGTCCGCGATTAGTCTCTTAGCTTGAGATTCAGAAAGTCCTAAGACCTCCTGACCTTTTTCAAAAGAAACTCCATCGTGAATAATATTTGATTTTGCAATGTAAGACATAACTTTTTATTTTTAGCGATTAAGCACTCTGAACATATTCAACGAATACATTCATTTTACCTGCAGTCAAAGCCTGACCACCGACAGTGACAGTAATTTCTCTTTCCGCAGTCATTTTCAGCATGTTTGCAGCATCCGCAGCCGTAGCCACAAGAGCTGTCTCAGCGTCTCCTGAAATCGCGACAACGCCAATCTTAGAACCTCGGATACCCGCATCCCAGACATTACTTGCATCACTGATAGCAATCGCAGCAACCACATCATTCGCAGACTGTAGATGCACTGCAATTGTTCCCGCGTCAGCACTCGCAGATGCGAATGTTGTGATTACATCGAACCACACCTTAGTGACGATCGCTTTTGTTGGAACATATACCCCAAGACCATACGCCGCCACTGGTCTCTTTGTAGAGTCTCCTGATGGGTCAAAAGTACCCATTACCATCTGACGGACCTGATTACCTGCATAAGGTACAGGAGTCCCCGCATTACGAGGAATCTGAAACGCAGGTGCAGCAATCGGTACATCTTTTCTTATTATTTCTGCCATAAATTATATTTTATTTAAGCAAGCCTAGGTGGGCGGGTTTTCCGCCCACCTAGGGATTAGTAATTTAAGCTACAGCGTTCTTGATCAAGTAACCTGCGAGAGCAGATACCAATTTAAGATCGTAGTAGTAATCTCCAACACGAACCTTTGTGACTTTCTTGTCCTCTTCGGCTGATCCTCTTAGTCTTTCAGTCTTAAGAGTTTTCCATGTGTAAGTAAGTCCAAGAGTTATCATTTTAGGCTTTGCAGATGGCGCTACATAAGCGAGGATAGCATGCTTGCCCCAGATGTATCCTGTAGTTTCAGTTTGACCCTCAGCAGATGTTGTCTTTCCTGCTCCTCCGATTAGCACTCGTTCTACTTCAAAAAGAGATGCAAGTAGATCCGCAGTGATAATACCCTTTTGAGAATATTTGATTCTCTCTAGCACTGCAGGGTGGTGCTTTAGTTTATCGAACACTTGCTTACCGAGGATAAGAGTGTTAGGCATCTTGTGAATTGATGCGTGGATAGTCTGCTTTGCTGTCTCGATATTTGCAATCGGGTCAGAGTTGTTAAAGTCAGACCATTGTGTAGTTCCAGATAGAGTAGTGTTTTGAGTCATTACTCCAGTATCCGCTAGCATCGCAGCAAGCTCAATTTCTCGAGCTACCATTTGCTGATCCATAAGAAACTCAGTAGCATCCACGAAAGGATCAGTCGGAGTGATCGCGTTATCTACATCCTCATCCGCAACACTTATACTTAGAGCGTGGTCATCAGCATAATATGCTGTACCAACAGAAAGAGAAATAGTAACCTCGTTTGACGGAGAACCTGTTCCTCTTAGAGAATCGTTAGCTCTAAATCGAGCCTGATCGTAAACGAAATGCTTTCCAGATTGCTTTTTAACAGCGAATGCAGGGAAAACTTGATCCGCGATGTATACATCGTTCTCGAAAGCGATTGCAACATTTGTCAACATAGGGTCGACACCAAGATATCTATTAGCCATAAATTATTTTAATGATTATTAAGTAATTAAATTACAGAGCGATTAAGCTATGTAAAGGTGCTGAACATTAAGTTGCACCTCGATGATGTCTCCATCAACACCCGCCTCTAATGCACGACCGATTGTGATGTTTCCATCAGTTGTAGTAGCCACACCCTTACCTGCAGAATCAGTTGTAACCCAATCTCCAATCGCTACAGTACCGCCAAGTTTTACCTTTGCAGTTCCTAGGAATTGGTAAGTTGCAGATGCTCCAGAGCCTCCTGCATTCTCACGAATAACACCAACGACAAGGTCCGTTGCTCCCTCAGCTACTTCAAGATTTCCACTTGCATCTAGCTGACCGATATAAAACTCCTTAGCAGAGAGATCCTCTCCTGCGATCAAAGTCTTTTTGAATCCTTCTACGAATTGTGACATAAATGTTTTAAATTAAATGATAAATTAAATTATTCTACCTCCGCTGATGACTTCTCGTACTCAGCATTCATCTCTGGGTTCTCAGCAAAAACTTGCTTAAGAGCGACAGAATATGTGAGCTTACCCTCAGATGCTTTAACCTTAGCTCTTGCCATTTCGTCTGCCTTAGCAGCGATAGCGCTAGCACCAGTAGACACATCAGAACCCCCGTCACCAACCTCACTAAAATCAACAGCAGCTTTCGCAGGCATTGAATTAATAAGATTTACAAGCTGATCCCTTTGAGTCTCAGAAAGTGTTTTGATAAAAGATTCCACTGCACCTTTTTGTGCAATAGCAAACTTACCTGCCTTGTTTGTTTCAGAAAGCACGAGCTTGCCGACAAGAGCATTCACTTTTCCTTTTTCTACTTCAGCAAACAATTTGTCTGCTAGGTCTGCTCTCTTTGTTAGAGCGATGTGCTCTGCCTCAGATAGCTCAACCTTTTTACCTTTCTCTGATGCACTTACATCAGTAGCTTTCGGTGTCCCGTCAGGATTTAGTCCCGCCGCAACATTCGCGTCCTCTCTTTCCTTATCCTCAATTGCCTTTTTGTCCTCCGCCTCTTTTGTTTCGCGTGCGGTTTTCTCCTCAGGAGTTTCCTCCTTTGCAGTCTCGCCGACTACGCTCTTAAAAGCCTCAGATTCCTCAGCAGACAATTCACTCTTGTGTTCTTTTACAAAAGCTACTTCTTCCGCAGATAATTCCTCTGGCTTTTTTGCCAAAATTGTTTTTAGATCCATGATATTTGTTTCATTAAACTGATTAATAATTTCCTTTACCTCAAATGAAAAAGTTATTTTTTCTTTATCTTTTTCACTGAACCCCATAGCAGGGTCGACATCCAATTGCTTAAAAAATGGTTTGTTTGTCAACGCCCCACCTACGAGCAAAACATCTCTCTTCAGATCGAGCTCGGGGTCAAAATAGTTCCACGAAATCTCGGCAGAAAAGTATTTGAATGCTTTCTCACGCAAAAGTTTTTCACCCTCTGCGGTCCACTCAACCCACGCATACAAACCATTCACGCCCTTATCGATTAGCTCTTTAAACCAACCGACTGCAGGCAATTCGCCCCCACTCATTCCGTTGTCATGTCCCGGAGTGATCGGTATATCCTTTCGGATACCCTCCTTAAAACTGGCACACATCTGACTGATCATCTTAGGAGTGATCTCAAACTCCCCGTAATAAGGATGGTTCCATTTCCCCGTAGGTACTACATGGATTTCCTTAGCGAGTGCTTGCGGTTCAACATCCTTGCCCTCCGCAAAGAGAGCAATAGGAAATGCAATTTGTTTATTTGACTCCTGCATTTTCTTATTCATAAAATAATTATAAATTAAATATTAATAAAATACTATTGCGCTTGTGTATAACCTATGATTTTTTCTTTCTGTTAGCCTCCCGCTTTGCTCTCCTCTCTTCCTCTTTTCGAGCCGCAGAATCTTTTTTTGTTTGTGCCTCTTTTGGTTGAATCAAATCATTGACCGCGTCACCAAAACGATCACGCAGAGATTTAGGAATCCCTCCGATTGTTGGTAGCTCCGCCTCATCGAGGAGAATTGAAACCCAAATACCACGACAGCTAGAATGGAAAATAGTATTTTTTGTGTAGCTGTCATTTTTAGAAACCACACGCCCATCGACAGAAAGGCAATAGTTACAAGTACGCAAGTCCAAAAGCTCAGAGCGTTGCATTCCATAGATTTTATCCTTGTAATTCTCGAACACTGAATCACGCCCATAATTTACATACGCTGACATTGCGATCCGTGAAGTGTCCCGAGTAAGTGTAGCGATACGCTCCGCCATAACAGCGTCAGCCGTAGCGATAGAACTCGCACTGCTCTCCCCTTTATTCAATGACTCAACGAGAGCCGTCTTTGCACTGTTTGAAATATCCGCAGCATGTAGCTCCGCAATAGCGTTCGCTTGGATGTCAATTTGATTTAATATTTCCCGAGAGCTTGCAGGTACCTTTTGCCCGATTTCAATAGCAGCGTTCTTTTTACCAAACTCATACGAATCACGCATTGAATCTTTTATTATTTTTGCATACTCCGCCTGAACCTTAACCGTAGCAGCTTTTATAGCCTCACGATCGCCCGCATTAACCGCCTTTGACAAAGCAGCAATGTAGCGCTCACGCTCCGCATTTAAAAGCGCCTGTGTTTGTTTATCGAAAGCACCCTCAAAGCCGTCTAGGTTTTTTTCAATAGATGAAAAGTCAACCTTTTTCTCGGCAAAAGTTAGAGCGCGAAAACCCTTGAATGAATCACCCTCGGCTAGTGAGATTTTACGAGTGTCAGTGAATTGAGATGACAGCTCGACACGAACATTATTCAAAAAATCATAGTGTAAATCCTTAGGGTCAATCTCAGAGAGCAATGCCATGTTTCTTTTTAGGAAAGCCATACGGTGACCATTCCCGAGATCAGAAAGGCTAGCATTTATCGCAGATGCGATTTGTTTTTTTGATGGGTAGACTTTTTTTTTAATAGCACCTAGATGCTCGGACATTCCAATCTCATCGATGACATCATCCGTCACATCATCAGGCTCCTCGATGTATTCCTCAGTACGCTCAGGCAAGCCCAACATTTCTCGGAAGTGCTGCTCGTCCGCAGGGTCAGTATGAACACCCCCGGCATCAGTCAAAACCTTGTAAGTATCCGCAATAGCTTTAACATCGCTTTCTTTAATATTAGCAAAACAAAGCTCGGGATAATATTCAACATTCGGGAAGTTGTAGTCCACCAATTCTTTGATCGCATATTTATTAAACACATCAGCAATATTATTCGCTACAGACTCTAGCGATTGCAAAAATAGTTTAGTCTGGTCCTGTGACAAAGCACGAGAGCCAGAATCAGTAGAGCCAAGCTCTAGAAACTGTGCGAGTACGGATTTAGATATTTCACGATTGTGGTGACTGATAGATTTTTCAGGGTCGCGAGTGGTGCTTGATTTCATATCAAGAAAACCAATCTCGTAGTCGTTAGGCGAAATGACGAAAGACTGCTCGTTAGCACGCATATTCTTCAAAATAGTTTCAGCTTTGCCACGATCCTCCTCGGTGTATTGTGCAGGCATTTTCGCGTAAGGTACACCAAGACCCTGTCGCTCGAAAGCGATCGCATCAATTTTATAAAAAGTATTTTTCAGGTGCCAATGCTTATAAGCCGCACGCAACGCTGAGCTACCCTCCCAGTTATCGCCCTCGCGCTCGTGTACGAACACCAAGAGCTTATCCATAGGGATATTGGCAATAGTCCCCCCGAGCTTTCTTTGTTGGATGCCGGGCTGACCATTTGACATTTCCCAAGACTGAATAGATTTAGGCAACCTTGGTGCGAGCTTACGCCAGATGACACGATCAGAGCCGTCAACATTTTGCACATCAAAAATCTTTTCGAAAACCATCACACCGAATGGCAACATTAAAAGCGCCTGACGAAGTAGATCCGCCCAAGTGATAGATTGTAAATCAAATAGAGCTTTTTGAACGAAGTCAGAAACCTCCTTGTCCGCCTCCTCCTCACTCGCAGGTTTGACATACCAGTTGGCACGCATGATAGGTAGGGTAATCGAAAGCAGAGCAGCTTTAACTGTTCCGTCCGATCGTCTCATTTCATCAAAAACTTTTATACCCTCAGTGCCTCGAAGTTTTGAATTGTATTCGTCATAAATAATACCCGCATACATTTCATTCCCCGTGTCACCGATTTCAATACTAAGTCCTTTCCCTTTTTTTGGTGGAGTTCTTTTTTTGCTTTCGTCTGCAAAATCAGTGGAGAGGTTTTTTTTAGATTTTGTCATTTAAAAATATTATACATCTTTTTTTAAAAAACTTCACTTAACAGCCCGGAGGTAATTGTGGAATACTTTTCATCTTTTGGTTGCTGTTTATCTTTGTCAGTGTTTTCTTTAGGCAACGGATACGATGCTCTTCCCAAGGTCCAATGTTTCAAACAACACATCGTAGCATCGGGAATGTGATCGTCTTTTTTCTCAGGCTTATCACTATTCTTTTGATACTTGTATCGTTTGTGCTGCCAGATTGCCTCATGCTGAGATTTAGGAATCTTTAGCTTATGTCTTTGAATGTGTGCGCGATAATTTCCAAACATTGACATCACACCATCAGGACCTGCAGTACCAAACT
>ERZ869929.300-NODE-300-length-33738-cov-5.570199_pt1 | contig 33738 bp, 42 predicted proteins | sample MGYA00579312_ERZ869929 | MGnify/ENA primary metagenome ERZ869929 (study PRJEB32216, sample SAMN09231818) | wastewater metagenome | place: USA: Maryland | collected 2016-08-09 | study: EMG produced TPA metagenomics assembly of the PRJNA472060 data set (Reclaimed... | reverse complement strand
ACTTTTATCGCGAACGTGGCCAGCACATCGTCACAGTCAAGACCGAACACAAGGCTACATTAGATACCTGTCGTGAACTGGAACGTGAAGGCTATGAGGTCACTTACCTGGATGTTCAAGAAAACGGCTTGATTGACTTAAGTGCGCTAGAAGCGGCCATGCGCAGTGACACTATTTTGGTTTCTGTGATGTTTGTCAACAACGAAATTGGCGTTGTGCAAGACATTGAGTCCATTGGTGAATTGTGTCGCAGTCGTGGCATTGTATTCCATGTGGATAGTGCGCAGGCCACAGGCAAGGTAGAAATTGATCTGCAGGCTCTCAAAGTAGATCTCATGAGTTTTTCTGCACACAAGACCTATGGACCCAAGGGAATTGGTGCCTTGTTTGTGCGCCGTAGACCCAGAGTACGTATTGAAGCACAGATACACGGTGGCGGGCACGAACGCGGCATGCGATCGGGTACATTGCCCACACATCAAATTGTGGGCATGGGCGAAGCATTTAGAATAGCACGTGCCGAAATGGCTGAAGAAAATCAGCGCATACGCGGTTTGCGTGATAGATTAGTAGCTGGACTTACTCAAATGGAAGAAGTTTATGTCAACGGTGATCTTGAACATCGTGTGCCACACAATGTCAACATCAGTTTCAACTATGTAGAAGGCGAAAGTCTCTTGATGAGCATCAAAGATGTAGCTGTGAGTTCTGGTTCTGCTTGTACTAGTGCCAGCTTGGAGCCCAGCTATGTGTTGCGTGCCTTGGGTCGCCCTGACGAACTGGCCCATAGTAGCATCCGCTTTAGCCTGGGACGTTTTACCACTGAAGCTGACGTGGATTTTACCATAGAATTAGTGCGTGAAAAAATTGCCAAATTGCGTGAGCTCAGTCCGTTGTGGGAAATGTACAAAGACGGAATTGACTTAAATACTATACAATGGGCCGCTCACTAACAAAAAAATTCCTTGCTGTATTTGCTGTAGTTTCAACCATGTCAGGTTGTGCCTTATGGGATGCCTACTTCATGGCGCCCTATGATGCCAATGAATACATGCTGATCACTGAAATTCGTGTGGATGCTGGTCAGTATCGCGAGCAGTGCAACAATCCGGTGTTGGCTCCGGTCAATGCGGCGGCCATGGCCCGCAAGACCAATCTCTATGAAAAATACAGCCAACAAATACCCCGGAACGAAAATGGCTACAAAAGTGCTCAAGCACTCAACGAAATAGCCCAAGGACTCAACACTGCCTATGGCAAAGGCTCTGTCAGTGCCACATTCTGCAGATTAAAATATGTGAGCATAGAAAACAGTGCCACACTCATACAACGAGTCACAGCAGGAAGGCCACGATAATGCGAGCTGAAGAATTTACCCAAAGTCCGGTCATGGCCAAGATTGAACGCACTGGACAGATAGTGCAGATACTACGGCATGAAGATACGGTCAAATTCAGCGATGACCGGGGTTGGTTTTTGATCAACACAGAACCTGGTCGCAGAACCGGTACCGGCGTCAAATGGATTCCGGATTCGACAAGATTCGCCTGGATTAAACGGTTTGATAGTTTGAAAGAAAGCAAGCAGGCTACCGCCAAACAAGTATTGGCCTATATTAATCAAACACATCACGAACCCATGACAGACAAGTTAGCCCAAGCCGTATTGGCATACCCACGGTGGGAATTAGTAAAAGTACCCTTGTTGAACTTGAACATACCCGACGAAGAATATGACGATGAAGAACAAGAGCCCGAGTCTGATCCCTACGGCCGAGTCATGGCCGTAGAACCTGGTCATGCCGGCGAAGTCAGTGCTTACTTGGTGGATCGCAAACCCATTGTAATAGACGCCGATCGTTACATCATAGATGGCAATCATCGTGCCTGGGCCGCAAAGTATCTACTGAATCGTGACTATATCCGGGCCTGGAGACCTGTTACTTAAAGGAGATAATTATGAGCTGGCAACAATGGGAAACAGAAGTGTTACACATATTAAACAATCCCGACGATGAAAACACAAGAATGGTGGCCACAGCCACAGCGGCCTATGGCGAAGAACTGCGTGCTGGCAACATCAGTCAGACGGAATATGCAGAATTATTGCAAGATCTACAGCGTCAAATCACCATCTCCGAAAACATGTCACAATTTGAAACCAAACAAAGGTTAAATACAGCTATAACTGCCTTGGTCACTTTGGCCACCGCAGTGTAGCTAAATAATATACTATGAAAACTCTACGCGAAATGATGGACCTAATTGAGAGTGCTCAAACGGTATCAGAATTTGCACCCGGTCCAGCACAAGACAATGATGATCTGACAGATGAAGCCTACAAAGATGGCCAGCGTTTGGGTATCAGTAGTGTGGATGGAATGACTCTATCACAAGCATTTGATTTAGCACGCTGGGATATGAAATACACTATTCCGTTTAGTTATGGCTGGAAATCAGGTCGACAATTCAAAATCAAGCACGCACTCGATGATGGTGTCAAACTTGTTTTGCAAAAAGATGGTAGTTTGGTTCGTGCTCAAGGCATGACAGAAATGGACAAAACACAAAGTTCCAGCAGAGACGCTACTGACGGAATGCGTGACCAGGAAATCCGTGCCTGGAGAAAACAACAACAACGCCAAGGTCGCGAAGCATTGGCGGCAACTACAGATGCTGTAAAAAAGAAACTACGCTTGCCCCCGTATGACAAAGACGAAAAACAACTTGAAGAAAATCCAGTGGATCCAATTCGTCGCATAGAAGAACTATTTCGTGACAAACAATAAATAAAGGTGTAGTTCGCGGGCGGCAACCCCAACTACTCTAACGCTACGAGGAGTGTCAGCAGATGTATTTACATTCAATACCTGCGTATGTTTATCTTATAAAACATCGCACGCTTGGCTACTATTATTGGGGTAGCCGCACAGCCAATATCAAACAAAAAAGAATGCCCCTGGACGATCTCTGGAAATTTTATTTTACATCGTCCCGCACAGTTAAAAATATAATCAATGAACAGGGATCAGATCAATGGGAAGCACAGGTAGTTTATACCAGCACCAACATTGATGATGTGTATTGGAAAGAACAAGAAAGTATCAAAAGCACAATCAATGACCCATTGTGCTTGAACAAAAAATATCAAGATCGAGAAAATAAAAATACAGTATTCTCTACAGCAGGAAAAATTCCCTGGAACAAAAGCATAGGTCAATCTGCCACAAAAGGAGAAAACAATCCATCTTGTCGGCCGGAAGTGCGAGAAAAAATCAGAAACAGGCATTTAGGTAAAAAATTTTCTGCGGAACACAGAAAAAATTTAAGCATATCTCATCAAGGTATTCTTAAAGGACGCACATACGAAGACATACACGGAGTTCAAAAAGCTCAACAATTAAAAGCACAAAAATCTCTGCAATTCAAAGGAATAAAAAGAACCAAAAAACAAAAAGAAAATAATTCAAAAGCACAAAAAGGAAAAAAGTGGATCACAAATGGATTAGTAGCTAAACCTTTGTATCCAGGACAATCTTTGCCAGAAGGATTTACCTACGGTAGAAAAATACACAAACAAACAGCTAAATAGATTTATTATAAAAATAACAACAAGGAGCAATTATGTCTACTGCTGAAGACTACGCAAAGATGTCAGATAGTGCCAAGAAAAAAGAGGACTTCATGAACTCAAAATGGAGACCCATGATGGCCTGGACATATTTAGTAATCTGTATCATGGATTTTGTGATATTTCCTATATTGTGGAGCCTGGTGCAAACCATTGGAGACGGTAAAGTCGAAAGTCAATGGATGCCTATTACCTTGCAAGGAGCAGGACTTCTACATTTGAGTTTTGGTGCCATATTAGGTATTGCCGCGTTTGGTAGAACGCAGGAAAAACTCGCTGGTGCAAATCATGGAGGATTACCAACACCAGCACCAGTGGCCACACCTGTACCTGCTTTTGGTAACGTGCCTTTGGGAAACCCAGCAAGTAACCCAGCAAGTAACCCAGCAAGTGGCAATTTTGGTGCATCGCCGGCACCAAAATCCTCACCCTTTGCGGCTCCGGTTCAACCTCCGCATCCAGAAATTTAAAAGGAAAATATTATGAACGCTATTGTGAAAATTTGTTGGGCCACAGTTGTGGCTGCGGCACTGATCACTTTGACAGTGCCTGCACAGGCCGAAGTCCGGACCAAAGAAGTCTGCAAAGATGTAGTAGACAAAAATGGTAAACCTGTAAAAAACAAAGATGGTTCGATAAAACAAGCCTGCAAGACCATTAAAGTACACAAAAAACTCGAAGGCACACCGGTACCTCCACCCAAGAAGTAATTGCATTCGGCATCAGCAGACAGTATAATTACAATGCTGTCTGCTTTTTCTTTTTATGCAAAATCCATATCAAACCCTGGGCGTCAACAGAGACGCCACTGCTGATGAAATCAAACGAGCCTATCGCCGATTGGCCAGTCAGCACCATCCTGACAAAGGCGGCGACACACAGGTTTTTCAAAACATTCAAAAAGCCTACGACGTTCTAGGCGACCCTCAACGCAGAGCCGAATACGACAATCCTGGCATGAAAATGTTTGGCAACATGGGCGGTCAACCCTTTGACTTTGAAACCATATTTGATATTTTTGGAACCAGATTCAATCACCCTCAGCAGAGTCGAGCCAAGCCACAAGTACGTATGAGTCTTTGGGTGACCTTGGCTGATGTGGCACGTGGAGGACACAGAACTGTCAGCATCGGTACACAACACGGTGCACAGGCTGTGGAAATAGAAATACCCCTGGGCATTAATGATGGGGATACTGTACAGTATCCAGGCTTGGCACCCGGAGGCACTGATCTCATAGTGACCTATCGCATACATCCAGATCCCAAATGGTCTCGGCAGGGTAACAACGTCACCACCGAACATGTTGTCACAATCTGGGACTGTGTTCTTGGCGGTACAGTTGAAATTCGAGACCTGCTGGGCACACAATTAAGCCTGACCATACCGGCTCGCACACAACCCGGCACTGTGCTGAGACTTCGTGGTCGCGGCATGCCTGCCAGACACGGTCAACCCGGTGATTTGTTTGTGCGAATACAAGCACGCATACCCGACGAAATTGATCCTGAACTTGTAAGCAAGATTGAACAACTAGCACGCCGATAACACGGCATATTACTTGCATCTAGATCAAATATAATATATACTGTAACAGTAACTATCCTTTGGGGACTTCATGCAAAACAATCCAGAAATTGAACAAATTATAGATTCGGCAGTAAAAATTGCTCGTGACAAAAAACACGAGTATGTGCTGACCGAACATGTGCTGTTGGCCTTGTTGCGCTATGCACCGTTTAGAAAAGTCTTGGTCAATTTTGGAACCACTGTGGATCTTTTTGAACAGGAATTAGAGCAGTATCTTGACAGTTTGACCAGCCTGGTCAAAGCCAACTCCGATGCTCAACCCAAAAAGACCAATGCTTTAGAACGTGTGTTTAATCGTGCCATGACTCAGGTTCTGTTCACCGGACGTAGAACCATGACCACGGTGGACTTGTACCTGGCCATGATGAGCGAAAACAACAGTCACGCACATTATTTCTTGCTCAAATACGGAATCAAAAAACAAGAGTTTGTGGAATTCTGGCAAAAGAACTACAACCATAATGATGTCAAGATCACTGATCAGCAGGCCGATGAAATCTTGACTGAACACTGCACCAACCTTACCCGGCTGGCACAAGAAGACCGACTGGAACCCATGATTGGTCGTGGACAAGAACTGGATGAAATGATCACGGTGTTGGCACGCAAGTTCAAGGCCAATGTGCTCATGGTCGGAGATCCTGGCGTCGGAAAAACAGCCATTGTGGAGGGCCTGGCGCAGGAAATTGCTGCAGGACGTGTGCCAGAATTTCTCAAGGATCACGAAGTGTGGGGCTTGGAAATTGGTAGCTTGTTGGCTGGAAGCAAGTATCGTGGTGAGTTTGAAGAAAAGTTCAAGCAGGTCATTGGTGCCTTGGAAGCCAAGAAAAAATGTATTTTGTTTATTGATGAAGCACATACCATGCGTGGTGCAGGTTCCAGTTCAACCAGTAGCTTGGACATGGCCAACATGCTGAAACCAGCAATTACCAAAGGCAATCTCAAGGTTGTGGCCTCAACCACCTGGGAAGAATACTACGAAAGTTTTGAAAAAGATCGCGCACTTATGCGTCGTTTTCACAGAGTGGGCATTGATGAGCCCACTCCTGAAGTCACAGAACAAATTTTGATTGGACTCAGTCCCAGATTGGAACAGTTTCACAATGTGTTGATTGATACCGAAGCCATCACAGCCGCTGTGGAACTTTCGGGTCGTTACATTCATGATCGTAAAAATCCCGACAAAAGCATTGACTTGTTGGACGGTGCTTGTGCCAAGGAACGAGTAAAGGATCAAGGCAACGTGACCATAAACAAGGACATGATCATGGCACAACTCAGCCGAGTAACTGACGTGCCAGTGGATCGCCTGCAGAACGAACGCAGTGAAAAGATTGTGGAGTTGGAAAGCAATATCAAGCAACGCTTGTATGGGCAAGATGCCGCGGTCGATGCTGTGCTGGATCGAGTTTATATCAACTTTTCAGGCATTGGCAATGAACGTCGACCCATTGCCAGCTTTTTGTTCTTGGGTCCAACTGGCACAGGTAAAACAGAATTGGCCAAACTCTTGGCTGAAAACTTGGACATGCAGTTGCTGAAATATGACATGAGCGAATATCAAGAGCGTCACACGGTAAGCAGTTTGATTGGTGCTCCTCCAGGTTACGTGGGCTTTGAAGATGGCAACATAGGCGGCGGCAAGTTGATTTCAGATGTCAGCAAAAATCCTTTCAGTGTGCTGTTGTTCGACGAAATTGAAAAAGCACATCCGGATGTTATAAACATCATGTTGCAGATGCTGGATGAAGCAAGAATTACTTCAGCCAATGGCAAAACAGTAAATCTCAAAAACTGCATCATTATCATGACATCGAATCTAGGTGCTCGAGACAATGAAAACAACAATATTGGTTTTGCACAAAGTCTAGAACGAGTTGGCAGTGAAGATCGTGCCATGAAGGAATTCTTCAAGCCCGAACTACGTAATCGTATTGATCAGGTGTGCAAGTTTGCCAAGTTAGATACCTTGGCCATTAAAAAGATTGTGATCAAGTTTGTGGATGAACTCAAACGCAGTCTTGATGCCAAAAATATCCGACTTAATCTCAGTGAAAGTGTCATAGACATGTTGGCTGAAAAGGGTTATGACAGCAAAATGGGTGCCAGACCCTTGAATCGCAAGATTGACGAATTGATACGTGTACCACTTTCAAAGAAAATACTTTTTGATCGTTTGGAAAATTGTGTGGTCAATGCATTTATGATCGATGACCGTGTGGAATTTGCCGTGGAAAGCACTCCCTTGTTGCCCATGGTCAATGAACAAGGATATATTGTAGTTGACAACCCATAAATTTAAATCTGTAGGCAAAGATCGATTGTTCTACGATCGATACAAATACTGCTTGGGATTCTACCTAGACGAAGTCAGTTGTCTACGAGATCTGGACCATGCCAAAATTGACGACACCATGGGACGTCGCCGACAGTGGCGAGAAATAGCTCAACAACGCTGGAGCAACGGTCATCAACGACACGGCGTAATTCTACGCCGGGCCTGGAGAGAAATCACTGAAAAAACCGTGGCAGATCTACACGTGTTGGCAGATCAACTGTTGTCCACGTCAGCAGAATATAAATTGGTTGTCAGTGTAAATCAGGGCTACATTTACACCAACAATTTAAAATTGATTGATCAACTCAGTGCCATGCCCGAGTTGTCCTATAAAACCTATACCCAAGCTCGGGTTACTAGACCCAAAAATACCATAGCTTTAAAAAATCCTCAGCACCAATTTAGAACTTATTTTAAATTGATGAAATTGACCGCACAACAAAAAGATCAACTACGGGACTTTTTACATGGACAACGCAGTCATGTGCGATTGAGTCCAGGGCTGGATCGCTGGCTTGATGGACTTTTTAATCGCAGTCAGGATTATTTTTTTGTAGATCACAGCACAGAATCATGGCTGACCATGCTGAGTCTGGTACACCCTGGCATAGTAAGAAAAACCATGCATATAATCCCTGCTAAATAAAACACTATGGCAAAAATACACGAAGAAATTGTTGTAATAAAATTCAGCAAATTGGTCAAAGATTTAGATGCACCTGGCAAAGTAGCCAATGAAGAATTGGTTGCCAGCTTGGGTGCCGTGGCCGAAGAACTAGCAGGTGCCGGTATCATTGTGGAAGTCGAATCTGCACAATGAATTTGACTACATTGCCTCTTTTGGAATCTACTACCTACGGTGTTCCGTCAGGCAACTATGACGGCAGTAGCCTGGATTTTGTTGGCAATGCACAAATAGCTGTGAATTACTACGGTGGTCAAGGTAGTATACAAACTGTCACAATCAGTATCACAGATTTTACCGGCGATATCCGACTGGAAGCCACGCTCAATGACAGTCTGGCTGTAAACACCGATCAGGCCAAATGGTTTGAAGTTGATCAATTTTTACGCCTAACTCCAGGCACGCAAATATATCCTACATCAATCACAGGCAATTTTACTTACATGCGAGTTCGAGTGTTGAATTTTGATAGTGGTACCATTAATGCTGTCACAATAACATATTAACAAAAATGAATCCTGTATTTTCAATTTCGGTAGATATTTCTACATCGGATCCAACAATTCCTCTGGGATTAGAAGTTTGGCTTGATGATCTTTTGGTTAGTAATTTTGAACATGTAAAAGAATCAATAAGCATAAATCATGATTTTTCTGACCAAGATGCTGAACATGAACTGCGTTTTATTTTAAAAAATAAAACCAACGAACACACACAAGTTGACAAAGATGGAAAAATTCTTCGCGATGCGGTGCTGAATATTAGCAATCTGAAATTTGATGAAATTGAGTTAAATCAAATTTTTTATAAAAATGCTGTTTATATTCATAATTTCAACGGAAATGGTCCAGAAACAAAGGATTCATTTCACGGAAGTTTAGGTTGCAACGGCACTGTGACTTTGAAATTTACCACTCCAGTTTATCTCTGGTTGCTTGAAAATATGTAACTAAATATTACAATGCGCACCATTGTAATTTATCCAGGAAGATTCCACCCTTTTCATCGTGGTCACCGAGCCAGCTATGACTACCTGATCAAGCGTTTTGGTGCCAACAATGTTTATGTGGCCACGTCTGATAAACAGGCACCAGTGACCAGTCCTTTCAGCTACAGCGACAAAGTTGAAATGATGACCAAATTAGGAATACCGGCTGGAAAAATTGTGCAGGTTGTAAATCCCTATCAAGCCGAAGAAATACTCAAGGATATTCCAGATCCTGAAAATACTCAAGTGGTGTTTGCTGTCAGTGAAAAAGACATGGCTGCCAAAAGTCCAGAAAATCCCGATGGGCCTAGATTTAGATTTGGACTAAAAAAGAACGGGGAACCCACCAAGATGCAACCCATGCCTGAGGATCCTAAAAAGATGCAAAGCATGGACAAGCACACCTATGTCATGGTCACACCCACTGTGAATTTTCGTGTACGAGGTGCTGATGCCAACTCGGCCAGTGAAATTCGCAAACGCTATATTGCTGGTAATGACGCAGATCGCAATCAAATCATTGCCGATCTCTACGGCGAAGTAGATCCGGGTCTACGTGACATTTTTGATAAGAAATTGGGCATGGTTGAGCGCACACAAAACATGGTGGCCGAAGCCAGAAAAATAAATTCCAAACACAGTGTACGGTTGATTGAACGAGTGTTGGAAATGGAACGCCAAGTACATGCGCATGATCAAGAAGACATTGCCGACGACTATCTTGAAGAAAAGTGGAGTCAAAAGTACAAGCGCAGTATCAACTGTGCTCGCCCCCGAGGATTCAGTCAACGAGCTCATTGCGCTGGTCGTAAAAAATAATGGCCTGTGCTAAACTCTTGTAAATATCTGGTACATTTTACAAGAGGAACTCATGTCAGATCAACAACAAGCTCAAGCCGGGCAACAACAAATTCAAGTAAACATTGACTATTTAAAAACCACACGTGTGCATATTTGCATGCCGTGTTATGGTGGTCAGCTCACAGAATCAACATTTATGAGCTTTATCAAATGGTCAAACACTGCACGTCAGTTGGGCCTGGATTGGACCATGGAAACCATGACCAATGAGAGCTTGATCAGCCGTGCTCGTAACACACTCACAGCCAAATTTCTAAACAACAAAGAGTCAACACACTTGATGTTTATTGATGCTGACATTGGTTGGGAACCCTGGCACTTGTTGGTACTGCTGAATCGTGACGTGGATGTGATTGGCGGCTTGTACCCTATGAAGAGCCTGCCTATCAAATGGTGCGTCAACGGCTTTGAAGGTGCTGAAGAAGGACCCGATGGCTTGCAGGAAGTAAGCAAAACTGGCACTGGCTTTATGTTGATCAAGCGCCATGTGTTTGAAAAGCTGGACGCACATCCGGCTACCAAGCCCTTTATCAACGACATTGGTTTGCCAGCAGAATTAAATCCCTACATGAAAACCTACTTTGACACAGCAGTGCGTGAAAATCGCTACTATTCAGAAGACTGGACTTTCTGTGAAAACTGGCGTGATCTAGGTGGCAAGGTCTGGGTAGACAAACGTGTGTTGTTGCGTCATTCAGGAAGCTATGTTTTCAGTCATGAAAATCAAGAGCAGGCCTATAGAGATCTGCATGCCATGGCACAGGCCAATCAACAGGCCACAGTGGCACCTGTGGACAAACCTGTGGTGGCAAAAACCATTGCTTCCAACAAGGAAACTGCGGCTGCGCCCAAGAAGAAATCCAAAAGCAAATAACGGTAAATACAGTTTATGAATATTCATGAACTGGATTCCTATAATCTTGGCGATGCTGTCAAATTCAACGACCAACTAAATCCACGTATTTGGGGTGCAGACGAAAAAATGCACCCCGAAGTACGTGAACAGTTGTTGCAGATTGCCGACGATTTTCGTGAATTCCTGGGTATAGATGTTGAAGTCAAAGACATCACAGTGTCGGGCTCTAATGCGGCCTATACCTATACTCCTCATAGTGACATAGACCTACACCTTGTGGTTGATCTACCACGAGCCGATGCCAGCGAAGTTTATCGTGAGTTGTTTGATGCCAAAAAATATGCCTACAACGATCAGCATGACATCAAAATCGGCGGCTACGATGTAGAGCTCTATGTACAAGACGCAAACAAACCACACCACAGCCAAGGTATCTACAGTTTGGTCAACAATGACTGGGTGTCAGTGCCCAAGCGACGTCGTCCCGAAATCAATGACATCAGTGTAAAAAGCAAATTTGAGGATCTGGGTCACAGAATTGAACAAGCCATTGCCAGTGGCGACTATGAACAAATCACAGCCTTGGCCAAGAAGATCAAAGAAATGCGTCAAGCTGGTCTGGATGCACACGGAGAATTTGGTGCTGAGAATCTGGCATTTAAAATTCTGCGCAAACAAGGACTCATACAAAAACTGCATGATGCAAGAAATGCCGCCAAAGATCAACTGTTGAGCTTGGACGAGCGAAAGAAAAAGAAAAAGAAACGATCAGTCAAATATGGATTCGGTGGTTATTGGTATCCCGGTTTTGGCTATGCTGGACAAGATACTCCTGCGGCACAGGCCGCCGATGGTGGTGGAGACGGTGGTGGTGAAAGTGTCAGAGAAGATCAAAAACCCACAGTACAACAAACTGTCACAGACTTTGTGAATTTTTGTGCAGATCAATTGGAGTTAGAAACACCACCTAGAATCAGATTCCGTAGAGATCCTGCTTGGTCGGCTCGCAATAAAACTTTTGGTCGTTTCAACCATGACACCAATGAACTAGAAGTCAGCTTGGCAGATCGTCATGTCATGGACATATTGCGTACTGTGGCGCACGAACTCACACATCAGCGACAGCATGAAACAGATCTCTTGCCTGATGATGCTGGTGCCACTGGCAGTGAGTGGGAAAACGAAGCCAATGCCTCGGCCGGCATCTTGATGCGAAACTATGCCGAAGCACATCCAGAATTTTTTGTGCCTGGCACCATAGAAGAAAGCGCAAGTGGTTATATTCCTACCAAGTCTCAAGCCAAAGATCCCCGCTTCAGCATGGCACTCACAGTGGACATCAAGCCCGGACAAGTAGGCAAGGAAGCCAACAAATTAAAACTCAAGACTGACCGGCAAGGTCATCCACAGATAGCCCAGGCCAATGGTCTATTCGAAGCACTCATGGCCGAATACAAGGCACTGAAGGAAGACGATCTCGACGAAGTAAAGATGAGTCCTGGTGCTCTTGAAAAGTTTGCTACCAGCGATGCCGCAAAAGGCATACGTGCTGGATTTGAAGCCGAACTGATCTTCCGCGACACACAAGGCGAGTCGGATGAGATGGATCCTGAACCCGACTATGATGCCGACGAGCGTGCCTACAGCATACAGCAGGTCATAGAGTTCTTTGAAAACGACGAATACGGTTATGGTATTAACGACCGCCAGCGCAACAGACTGGAAGAACAGCTTGACGAAACCTACATGAACTGGTATGACGAACAGATGATGTCAGACTTCCGCAACGAAGCCGAGGATCTGGTACGAGAACAACATCTTGACGAAATGCCCATGGGCGAGCGTATACTGGCTGTGCTCACAGATGGCATGGAGCTCACAGACGAACAGGCTGATCAGATATTGCGACTGGGCACAGAAGCACCCAGATTCACCAAATTATCTGACCAAGATGCTTTTGTTGAACAAAATCCCGACTACAAAATATATTTAGAGGCTGCCGATGATGCTGATGCCATACTGGACGAAGAAGTAGAACAAAGTATAGAGAAACAAGACGGCTACTATGATCGGGCCATAGACGATTTCCGCGACAACTACAGTCCCGACGACAGTGATTTCTTTAGTGATGTAGGACTGCGTTGGATGAGCGACATAGCCAACGAGTTTAACTTGGATTGGCCTGTATGGAACATGGATGCTCGTGGCAACGAAGGCTCCAGAGATTGGGACGAAATTGGTGCCAGTCTGCAACAAGTTGTGGGCATGCCAGTCAAAGTAAGTTCAAACTATCACAGCACCGCAAGGCGAGAAGGAACCTGGATCATAGAACCCGATAGCAGCCTAGACCCAGACGACAAGAGCGAAGAAGTAGGATTGGAAATTGTGAGTCCGCCTATGCCCTTGCTCACAGCTATAGAAAAGTTAAAAGCAGTCACAGACTGGGCCAATGATCCCAACGGTGGTAACGCTTATACTAACAGCAGTACAGGTTTACACATGGGTGTGAGCCTGCCTAGAATACAAGCCGAAGATGCCAACGATGCAGCCGGCATTGATTATGTGAAACTGATCTTGTTCCTGGGCGACAAATATGTGTTACAACAGTTTGGGCGCACAGCTAACACCTACACAGCGTCGGCTTTTGACAAGCTTAAACAAAATATCAAAGGTGGACGAAGTGATCCAGCCGGTGTGGTTGAATTGTTACGTCATGGACTTACTGAGTTGGCTTTTAAAGAACTACAAAAAGGTGTGGGTACCAGCAAGTATACGTCGGCACACTTGCAGGACGGCTATGTGGAATTCCGTAGTCCCGGTGGTGACTGGTTGGCCAAGAGCGACGAAGAAATAGGCATTTTGGAAAACACCATGTTGCGTTTTGCTCGTGCCATGGCCATAGCCGGCAATCCCAGTGCCGAGCGCCAAGAGTATGCCAAAAAGCTCTACAAGTTGGTCACAGCTGACAACGAACAGTATGCAGATCAACTTCGCTTGTTTAGTGAATTCTCAGCTGGCACCATCAACAAAGAACAGTTAAAGAAACAGTGGGCCGATACTGTGTTACAGAAAGAGTTACCCAGCACCGGCAAACAAGAATACGAAGTCTATCGCAGAGACCGCAAAGACAGTCCTGATGCCGTTGTTGGCACCTTGTATGCCAAGGATTATGATGCGGCCTACGATCTTTTCCTGCGACAATATGGCAAGGACATCAACGATCTAGATGTTCGCCTCAAACTGCCTTGGTTTGATGTGTTTGATGCCGAAGGAAAAGTAGTAGCTACCTTTAGAGAACGTGACATTGATCGTGCTGAAGAAAAGGCCCGATTTGAATTTGATCAGGCTTGGACCGATGCGTGGAAAGTGTATCGCAGACCCGACAACACACCAGAACCCAAGGTCAGTCCCCGAGCACAAGTGGCCAAGCGTATTGTTAAGAAACCTCAAGGGCCTACCCAATACAACTATGATGTCGTGGATCGCAAAACAGGCCAGGTTGTAGACCGATTCTATGCCGAGCGTGAATCCACTGCCAGCGCAATATACAATAGATGGTTGCAAATAAAGAACTTGCCCCAGGACACCGAAGACTATGGCTATAGAAAAACTGCGGCCAAGCCAGCAGAAGCTGAACCCGATGTGGCACAGAACTTTGAACCACGCCGGCAGAACTGGGAGTTTGTCACAGACGAAGATCCAGACCGTGTGGTACACCGTATGAACAATGCCACTTCCGACGAAGTCATGGCCTGGATTCGGCAACAGGAACAGCAAGGTATGCCTCCGGGGCTCCTAAGAACTAGAATAGTGGCTGAAAATTTTGCTGATGGCAAAAAGCCCGGACGCAAAGGTCTGGCCAAACGTGTGGGTGTACCGACCAAGGCCAGTGTGACACGTTTGCGTCAAATTGCCAAATCCAGCACAGGGGAAAAAGCTAGAATGGCACATTGGATGGCCAACATGAAAAGCGGTCGCAACAAAAAATAAGTAGTTGCATGTTGCTGATTGATCACGTTTACAAAAAACTCCGTACTGTAGAACAATTGCCACGACGTGGACGTAGAATTCCTCTGGGCACAGAATCAGAACACCTGGGACAGTTTGTGTGTGGGTTTCCAGGTGGCTATGAACTATGGCGTGATAGATTGGGCTTGGCCACCAGCTACAATGTGTTCGACCCTGAAAAGCGCAGAGTAGAACTGACCATGCACGGTACAAGATTCGTCAGCAATCCCGACAGTTTTGTTATTTTTGGTGTGTATGCTAGACCTCGCAATCGGGTGAGGGCCATCGAATTGTATGAATTTTTAATTCGTCGCTTGGGACTTACCCTGGTCAGCGATAGAAATCAAAGTCCTGGAGGGCAACGCATATGGAAACAGTTGCATCGCAAACACAGCCTAACGGTGTACGGTTACAATTTCCGCACCAATCAAGTAGTGGATGTCGCAGGATCGAGATTACAAGATGCCTATGTCACAGTTCGAGAATTAGAAACAGCCAAACCGGGCACAAAAAAAGCACTAAAATCACGTGCGGCCAACATTAGATTAGTGGCCTGTTTGGCTTAAATACTAGTCTATGCGTGCAAAAGAAATATATCCACGAAGCAACAAAACTGCCACACAATACAAGCTGTGGTCAGCTCCGGTGCAGATCCGTCAACCCAACTATGTGGGCCGAATCGAAGTCACTGTAACAGCACCCAATCTAAGACTAGCACGTGAATTGATCAAAAGCCAATACGGTGTCACTGAATGGCAAGTGGGTAGCGTTCGAGAAGTGCGATGAGATTTCAAGAATTTGTCAATGAAGCCATGATTGGTACATTAACCATTGGTGGTATGACAATTATTGTGGATGAACATGCCATGGATCGAGCTGTTGAACGACAGGTTTTGCCCACTGACGTAGATCGTGTTTTGAGAAAAATGCCTGCAATCAAGCCTCAAATTGCACAGATAGAATCTGGACAAAAATTTTGGATATATGATCCCACGCTGGAAGTCGGGCTGGGTCTTAGAATGCTCAATGCTGAGCGTCTTAGAATTCAATTTAAAACTGTGATTGGCGCCAGAGAAGGACAACCAAACGACGGTCCTGTGCCTGTGTTAGTTGTTGGCTAAAACAACCTGAAATTCATCAAATAAAATACAGCTAAATACAGCATGACCAAGCAATTTGTTCGTGTTGTAGCTGATGTACACTGTGATTGGGAAGGACTAGCACCCAATTACCGAGTATTTGTCAACGACGAATTGTTCAGTGAACGTACCTGGATTTGGCAAGACGATTATCTTGAAGAACTCTTGCAAATCGAAGCCGAGCCCGGTGAATATGCTTTGCGTTGGGAACTAGTTCCGCCACACTTGGCCCAAATACGTGTGGAAAATGTGCATGTGGAATATGGCCCTGGCACAGTGGAAAACAACAAAACTTTAAGGATCAGTCATGCGAGCCAGTGAATTTATCACAGAAAATGCCACAGCAGGAGCTACCAGCTCAGGCAGCATTGCCACAGTTAGCCCGGCCCTGGGCGGTGCAATTTCTAGAAATGGTGGGAACTTCTTTACTGGCGCTAAATACAACAATGATCCAACGCCAAACACACCAGCGTGGATGAAAAAGTTAAAGGGTAAAAACCGTGCTAAGTGATGCGTTAAAACAATTTCTTGCCAGTAGCTTTGCTTATTATTTGAAAGCACACATGTTCCATTGGAACGTGGAAGGCCCTGACTTTGTTCAATTGCACGACTTGTTTAGTGAAATCTACGAAGATGCATTTGGCAGCATAGACCAAACCGCAGAATTCATACGTACCGAAGACGAATACACACCTGGAAGCCTGGAACGCTTCAAGGAATTAAGCCTTATACAGGATCAAACCAAGATCCCTCGTGCCCGATTAATGATCGAAGAACTATTAGCAGACACTCAGACCATGAAGGATCTGAGTAAATCTTTGTTTGATGCAGCCACCCAGGCTGGTCGCGAAGATGTAGCTGACTTTGCTGCCAATCGCCAGGGTGCGCACGGCAAATATGGTTGGCAACTAAAGAGTTTGCTAAAGGATCAAAGGGCATGAACCGTGACACGCGACCATAACGATATCTACAGCATTGTTGAACGTCTCCGTGTCTTGGAAGAAGGCCTGGACAAAAACCAGCGTTCAGTAAATCAACTTAGTGCTACATTCAAGCCCAAAACTGTGGCTGTGCTTACAGCCAAGACAGATCCCAAAAACCCCATGGCAGGCAAGCTAGTGGGCGGTGCAGAAGAAAGTGCGGAAGATGATCGCGAACCCGTAGAAGAAGCAGTGGCCACTGAAGAAAAACTATTAGACAAAGTCAAAAACTCATTCAAAGATTTTATCAAAAGTGTAGAAGAAGAAATCAAAGACACGGATATCAAAGAAAAGAAACGAGAAGACACAGATCTCAAAAGCAAAGATAAAAAAGATAGGGATCTTGTTGCCAAGGAACAACCAGTCGCTGAAGATCCCACCGAAGAAGAACCAGTAACACAGATCAACCCAGTGGCCGCTCCACAAACACCAGTAAAAAACCCAACCTATGCCGAGTCAGCTCCGGTCAAAACTGTGACCATGGAAGATGGCAACATGTTTGAAATACACGGCAACGAACGCGATGGATTTGAAATTCGTCGCGAAGGTCGTTGCATGCGCAGTCGTTTTGAAAACTTGGACCATGCTGTCATGGCCTTGGAAATGTACATGGCTCGCCGTCGCAAAGCCGACGAAAGTCAAGATTACCTGGAAGAAGAATAATGTTAAGCCTAGATTTGTTTGATTCAAAATACGAACGTCGATTGCACGAAGGTGCAGTGGACCAATTAGAACAGCATCGCATTGATGTGCTCAATGATCGCATGCAAGAATTATTGGCTCGTGCTAAATCAGCCAGCCCCGAAATGAAAGCCGGTCTCAAACAACAATTTGAAAAAATCAAGGCCGAGCGTGACAGCTACTACAAAATCAAAGAAGCCGGTATTCCTGGCAACGTTCCTACAGAAAAGATCCCTGGCAAAGAAGAATTATTAAAAGGTCGTGGTCGCACCTACTACGAAGGCGAAGTCAGCGAAGATGACGTAGATGATTTCTTAAAAGCTGGCGGCAAGATTACCTATGGCAAGCCACAAAAAGGTCCTCGCAGTCCTGGCCTGAGTTTGGCCAGTCGTCACATTGGCGGCAGCGGAGATAAAATGAAACCAAGTCGTACCGGACGTGGCGCTCATACACAAGGCAAGCCAGTGGTGTCAACCGAAGACGCCGAAAAAAAAAATTCTAAATCGCCGTTAGATCAACGTCTTCAACGTCTTAAAGTACAGGCACGTAGAGAATATCCTCGCGCTCACAGCGACGAGGAAGCACTTTTGTTAAAACTCCTAGACAAGGAAGCACAGGATGATCGTGCCAACCGTCAAACAGATGCACGTCAAGATGCTGAACTCAAACGTAACTTTTCTTTAGATCGTGAACAAGAAGACGAAATTCAAGATCTACAAACTCAAGTAGGAGTTCGTGAACATGGTGGCGGCATAGGTCCCAAACAGCGTTGGCAAGATCTCATGCCCGAAGGGTGGAGTGACAAATACGATCTGACACCTTATTCTGTGTATATCGATGGACGTGAATGGAAAACTTTCAGCAGTGACGAACATGCCAGAGCTGTGGCAGAAAAAGTTCGTGCTAACTTAAAACGTCAAGGTCGAAATCAAACTGTAACAATTGCACCCAGTCAGGCCTATCTCAACAAAGGTATCGAAGAAGAAGAATTATTAGAAGGCATCCGTGACACTGCCAGTGCCACAGCCGTGGTAGCCTGTTTGCTAGCCGGCGGTAGTCTAAGTGGGTGTGCCACAGCACCGCAACAGACCACAGCACAACAAGTGTTAAAGACAGGTCAAGACGTAGGACGCACTGTACAGGCGGCCAAGCGTATTACTCGCGCTGGTGCTGAAGAAGAAGTGCGTCAAGAATTGCGCAATCTTGCTCGTGGCATGAGCGGACATCCTGGCGAGCTCAACAACAGTAACATTTTAAGAATTTGGCGCAAGATCAAAGTCCCTACAGTTGCTCAAGCCGAGCCCGAAGCTCCAGAAAATCATCCCGCACCACCACGTCAAAGAATGCCGCAGTACGAAGGCAAAGAAATAACCAATAAAAAAGAATATGTTGATGCCATAGACAGCATCGATCGTCAATTAAAAGTTGAAACCAACCCAGCCAACAAACAAATTCTACGCAAACAACGTGAACTGTTGCAACACCGTGCTCAGGCTCAAGGTTGGATCAAACAGCCTATTCAAGAAACCAATCAAAGCAGTGCGGCCGAGCAAGCCATACTCAAACGCATCATGATAGCACACACAGACTTGCTCCAACAATATGGACCAGAAAAAGTCATGAATGCTGTTGAAGACGTGGCCTACAACGTAGGCGATCAGGAAATCGGCACCAGTGATGTCAGTGGATGGGTCAAGCAAGTGGAGCAAATTCTAGGAGCAGTTCAAGAAGCCAAAGACAAACCCAGCTTGCGTGATCCCAAAGACAATCCTTGTTGGAAGGGATATCATCCGGTGGGTACTAAAAAGAAAAATGGTCGCACAGTTCCTAATTGTGTGCCAAATGCCAAGGGGTAATAACAATGAAAACTTATACATTTGAAACTGTATGCGCCAGCGGTGCAAAGAAAACTTTTACATGCACAGCCGCTGACTTTGCTGAAGCACGTGTAAAACTTGCGGAATTTGTAGCGGCCAACTAAATGAGAGATGTTCTCAATCTACTAGAGGCAGTGGAAAAAGGTTGCCCTGTGGCAACCTACAACATTGACGTCAATTTAAAAAATCGTCAAAAAGCCATAGATGATTACTACTACGGTCCGGCCAATCCTGACGAACCTGGCAGTTATTGGAAAGACGCGGCCCGTCGTTGGGGTATCACAGAGAAAACTGCCAAGACAATGCGTTGCGGCAACTGTGCAGCATTTGATGTGTCAGACAAGATGTGGCGTTGTATGGAGCTAGGCATCCAGGGCGATGACAAGGCTGTGGATGGCATGGCCACAATACACAAGGCCGATTTGGGATATTGTAATTTTTTACATTTCAAGTGTGCAGGTACTCGTAGTTGTACAGCCTGGGTCACTGGCGGTGCCATCGACAACAAGGATCGCACTCAATGAAAATTTTTGAATTGGCAGAGGCTAGAAGCAATCCAGTAGAAGATTTCCAGCCTTCAAATAGTCAATTAGATGATTTAAAATCAAAATATCTGCCCGACTGGGAAATGATTGATCACAAAACTTTGCAGGCCAAATACGTGGCTCAAGATCATAGACATGCAGAAAAGTTTGTGACCTGGATCAATCGACTCAGCGAAAGCATGGATCACTTTGCTGAAGTCACGCAAGACGTGGCCGAAGTCACTGTACGTACCACAACCTTTGACGTCAAAGGACTCACTGTGCTGGACTTTGAATTGGCCATGCGAGTGGATGCTTATGCTCAAGATCACGACATTGATCAAGTGCGCATGAGTGGTAATTTTGGAATGCACCCATAGTCGAGTTTGATCAATGTCATCCCTAGAGTTTTCTATTGCTGACAATACTTTTGATAGATATCTAGAATTACAACAGCCAGTTGATCATTTGTTTTTTAACAATGACAATGTGAGTTATTTTGATCAGGATGGATTTGAACTCACTGGTCTGGAAAGGGCCAGCTACGAAGTCAACGGCGTTGCCACCACAACCATACTAAATCATCGCACGGATCAAAAAACCTGGATTGAAATCTCAGATCCTTGTTTCAAAATTGATCACAGTGCTGTCATGCAACGTTGGCAGTTTGTGAACCAAGCACAAGATCAATTGCGACAGCACGTAGATCAATTGCCACAATTGAAAAAATTTTTAAGTTTACAGGCCAAATGGGGTTTGGATTTTGACCTAGAGTACTACGATCACGATTGCTATATTGAAGTCATGCATGTAGAAGTTGATTATAGAAACTACTACGAAGCCATGGCTGCCAAAAGCATGTTGGAGGAAAAAATCAAAAGCACCGACTGGTATGATTTTGTTCAATTTTTGTTGCAACACAAGGACTCTTGGATCAATTTAAAGGGCTTTGCCCAAAATGATTGGAAAGCAAGACATTGGGGCCTCTCACGTGCAGAAGTTACCGAAAAGGCCATAGTATAATAAGTACGAGCATGTATCCATATCCAGTGTATCCAGAACAATCGGGCGAGGAAGATCGACCACATCTTCCTTATGCACCACACTGAATCACCTTAGGACCGGTACTAGTTACCGAGGTGGGCCGGCTGCTGGCCTGGCAAATGGATTCGCTACCCAGTTTGCCAAAAGTGAGCAAACTTATTTGACTAAAAGTAAAAATCCTGTATAATTATTTGACTAATAGGAGAATTGCAACATGTCAAACAATCGCGTATTTTCAGCAGAACAAACCAACAAACTTAACCAGGTCATCAACGAAGGTATGCAGGTCATGCACGAAATTGAAACCTTGACCGGTGGGCTCAACGACACAGTCAAGGCCATTGCTGAAGAACTAGATATCAAACCCAATATTCTCAAAAAAGCTATTAAGTTGGCACACAAGGCCGAATTTGGTCGTGAACAACAGGATCACGAACTGCTTGAACAAATTTTAACTACCGTTGGAAAAACTTTGTGAGAACCAGCCATTTATTTTTTCGACAAAATAAAGATTCTGTTACTTTTCCGAAAAAAAATCTCAATGGTAAAATATGTTTAAGCCCATTTGTGTCTGTTGAAGTTGGATTATCTGGCGAAATAAGATTGTGCGGTTGTAGTCATTGGATGCCAATTACCATTGGCAACATTTTTGAAAATACTTTGCCAGAGTTACTTGGCAATTTGACAGCACAAAAAATACGACAATCGATCATTGACGGAACCTACGTCTATTGCGATGAAAACTCATGCGGAATTATTCGGAATGATTTTTTAAATTCTTTAGATACCTTGCCTGAATCGGTTACTTGGCAAATACAGGATTCGTCTCGTTTTCTTATGCCAAATGAGATTTTTATATCGGTAGATCAAACCTGCAATCTAAGTTGTCCGAGTTGTCGTATGGAAGTAATCAAGCCTACTTCAGAAGAAAAAAAACAAAGAGAAAAATTGGCCAAAACACTTCGAGACAATATTTTTGCTCAACCAACTGACCAAGAAATTAATTTAACTATAAGTACTACCGGTGAATTGTTTGCAAGTAATTTATTATTGTCGTTTTTAAACGGCATATCATTGGATCAGTTCCCAAACGTCAAATTATTGATACAATCCAATGGATTATTATGCAAAAAAAATTGGAAAAAATTAGGAGCCTTACAAAATTCAGTCAAACAAATTACTGTAACCATTGATGCAGCAAAACCAGAAACTTATGAGAAACTACGACGAGGCGGAACCTGGAACGAAATTATGTCGGCTATGACATGGTTGCAAAAAAAGAAAAAAGAAAACAACATGAAATTGTACACAAGAATTGTTGTACAAAAAGATAACTATAAAGAAATTGAAGATTTTTACAAATTAAGCAAGCAATTTGACGCAGATCGTATTGAATATTCAAGAATTAAAAATTGGTACACAATGTCTCCAGAACAGTGGGCCGATGTTGACGTATTGAATCCTAGTCATAGTTTATATCATGAGGCTGCAAAGTGTTTGGATTCAATCAAAGACTTGCCAGATGTTGTGACCTGGGGATAATTTTAAACACAGTAATACAAAAACTAAGTAACATTGAGTCGTTCACACTACGAACATGAATCATGGCAAACCAGCCATAACTGGAGGAAAATTTGAGTTACATAGACGCACTTTTTGATCGTGAACACGATCGCATACATGTAGTTGAACGCCGAGATGGCGAACGCCGCTATCAAGAATATCCGGCCAACTATGTGTTCTATTACGATGATCCCCGCGGCAAGTTTACCAGTATCTATGGCACACCTGTGAGTAGATTTTCTACTCGCAACAACAAGGAGTTTCGCAAAGAGATCCGCATACAGTCGGGCAAACAACTATATGAGTCGGACATTAATCCCATATTCCGTTGTCTAGAAGAAAACTACAAAGGACAAGATGGCCCAAAATTAAACGTAGCATTCTTTGACATCGAAGTAGACTTCGATAGTGATCGCGGATTCAGTCCTCCAGAAGATCCATTTAATCCTATCACAGCTATATCAGTTTATCTAACCTGGGTCAATAGATTGATCACACTTGTAGTGCCACCCAAGCATATGACCTGGGAAACTGCACAGGAAATTTGCGCAGAGTTTGATGATACCCTATTGTTTGAGCGTGAAGAAGACATGCTGAACACATTCTTGGACATCATCGAAGATGCAGATGCATTATCAGGATGGAACAGCGAGGGCTATGATATCCCCTACACAGTAAATCGTGTGACCCGTGTGCTCAGCAAAGATGACACAAGGAGATTTTGCTTGTGGAATCAATATCCCAAGAGCAGGACCTTTGAACGCTTTGGTAATGAAAGTCAGACCTATGATTTGATTGGCCGTGTACACATGGACTATATGCAACTGTATCGTAAGTACACATACGAAGAGCGCCACAGTTATAGTCTCGATGCTATTCTTGAATATGAAGGCCTAGAAGGCAAGACCAAGTTTGAAGGTACCTTGGATGCTTTATACAATCAAAACTTCAAGAAATTTATTGAATATAATAGGCAAGACGTCAACGGTCTGGCACAGTTGGACAAGAAACTGAAATTCTTAGACTTGGCCAATACCTTGGCACATGAGAATACTGTGTTGCTACAGACCACCATGGGTGCTGTGGCCGTGACTGAACAGGCCATTATCAATGAGGCACACGAGCGTGGACTTGTTGTGCCCAATCGCAAAGAACGCTATTCGGATGAGGACACACAGGCCGCAGGTGCTTATGTGGCCTATCCAAGAAAAGGCATACACGAGTATGTAGGGTCAATAGACATCAATAGTCTATACCCCAGTGCAATTCGAGCACTTAACATGGGACCCGAAACCATTGTAGGACAACTGCGACCCATAATGACTGATCGTTATATCGGCGATAAGATGCGTAGTGGCAGTAGTTTTGCAGCCGCGTGGGAAGGCCTGTTTGGATCATTGGAATACACAGCGGTCATGGAACAACAACGTGGCACAGAGATCACAATAGACTGGCAGGATGGCGAAGAAAGTGTACACAGTGCCTATGAAGTATGGCACATGATTTTTGATTCGAACCAGCCTTGGATGATCACTGCCAATGGCACTATCTTTACATATGAGCGTGAGGCTGTGATTCCAGGCTTACTCAAGCGTTGGTACGCCGAACGCAAAGAAATGCAGGCCCGGCTCAAAGAATGTACCACACCCGAGGATGAAGAATACTGGGACAAGCGGCAGTTGGTCAAGAAGATTAATTTAAATAGTCTGTATGGTGCTATCTTGAATCCTGGTTGCAGATTCTTTGACAAACGCATTGGACAAAGTACCACACTCACAGGCCGTGCCATTGCACGTCACATGGATGCCTATGTCAATGAATGTATTACAGGGTCATATGATCACGTAGGCGAAGCCATAATTTATGGTGACACAGACTCCTGTTACTTTACAGCATATCCAATACTAAAACCCGAAATTGAAGCTGGCAACATGACCTGGAGTCGTGAGATTGCTGTGCAGCTCTACAACAGCATTGCCGATCAAGTCAATGAAAGTTTTCCAGGATTCATGGAACAGGCCTTCCACTGCCCCCGAGACATGGGGTCGGTGATCAAGGGCGGTCGCGAAATAGTGGCCAGCAAAGGCTTGTTCATTACCAAGAAGCGTTATGCTGTCATGTACTACGACAAAGAAAACAAGCGTGTGGACACACATGGTGAGCCTGGCAAAGTCAAGGCCATGGGCTTGGATCTCAAGCGCAGTGATACACCCAAGGTTATCCAAGACTTCCTCAGTGAGATCTTGAACGATGTGCTAACTGGTAAAACTCGAGAACAAGTAATTGAAAAAATCCGTGAATTCAAGTATGCGTTCAAAGAGCGTCCAGGCTGGGAAAAGGGCAGCCCCAAGCGTGTAAACAACTTGACCAAGTATGCCAAGGAAGAAGAACGCCTGGGCAAAGCCAACATGCCCGGGCATGTGCGTGCTGCAATCAATTGGAACAATCTGCGTAGAATGAACTCTGACAAGTACAGTATGCAGATTGTAGATGGTATGAAGACCATCGTGTGTAAGTTGAAACAAAATCCGCTGGGCTGGACTAGCATTGGCTATCCTACAGATGAAACTAACTTGCCTACCTGGTTTAAAGAACTGCCTTTTGATGATGCCGATATGGAACAAACAGTGGTAGATCAAAAGATCAACAACTTGTTGGGTGTATTGGATTGGGACCTGAGTTCAGCAACCAACACAGAAAACACCTTCCAAAGTCTATTTGAGTGGTAATATGAAACTCAGTGAACTTATAAATTTGAGAAACATGTTGAATGAATTGTCAGTTGTTGACGTTCAACAAACGACCAATCTCGATCTTGAAAAAATAAACTATTTGGTCAATACCAACTCCGAAGTAATGGCGGATCAATTAAATCTTGTCAATCAAGAATTTCAAAATTTGCAAATAGCGTTCAACAATTTTGATCAGCAGTTTAAAAATGTCAAAATTCATCTTAACAAACTTATTGACCAACAACAATCTTATTGGTTTCAAGAAAGTTACCGCATATATGAAAAATTAGTCAATGAGGGTCACGACTATATCATGAACTGTCTGAGGCCAACTATACATCCTGAAACAGTATTACGTTCGCGATTAAGAAACTATGCTGATTGGCGTTATCCGGCCATGATTATTCGTCCTGGTGTTGAAACGTTTATCACCGACATGGTCGGTTACGATCCTTTGTATATAATTGATCTTAATCGACACTTTTTAGGAAAAGCACCACACCTGTTTTCAGAACCTTATCAAAATAGATTACGTCCTTATATTATTGAGGAGAACCTTGATCACGAAATATTGAGTCAAATTCCCAACAACCAGTTTGGCATGTGCTTTGTGTATAATTTTTTCAATCATAGAACCCTAGAACACATCAAAAAATATCTCACAGAAATTTATGAAAAACTTAGACCAGGCGGTGTGTTGATTATGACCTACAATGATTGCGATCGTGTTCCTGGCGTAAGATTGGTCGAGCAGGGACTGGCCTGTTATACTCCGGGTATTTTGGTCAATCAAATTGCTGAAAACATCGGTTATGAAAAGTTCTACTCCTGGAACGACGGAGAACCAAAAACCTTTTTAGAAATACGCAAACCCGGCTCACTAGAATCCATACGCGGTGGCCAGAGTTTGGCAAAAATAATGTCTAAACCCATTGCAGAATCTAAATAACCCCTGTACAATTAATCAAAGGAGAATTACACATGAGAGATCATTTATTAGACTTGGTAGAACACACACACGACTTAGGTTGCATTGATCTGGTCAAAATCACAGGAACCGATCAAGAAACAGGTATCTTTGGCATTGCTGAAGATCGGTCAGTTGTTGTAGAAGGCAAGTATGCCGGACCAGTGGCAGACTTTGTTGGACTATTTGGCATGCCTAATTTGGCCAAATTAAAAATTCTGTTAAATTTACAAGAATACAAAGAAGATGCCAAACTTTCAATTACCAAAAAATCCGACGGTGCATTAGATGGCATTAACTTTGAAAACAAATCTGGCGATTTTAAAAATAACTATAGATTTATGACAGCAGAAGTAGTCAGCGAAAAAGCAAAAACTGCCAAGATGCGTCCAGTTACGTGGAACGTGGAGATTACGCCTACAGTGGCATCTATTCAGCGATTAAAAATGCAAGCACAGGCCAATGCCGAAGAACCAACGTTTCAAGTCAAAACAGACGGCACCGATTTAAAATTTGCATTTGGTGATCACTCAACTCACAGTGGCAATTTTGTATTTCAGTCTGGAGTCTCTGGGCAACTTAAACGAGCATGGGCATATCCGATAGTTCATGTTATCAGCATTTTAAATTTGACCGGTGACAAAACCATGCGATTCAGCGACGACGGTGTGGCTGAGATTACGGTTGATTCTGGATTGGCCACTTACAGCTATAAAATTCCAGCACAGTCTAAATAATCAATGACCCAAGACAACTTAACCGCCAAGCAGAATGACTATGCAGTTTTTCTGCCGGCTATTTCTGGGTTCTATGCCACCTTTATAGGCAAGCAACGTGATCCTGTAAACGGTCCTTATGTGGATCCTGCCAGGATGCCAGCCGGCATACAGGATATGGAACAGATGAACTGGTTGAATTCTGCCAAAGGTCTATTTCCATATCGCTGGAGCCTGTATTCGGGCGGTCATGCCAATTTGGATTTGACCAAGCAGGACTGGTCAGAAGACATGGTTCGCAATAGAGATCCTAATACCCTTGTATTAGGTGATTCAGGTGGATTCCAGATTGCCAAAGGTCTATGGGAAGGCGACTGGAAGGCCAATTCTGGATGCCCTAAAGCACAAAAGAAACGTGAAGCAGTGTTAAAATGGTTGGACAATATCAGCGATTATTGCATGACCTTGGATATTCCAACTTGGGTCATACACGACAAGAAGGCCAGCGCCGCTTGTCAGATCAGCACACTAGAAGAAGCCGTTGATGCCACCAAATTCAACAACGAATACTTCATGAAGCATCGCCGAGGCAAGAATAATGGTGGAACTAAAATTCTGAACGTGCTACAAGGTGCCAATCATGCCGACGCAGACCGTTGGTATGACATTATGAAAGGGTATTGTGATCCAAAGCAGTATCCCGACACACACTTTGATGGCTGGGCCATGGGTGGCCAGAACATGTGCGACGTGCATTTGGTACTACGTCGATTGGTAGCACTACGTCATGATGGTTTATTACAAGAAGGCATACATGATTGGATGCACTTCCTGGGTACCAGCAAACTAGAATGGGCTATCTTGCTCACCGACATCCAACGTGCTGTGCGCAAGTATGTAAATCCTGCGTTTACCATCAGCTTTGACTGTGCAAGTCCATTCTTGGCCACCGCCAACGGACAGGTGTATCATCACATCGACTTACCAGATCGCGGCAAGTGGTGCTATCGCATGAGTCCTATTGTGGACGACAAAAAGTATGCCACAGACACTCGTCAGTTTGGACCGGCTGTGTTGGCCGATGGCCTGATCAATCATTTTGATGAAAGCCCAATCAGTCAGCAGTTGACCATGAAAGATATCTGTATCTACAAACCAGGTGATCTCAACAAGATTGGCAAAGAAGGTAAAACATCGTGGGATAGTTTCAGTTATGCCTTGCTCATGGGTCACAACGTTTGGATGCATATCGAAAGCGTACAGCGTGCCAACCGAGAATACGATGCTGGTAAATGGCCAGCCATGATGTGGAATGAAAACGGGGATCATGCCCGATTCAAAGACATCGTGGATGCCATATTTGCCACACCCGATCGTGCAGAAGCTGAAGCCATTATTGAACACTATGACCGTTATTGGATGGACATTGTGGGCACACGTGGATTCAAAGGCAAAAAGGCCAAAAATGCTCACAGCCAGTTCAATGCTTTGTTCGAAACTGTTGACGAAGCAGAGGATGATAGTGTACAATTAGAGGAAGACTTTAGCCCGGACCAGCAGGCCCGATTAGATCAACTCGAACATGATCAAATACTATGAACCGAGAAGGACACGAAGCAATCAGCTTCTTTGTAGGAACCGAAGTAGAACATAGCCCTGCCTACGGCGAACGAACCTTGTTTGTGGTGGGTGTGCAACCTGCTGACACTGTGATAGCAGAAGCCTGGAGACGTGAGTGTACACACATCTACTTTGGTGCCAATCAAAGTTTTCCAAAACTGGATGTCAACGACAAACGGTGGCGTGCCTGGGAAGACATGATCACAGCATGCCTGGATGAAGCTTTTAACTGCACCTTGGATCTGGATGTGACCTGTGCTGAGGGGTTGTTGGAAAGTGCTTTAGTAGAGCGTCATAACTTTATCCCCATGCTTTCAGTCAAACTACCATACATCAAGCAGTTTCCCTATGGAACCACGCTCAAACTAGACGACAAGGATTTTCAGGCAACCAATGCCGGAGTATGGTGTCACAATTTGCATGACTTACAAAAACGCAGGGTGTTTACTCCCTGGTCTAAATATACCAACGATGAGGTCCTAGAATGAAATCAGCCAAAGTCAAAGTTTTTAAATTAGCAGAACAGTTATTGGGCAAGGTTTTGCCCAACAACATCGGAGGTCATGCCGGACGTGAGTTAGAACGTTTGCTTGAATCCATGGGCGTGCCAATCAACCGTGGTCGAGGATGCGATTGGAAAGTTTATGGTCTTGAAGTCAAAAGTCGAGACATGGATGCTACCAGTCCACAAACCGTGGCAACTATGCACAAAGATGATATTAAAACTATGGCCTATGAAGATTCGGCAATCTTTGAAAAGTTTCAACAACAACTTAGAGTGTATACCAAGGATCGTGTGATCGTCGAAGCACGAGTGCATGATTTTTCTGCACCACATATACAGAGATTAATTCGTCTGGCCTATAACCATGCTCAAGCACAATTTTCTTTGGGCACAGCCGGGGACTATGTGTATGGCAGTGAATATGGTTACTTTGAAGTAACCAATCCCAAGAGCCCAGATTCTTATTCTTTTAGAATAAACGCTGGAGCATTTGATAAACTGGAAGCCATGGTTGCATCAACATATGGTAATTTGTTTGAGGAAGCACAATGATTCGCTGGTTATGGGACAAAATGCTAAAATGGGGTTGGGATTACAATCGTGGCCTGCGTGAGGAAGATATCCACGTGCCATTTGATCCTAAACGTCGCAGAGGCCGACGTGGGGAAGACATGATCTTGGTCTCAGACGACGAGATTGATCTCACTGATCCTATCCGGTTCAGTGTGCAGACTGTATCGGGTGGCACCTTGATTGAAACACGCTGGCATGATGAGAAGAAGGACGAGTATGTGCGTAAACTGCACATTGTGACACAGGACGAAAACTTGAGTGAAGCCATTGGCAAAATTGTAACCATGGAGTTGTTGAAACGATGATCAAAAGCATCATGTCTTATGGCAAATACATCACAGTCACAGGTGGGCTACCACCAACCAGCAACTATGTCAACAACTTTAGTGGTGCTCAAGGCCTAGGCAATGTGAGATTTAATACTGTAAGCCAAGCCTTGGAAATATGGGATGGCAACACCTGGATGCTGTTGGCTTCATCCTATGCTTCTGTAGGTCTAAATCAGGAAGCCGAGGAGTTGTTGGACTGGGCCAAGCGCAAGCGCGATCAGGAACTACACATTGAACAGTTGGCCGCTCAACACCCGGGTATTCGAGACCTTAAGGAAAAGTTAGACATTATGTTAGCACTAGTAGACAAGGACACAGTATGATACAAGCAGAAAGAGAACAAATAGAACGCATTCGCGAACATGCAGATCGCAAGATTTGGGTCACGTTCCGACGTGAAGGCATACACCGCTATCCAGCGGCGGCCACAGATCCTGCTTTATGCACTGCCGGTGAATATGATGTTTCATTCCTGGCCAATGCACACAGACATATCTTTCACTTTAGGGTATGGATCGACGTGTTTCACAATGATCGTGATATTGAGTTTATTCAATTCAAGCGTTGGTTGGAAAACTTGTATTCAGGTCGTGGACCCTATAACGAAGGTCAAGTGCTAGAACTAGATTTCAAATCGTGCGAAATGATCGCCGATGATTTGTATACACAAATTGCAGGTCGCTATCCAGGGCGTGCCGTGTGGATTGAGGTAGCCGAGGATGGCGAGAACGGTTGCCTTATCAAGTATGAAACAACTCGCCCAACTCACAACATGGTAATTTAAAGGAAAATAAAATGGGCAAACGTGAATATCGTGCTAACCCTCGTGCTGTACAAACCTTGGAAGATTTAGGAAACTTTTTGGAATTCTGCCGCGACTACGGCTATAGATTTCGCGAAGAGGATCTCTACAACTTCAAGGCTTATGCCTGGCAACAATACAACAAGTTCAGCCAAGGCAAAAACGCCAAGAACATGTGGGTGGAAGACGCTCGCAGAATGGGTCGCAATATTTAACACATGATCAATATTTTTTTTGTTCCAGGCATGTTTGGATCTACCATTGAATATGTATTAAGAACATATACCAATGAATATTGCATAAACAAAATAGAATCTGAAATCATTTGCAACGATGGATCCATGCATGCTTATCAAAAACAATTTCATCATAACTCTGTAGAGTCACTAAAAGCGTCGTTAACTCAATTATCTGATTCTTCTATTTCTACTCCTATATACCCTTTTAAAAATCAACATCTCACCGAGATTTTATCATGGTATAGTTCCTATTTGCCTACCTCCAATAATGTGTTGATATATGCAGATTCACTTCGCGCTGCTGAATTAAACTTGCTTTTTCAATATCATAAAATTGCATTTGGATCAACTGTCAAGTTAGGTCTAGACATATTTTGTGGTGATAACTCTCACAATCTTAAAAATTGGAATAAAAATTACACTCATTGGACGGACATGGAACCGTGGCAACTTAGGGAATGGTTCAGTTTGTTTTATCCAACTTGGATTTCTGAGTGGCGTGAGTCGGTTGATCAAGTCGATCATACATTTTTAAAAATTTCCAACAGTGAATTGTTGTACAACACCAAAGATACTTTTGAAAAAATTATCAAACATTGTAACTTAACTCAAATTGGAGACCTTGATTCTTTTTTAAAACTCTGGGCATCTAAACAACAATACATTGTTGATCAATTTGACTTGCTAGACAAAATTTTGGAAACTACTTTAAATCAAATTGATTTTTCTTGGCCACAACTCAATGTTATCTGCGAAGCAATTATTCAACAAAGATTGCGAGAGAAAAAAATTGAAATACAATGCGATGGTCTAAATATTTTTCCAACCAACTCCAAACTTCTATATAATTTATTAGAAAATGTTTAATTTGAAAGGTCAAACAAATGCGTAAACTGTTTTATATGGGCTTAGAGAGCTACGAAGCTCGCCTTGTTAGACTAAATAAAACAAAGGAGAGTATCATGGGCGGAAGAACTCACGGCAAAGACACAAACATTATTTTAGAGGAAATTAAAAAACATCATGGCAATACATTGTTGTATGATCGTCTTGAATACAAAAATAGTCATACAAAAATAACCATTGGGTGTAAGCAACACGGCTACTTTGAAAAATATCCTAACGATATGAAAAATGGCCGTGGTGGTTGTCCTAAGTGTAATAACAGTTATCATAAGACACACAAAGATTTTGTAAAAGAGTTAAAAGAGAGATATCCTCATATTGTATGCCACGACACTTACAAAAACGCCAAAACAAAACTATCATTCCTATGCCAAAAACATAATCTTATTTTTGTGACTATGCCTAACCAGATCCTAAGTAATCATGTGTTATGTCCGGAATGCTACAGTGAAAAACAAACGAACACCAAAGTGGCAAGAGGACAAATTACAGATCCAAAGATAAAAACAGATTTTGAACGGTATCGCAGAGATGTTTGGAGATTCTCCAATAGATCCTACAAAACTTATATGTCAGAACAAAAAAGAGATAGACATAATCATTTAGATCATGTATTATCTATAGTAGATGGATTTAATAACAAGGTGCCGCCAGAGATAATGGGTAGCGTTCATAACTTACGCATAATAGATGGACAAGCAAATAGGCATAAGAGTTATCGCAGTGAAATAACAGTAGCAGAACTATTAGAAAGGCACAAGAGAAATGAGAAAACTATTTTATTGCGGACTTGAATCGTATGAATCAAGATACACTTTACAACTCACTGAGTGGAATCTGCGTGTGTTTGAAGCTCGAGGCATTAACTATGTGGTAGTTCCAGGCAAAACCATTGACAACACACAGAGTATCAGCGTAGGACAAGTGTTAGATGCGCATGGCCGCAGTTATTTTTCAATGAGCCAGATGATGAATCTGGTACAAATGATGAGAAACGGGGAAGTTACCAGTGAAGACGTCATCTACTTCGAAGACATGTTCCAACCCGGGATTGAAAGCCTTCCTTATATTATGGATCAAGTTCCAGCTAGCCAAAGGCCTCGTGTGTTTGTGCGTTGCCTTGCACAGGCTATTGACCCGGACGATTTTGTTCACGTGTGGGGCATGGCGGAGTGGATGTCGACTTATGAAAAAATGGTCAACTGCTTTGTGGACGGGGTCCTGGCCACCAACGAAGAGATGGTAGCACACATGCGAATTGCTGGATGGAAGGCACCTATTTACAACATTTCAGGCTTGGCATTTGGCAAACAGGAAGTGTTGAGTCGCATTGGCGGTGAGAAAAACGTCAAGCCATTTACTGATAGAAAGATGCGTGTGGGCTTTGCCGCCCGATTTGATCAGGAAAAGCAACCAGACTTTTACATGGACTTGATTGAAATGTATCTCAACCAAGGACGGCACAAGGACATTGAGTTTGCGGTGTTCCAGGGTGGCCCACTGCGTAGCAACAATCAGCGATATATTGAACGTGCTCGACAGTTAGAAGCCGAAGGCAAGAGATCGGAAGAGCGGTTCAGCAGGA
>ERZ869929.299-NODE-299-length-33738-cov-28.495769_pt1 | contig 33738 bp, 60 predicted proteins | sample MGYA00579312_ERZ869929 | MGnify/ENA primary metagenome ERZ869929 (study PRJEB32216, sample SAMN09231818) | wastewater metagenome | place: USA: Maryland | collected 2016-08-09 | study: EMG produced TPA metagenomics assembly of the PRJNA472060 data set (Reclaimed... | reverse complement strand
TGACCGCGCAACAGCAGGTAAACTAGAAGAGCCATTAGTTCCACAATTTTTTGTATAGGCGGTAGATTTTGGCAGCGGTAATTCAGCTTTTGGGACTCGGACTCATTACAACTGGTGTGATGTTGTTTTCCGTTCCTGTCGGATTGATTGTGCTGGGGATTTTTGCAACCCTAGTCGGAGTAGCTTTGGAACGGAACGCTAAGTAATGCTAAACAACTTATTTGAGAACCGCGCCCTAAACTTCCAGACCATCTGGGGGGCTGGCGGTGACATTGAGATTCAGAACCAATCTGGAACTTTTATCAACCAAGACACAGTTTTCAAACTAAACGCTGTCTTTTCTGCAATCTCGCTAATTAGCGACACAATTTCAACTTTGCCAGTAGATGCTTACATTCGCAGAGACGGCGCTCGCTTTGCATTCAGACCAAGACCATCTTGGGTTCTGCAACCAGACATTGACACAACTAAGGAAGCTTTCTACGGCTCGATGATTGTTTCCATGCTTTTGGATGGAAATGCTTTCATTCGCGTATTCCGCGATGAGAACGGATTGCCAATCAACCTTGTTGTTCTAAATCCAATCAAGGTGGAGATTCAGCGCAACGGACTTGGAAGGGTAATGTTCCGCTACGAAGGTGAGCAAACACTACTCAGCACCGATGAGGTCATTCACATTCCAGATGTTGTGCGCCCGGGACACATTCGCGGAACTTCTCGCGTTGATGCGCTAAAAGACAACTTCGGTCTTGGCATGGCACTCGAGAGCTACGCTGCAAGATTCTTCGGTCAAGGTGTAACTCAGGCAGGACACATTGAGTTCCCCGGCAACCTAACACCAGAACAAGCTCGTGAACTTTCAGAAAGCTTCTCAGCTCGTCATGGTGGATTCCGCAAGGCGCACAAGGTCGGAGTTCTATCCGCAGGTGCGAAGTTTGTTTCTGACCAACTAGACAACGACAAGTCACAATTCCTAGATTCACGCCGTATGGCTGTCGAAGATGTGGCTCGTGCCTTCAACATTCCGCCACACCTACTTGGACTACCCGGAACTAACACCTACGCCTCGGTAGAACAGAACAACATTGCTTTCGTGACCCACACGCTCAGACCAATCGTCTCAAAGATTGAAACCGCAATGAGCAAGCTACTTAGAGTGCTACCGGGCGGAGAAAACGCATTTATCAAGTTCTCGATGGATGGACTGCTTCGCGGAGATGCAAACAGCAGATTCGGTGCATACTCGACTGGTATTCAGGCTGGATACCTAACAATCAACGACATTCGCCGCTTTGAGGACTTGTATCCAATCGAAGGCGGAGATGTAATGCGCGTTCCACTTGCAAATGTGAACATTGATGCCGCTGACCTAGTTGCAGACGACAAGCGAGTGACAATGGCGAACAAACTGATTCTTGCAGGTTTCGACCCAGCAGAAGTTCTAGCCGCATTCAACTTGCCACCAATCGCACACACAGGCGTTCCAAGCGTTCAGCTACAACCACTACTAAATGTAAACCCAGAAAACCCAACCGCTGAATACGAGGTCGAGTAATGGCAATTAGCACTCAAGTAGTTACAGTTGGCACAGCAGTAACGACTATTGCCCTACCGACTGTAGATGCACAGAATGTTTGGATTGAAAACCTAGAAGCAGGCGATGACAATGCAAGCAAGGTTCGAGCTGGAAACATTTATGCAATCGGGCAGAAGTTTCAGGTAAGCGGCTCAGATGATGTTTATTTTTCTTTGCTAACTGGCTCTAAGGGTATTCAATTTGACTACTACCGCATTGTTAGCGAAAACCACAATGTCACAGCCGAGCTAATTGAAGGCGCAACAGTTACAACTACGGGTAATGAAATTCCTGCCTATAACCTAAACAGAAACTTTCCTGATACTTATGAGTCTGAGTTCAAAGCCGCAAGCGCAGTATCAGGTGGGACAGTTATCAGTCGAGAAGTAATTATCGCTTCAGGTTCGACTGGCGGAGTGTTTGAATCAAGCAAAATTCTTACTCTAAAACCAAATACTCAATACGCTATGAAATTTGACAATACCGAGAGCGGAACAACCGAAATGTTCTTGGAAATCGGATTTAGCGAAATCTATAATGGCGCAAACGATGTTTGGCTAAACGGCGCAGCTGGAAGCGCAGTTCGTTTGTGTGGCGGCGAGAAAGTTCAGCTTCAATTACAACAGGTTGAAGGAATTACAGGGGTAGCCACTCGAGAGGGTGTGCGAGTAGCAGTTATGAGACAGGACTAAGGCGGATAAGAATTGATTACTCCCGGAAAATACAACATAACCGCTTATCAGGGCGCAACTTATGACCTAAGCCTAACTTGGTCAATCGGTGGAACTGCTGTCAATCTGACCAACTACACAGCAGCCATGCAGGTCAGGGAAAACTATGATTCGGATACTGCAATTTTGTCTTTGACTAACGGCTCAGGAATTACACTCGGTGGAACGGCTGGAACAATCGGCATAAACATTGGCTATGAAACTATGGGTTCAGTTGTGGCGGGTCAGTATGTCTATGACCTAGAACTAAATTCTGGCTCAGAAGTAACTCGATTGGTTCAGGGAATGTTTACAGTTGAATCAGAGGTCACTCGGTAATGTCACGCTCTGTTGTCGAGGTAGTCGAAACTAATACAACGCTAACAGTTTTAGAAACTAGCGTTGATATTGCAGTTATTGAAACCGAAACAACTGTTACCCTGTCCAATGCACAAGGCCCACAGGGCATTCAGGGCATCCAAGGCCCAATCGGACTTTCTAACACACTTGACATCGGCACAGTTGCCGCAAGCGAACCCGGTGGAGATGCTGAAGCTACTTTTACTGGAACATCACCTAATCAAACTCTAAATCTAGTAATACCCAGAGGCGTTCAAGGCCCGCAGGGCATACAAGGCATTCAGGGTGAAGTTGGACCTCAAGGACCTCAAGGCGAGACTGGCCCACAAGGCGAAAAGGGCGATAAGGGCGATAAGGGCGACACAGGTGCGACTGGTGCAACAGGCCCACAAGGCCCACAAGGCATTCAAGGTGAAACTGGCACAACTGGCGCTCAAGGACCGAAAGGCGATACAGGAGAAACTGGTCCACAAGGTGAGACAGGACCGCAAGGCCCACAGGGAATACAAGGAGAAACTGGTGCAACAGGACCAACCGGACCGCAAGGAGAAACCGGACCACAAGGACCTCAAGGCATTCAAGGAGAGACAGGCGCGACAGGGCCGCAAGGGCCGCAGGGCGAAACAGGACCTCAAGGGCCACAGGGTATTCAGGGCGAAACTGGCGCGACAGGACCTCAAGGGCCGCAAGGTGAAACCGGCCCAGCAGGCCCAACAGGTCCAACAGGACCAACAGGAGTAGTAACTGCAACCGCACCGCTGACTTATGATGCAGAAACTCAAACAGTTGCAATCAATACATCTGCCGCAGGAATAACGATAAATGGAACAGCAGTCGCATTGGGCGGCACGATTACTGTTCTAGCAAGGTTGGGATAATGCCTTACTTCATCACAGACCAGAACTCTGAATGCGAAGCTTGGGCTGTCGTAAAGGAAGATGGCGAGCTAATGGCCTGCCACCCAGACAAGCAGTCTGCCATTGACCAGATGGTCGCAATCTCACTTGCTGAGGGCATTGAACCCGGTGGAACTTACGAAGGCCGCAAGCGCGGGAGATACAAGAACAAACGCGCACAAGCTGGAGACTTGCGAGTTGGAGACTATGTTTCATGGAACTCATCAGGTGGAACAGCCAGAGGGGAGATTCAGGAGATTGTCACAGACGGAACAATTAATGTTCCTGATAGTTCGGTTTCTGTAACTGGCACAGAAGATGACCCTGCGGCCTTGATTCAGGTATATCGCCGCGTTCGCGATGGGTGGGAAGATACAGAAGTTTTTGTAGCCCATAAGTTCTCGACCCTCACTCGGATTGATGAGCTGGAAGAACCTAGCGATGAACCAGAGAGCGAAGACGACATGGAGTCACGCGCTGTCAATCTTGAGCCACCAGCCTTTATGCGAGCCGCTGCACGCAGAGGTCTTGAACTTTACGAACAAGGTGAGGCGGGGGATGGTTTAGTTCAGCGCACAGTAGATGAAGCGCGAGCTATGGCGGCTGGCAATGTAACAAGAGACAAATGGGTTCGCATTGCAGCTTGGATTGCAAGACACATGCCAGACTTAGATGCACCCAAGAACTCAGATAGAACTCACCCAGAGTATCCCGGACCGGGATTGGTTGCACACTTGCTTTGGGGAAGTGGACCAAGCAAGCGACAAGCGATGCGTGCGATGGAGTATGCACGAAGAATCGTAGATAGACTAGAAGCCGAAGATAAACGAGGTAATGGAATGGCAAAACGCGAAACCCGCAACTTTGATGCAGATTTCGAGATAAGAGAAAAGGGCGATGGCATGACCTTCGTTGGCTATGCCGCGAAGTTCAACTCACGCTCAGAGAATCTTGGTGGATTCGTAGAGACAATCATGCCCGGCGCTTTCAAGAGAAGCTTGCGCTCACGCAATGATGTGAAGCTACTTGTAAACCACGATGCAGGTCGCGTGCTTGCATCTACTCGCGCTGGAACACTTCGACTAAAGGAAGATTCAGTTGGATTGCGCGTAGAGGCTGACTTGCCAAACACTACCGATGGTCGTGACATGGCAGAGCTACTTCGCAGAGGCGACCTTTCCTCAATGAGCTTTGGATTCAGCGTGGTCAAGGATTCTTGGTCAAGCGATGGAACAGAGCGCTCACTAGAGTCAGTCCGTTTGTTCGAGACGAGTATTGTGGCATTTCCCGCCTATCAGGCAACCGAAGCTTCGGTTCGCGCATATGAGCAACTTGCAACTCGCGCCAATGTAGATGCTGATGATTTGGCAGACGCAATCCTCAAACTGGAAGAGGGCGAGGACTTGAACGAACAGCAGGCAGACCTACTACGCAATGTTGTGGAGAAGCTCAGCCCCGCTAAGGCAGAAGAACCTGCCGTTGTTCAGGAAGAGCCAAACATTCTAGAACTCAAGCGTAAGCAACTAGAACTAATCCTAAAGAGAGTATAAAGATGGCAACTAAAGAACAAATCAAAGCCGCAATGCTGAAAGTAGTGGGAAACCCTACAACTGGCATCTTCGTAGATTTCGCCGATGACATCGCAGAGGCGATTTATACCCTCGACAATCCGTCACAAAAAGCCGCAGTCCCCTCGGTAGAAAAGAGAATTGTCGAGCCGCAAGAAACTCGCTAAGAGTTCGCCCCGCCAGTTGTTTGCTTCCTTTCGGTCTGGCGGGGTTTTCTTGCACTTGGGGTATAAAATAGAACTATGACTTGCGTTAGCGCGGTCAAGTATCGGCAGAGTTAGCTCGCCAAACATTATGTAAATCAACCAACTTAGGAGAATCATGTCTGAGTCCTTTATCAAGGCACAGGCTGAGGCTCGCGCTAAGGCTTGGGATGCTGCAAAGGCTCTATTAGACCGCGCAGCAGAGGAGAAGCGTGACCTTACTGCTGAAGAAAATGAGCAGTTTGACCGCATCAACGCCGAGCTAGATGAGCGTGCCGCAGTAATTGAATCTGTCCGTAAAGCTGAAGAGCGCGAGGCTAAGGCCGCCGAAGCTGCTCGTGGCTTTGAGGTTCGCACCGAGGGTCGTTCTGACAACGACATTCTTCGTGCAATCGCTATGGGCGAGGTTCGCAACCACGAGTTTGAGAAGCGTGCAACTCTAGTTTCTTCAAACAACACAGTCCCACAGAGCTTCTACTCACAGGTGTTCGAAGTCGCAAGACTTGTCGGCCCTATGCTAGACACTTCTGAAATCATCTCCACTTCAACTGGAGAAAACCTAACCATCCCAACCTTGACTGCATACAGCACCCCAGCGATTTCCGCACAGGGTGGAACTGTAACTGAGTCTGAGCCAACCTTTAGCTCAATCACTCTAGGTGCATACAAGTATGGTGTGACAATTCCTGTATCAAATGAGCTTCTAAATGACGCTGGATTCGACATCTCTGGTGTGCTTGCACGCCAAGCTGGTGAGGCTCTAGGCTTCGTTGTAAACGGCGCTCTAACTACTGGAACTGGAACTGTTCAGCCAACTGGTATCGTAACCGCAGCCGCCGCAGGTGGAACTGGTTCAACTGGTGTTGCAGGTGCATTCAGCACAGACAACCTGATTGACCTCGTCTACTCTCTTGATGGCGCAGCTCGTTTGCTACCGGGTGTTGGATTCCAGATGTCCCGCACCGGTCTTGCAGCTGTTCGTAAGCTGAAGGACAACAACGGACTACCAATCTTCAACCTCGCAACTGGACAGCCAGACACCATTCTTGGCTACCCTGTTTACGAGAACCCAGCTATCGCTGCTGTTGGAACTGGTAACAAGTCAGTTATCTTCGGACACCTACCTTCCTACAAGGTTCGTATGGCAGGTGGCCTACAGGTAGCACAGTCAAGCGATGTTCGTTTCGAGCAGGACACGACTGTATTCCGCTTCATCATGAGACTCGATGGAAACCTAACCCACGCGTCACATGTCAAGACCTTCGTTGGTGGCGCAAGCTAATTCAACGAAAGTTAGCGAAACCCCTGTCATTTGGCAGGGGTTTTTGCTATTGTGGAGATGTTGAAAGGAAATCATGGCAAAACTCAAAGGAACAGTCACAGTATTCAGTAATTCGCCCGGTATGCCAACTGGCTATGGACAACAAACTGAATACCTTGTGAGGCGCATGAAGCGCGATGGATTAGATGTCGCAGTTCAGTCAAATTACGGAGTAGAGGGTCAAGATACCGAGTGGGAAAGTGGCTACGGCAAAGTCCCACAGTTTGCAAGGGGGTATGAGCTTTATTCAACTGATGTGGTTTATCCCAATCACACTAACTGGATGTCGAAATTCCCTAATCAAAAGGATGTGCTAGTCACTCTGTATGACACATGGGTTATGAAGCATCCATCTATTGAGAACTTCCGCAAGATACTTGCTTGGACACCACTCGACCATACAACAATGCCACCAGAAGTTTATGGTTTTCTCAAGCGCGAGAATGTAGTTCCGATTGCAATGTCGCCGTTCGGGCTGAAGCAAATGAAAGAACAGAAGATTGACGGCGTTTACATTCCGCATGGTATAGACACAAAAGTTTTCAAACCAACCTATGAGTTCAATGGACTAAAGACTAGAGAGTTCATGGAAGTCCCAGACGATGCGTTCTTTATTGTTATGAACTCAGCCAATAAGGCAAACAAGTCAATTCACCGCAAAGCATTCGCTGAAAACCTATTAGCATTCAAAATTTTCAGAGATAAACACCCAAACTCGTTTTTATACATTCACACAGAGCCAATGGGAATTTTTGGTGGATTCAATCTACCTAGATTAGCTAAGAGCATTGGATTACCGCAAGAAGCCCTGCTTTTCCCACAGCCAGAGGATTATCGCCAAGGCTTTACTAAAGAGCAACTAGCAGCTGTTTATACAGCCGCAGACATTGCTCTAACTACAAGCTATGGCGAGGGATTTGGGATTGCCACTATCGAATCTCAGGCCTGTGGCACACCAACCATCACATCTGGTTTTGCAGCCTCTACAGACCTAGCTGGGCCTGATTCATTCCTAGTCAATGGACAGCCATTGTGGGATGAAGCTCAGTCAGCTTGGTATTCAGTCCCTATTGTTGGTTCAATCGTGGAAGCACTTGAGCTTGCTTACAAGGCAAAGACTGGGGAAAAATCAAAGGCATCTATCGAGTTTGCTAAACAGTTCGATTTCGAAAAGATTTGGAAAGAGCAATGGATACCGCTGCTAACCCAATACCTGTCGTAGGCATACCTGTTCTAAAGAACCACGAGCGCCTTCAGCGGGTTCTGGATTCGATTGACTACCCGATTGACAAGCTTGTTATTCTTGACCAGTCGGGTGAAAAAAATTGGAAGCCGATACAGCCAGATAGCGTAAACGAGCTGATTGTTTGGAACTTTCCGCATGCAATGGGCGTTGCTACTAGCTGGAACACAATTATCAAAGCTACGCCGTTTGCGAGCCATTGGATTTTCTTCAATGACGACATCATTCTTCCAGCGGGCGCACTCGCTGTTTTAGCCAGAAAAGCAGCCGAGAACCCAGACAAAATTGTTATACCAGTTGTCGCAAGATTCTCTGCTTTTTCAATAGGCGAGCAGGTTATCGAAAAGCTCGGTTTGTTTGATGAGCAATTTTTCCCTATGTATTACGAGGACACAGATTACTTGCATCGCTGCTGGCATCATGGGGTAGAGATTCTTGAGATTGACCTAGCGATTCATCATGAAACCTCTAGCACAATCAATAAAGATGGCTATGCCGAAAAGAACTCACAAACATTTCCTCGTCTGCATAATTATCACATTTGGAAATTACAAAATCGAAGATACGATGCTGGCGATGGTTGGAGTTTGAGGGTCAGAAGAGACAACGCTTGGGATAGATGAAAATTCTGGTTTTAGGGGGCGGGGGGATGCTCGGTCACAAGGTGGCTGAGATTCTTTCCGACCTAAACCCGATTGTTCCAGCTAGGGCAGAGTTTGATGCCATAGCCGATGACCTATCTAGGTTCAAGCTTGCCGAAGATGATTTCATCATCAACTGCATTGGCGGGGTTCCTCAGAAGAACAAGACAACGCAAGAGTATGTCAGCCTAAATGCCAACTTTCCTAGAGCGCTTGCCAGACTGCCTCAGAGAGTTATTCAGATAGCCACAGATTGCGTTTACAGCGGTTTAGACGGGGGGTATAGCGAAATAAGCGTAAAAGACCCAAACACCTTCTATGGGGCTTCTAAGGCCTCTGGCGAGGTCAGGGCAGCCAACATGATGCACATACGCTGTTCGATAATTGGGCCTGAGCTGACATCTAAACAAAGCTTGTTTGAATGGGTGCGGAATCAGCCAGAGGGCGAGACGCTCATGGGCTATGCCAACCATCGCTGGAATGGTGTGACTACCGAAGCTTTTGCCAGAGTGGCCCGAGGAATTATTGCTCAGGACTTATTCAGTCCAACAACCCAGCATCTAGTTCCCTTTGATTCGGTCAGTAAAGCTGAGCTGATTCGGCTGATTGCAGAAAAAACCGGAAGAACTGACCTGAACATTGTTCCTCAGATTATGCCAAACCCAGTAGATAGAACACTAAAAACACTTTACAAAGATAGAAACCTTGCATTCTGGAAGGCTGGCGGTTACGCTAGACCACCGAGAATAGCGGAGATGATTGGAGAGATGAATGTCTAGCTATCTAATTACTGGCGGGACTGGCTCATTCGGTTCAACTATGGTCAAGCACCTACTCGATAAAGCCGACCTAATCAGGATTTTCAGTCGAGACGAGGCCAAACAGGATGCAATGAGGCATCAGTTCAAAAACAAAAAGCTTGAGTTTATTGTGGGCGATACGCGAGACGCGATTGCCGCTAAGCAGGCCTCAAGAGGCATTGATTATGTTTTTCAAGCCGCTGCGCTAAAGCAAGTTCCAAGCTGTGAGATGTTCCCGCTGGAAGCCGTCAAAACGAATGTGGATGGAACTGCAAACATCATTCGAGGCGCGATGGAGAATGGCGTGAAGTCCTTGGTTTGCCTTAGCACCGATAAAGCCGTTTATCCAATCAATGCGATGGGCATAAGCAAGGCCATGATGGAAAAGGTAGCTTTGAGTTTCGCGGGTCAATCAGATACGACTATTTCGGTGACTCGATACGGCAATGTGATGTATTCACGAGGCTCGGTTCTACCGCTATGGGTCAATCAGATTCAATCTGGCGAGCCTGTGACGATTACAGAACTAGATATGACTCGATTCTTGATGAGTCTCGAAGATTCGGTTGATTTGGTTTTGCACGCATTTCAGAATGCAGAGCAGGGCGATTTGTTTGTCAAAAAATCATCCGCTACCACCATGATTCGACTGGCTGAAGCACTAATGCAGGTCATGGATAAAAAGGCTCAAATTCAGGTGCTTGGCGCAAGGCATGGTGAGAAAAAGTTCGAGACCCTGCTTTCCTCAGAGGACATGGCGCGAGCAATTGATGAGGGAGATTATTACAGAGTTCCAAAAGACACGCGCTCGCTGACTTATGAAAAAGAGGGGGGTATCTTCCTTGATAGCGAGGCCTACACCTCGGACAATACACACCAACTAGACACTCACGCGACTGCTAAACTGCTACTTACCATCCCCGAAATACAGCTCTTGGCAAGGTAGAATAGTTACATGGCTATCACTAATGGTTACGCAAATCTGAACGAACTCAAAGCATCTATGGGTATTCCGATGTCGGATACTGTAGATGACCCTATGCTAGAGATAGCCATAGAGTCTGCCTCTCGCGCTATTGATACATACACCGCTAGAAACTTTTATTCAAGCGGAACCGCAACCCGCTACTACTCACCAACTAGCAATTATGTTTGCGACACAGACGACATTGCCTCGCTAGTCCACATCAAGACTATGGACAGCACAGACCTGTTCACAATTACTTGGCAGGCTACTGACTATCAACTAGAGCCGCTAAACGGCATCGTAGATGGTATGCCAACCCCTTATACCCGCATTCGTGCAATAGGTGATTATCTTTTTGAGCCATTAGACGGACAGGCCACAGTAGAGATTCGGGCAGTATTCGGTTACACTTCTGTCCCTATTCAAATCAAGCAGGCAACAATTTTGCAGGCTTCAAGAATTATGAAGCGTAACGACAGCCCGCTTGGCGTAGCAGGAGTTGGCGAAATGGGTGTTATTAGAGTTAGCTCAAGACTTGACCCAGATGTCGCACAGCTCATTGACGGCTATCGCAAGCTGAGGGTCGGCTAGTGGCAAACATTACTGACCTGCGTAATGGGCTTGCTACAAATCTGGCAAGAATCTCGGGACTAAGGGTTTCGGCAGAATTGCCAGACAATGTAAACCCGCCTCACGCTGTAATTGCATTTGACCGAGTGGAATACCACCAAGCCTATAAAAACGGCATGGCGAGCTACAGCTTTACAATTCAGGTCATTGTTAGCAGAGTAGAAGAGCGCAATGCGCAACGCTATCTCGATGCTTATGTTTCTACCGAAGGTGCATCCTCGGTGCTTCTGGCGGTAGAATTTGATAAGACTCTAGGTGGAAAGGCCTTTGATACCTATGTGTCTGAAATGTCGAGTTACGGCTCGATAAACATTGGAGATAACACATACCTTGCAGCTGAGTTTCAGGTGCAGGTGCTTGCAAGCTAATAGGAGAAAACAAACATGGCAAAATTCGTAGCTACGGATGTGACCACGACCCTCAACACAACAGACATCTCTGCTGCGTTGGCTCAGGTCGAGCTAAACATCACAGCCGATGAGGTCGAGACCACCTCTTTCGGAACTGCTAACGCTGGATGGAGAACCTTCACCGGCGGTCTAAAGCAGGCAACAGTAACCCTTCAGTTCCACCAAGACTTCGGTGCAGGTGGCATTGACGGACTACTATGGCCTCTACTAAACACCAACGGAACATTCGTAATCAAGCCAACTTCGGGAACTGTGTCGGCAACTAACCCTTCATACTCTTTCCAAGCCTTGATTTCGCAATACAGCCCTATCGCCTCGAGCGTGGGCGACCTCGCTTCGTTCTCAGTTACTTTCCCAGTTGTCGGGGCAGTTTCTAGGGCCACAGCGTAATAAACTAAACATAACTAAAGAAAGGGGACACCCATGAGAATCTTCTTGGAAGTCGAATACTTCTCTGGAGAGAAAGTCGAAGTCGCAGCCTCGGCTGTTGATTTGATGGCGTTTGAGGAGAAGTTCGAGCTAAGCATCGTCAGGTTGGAAAAGGATGTAAAACTTAGCCACCTGATGTTCTTAGCTTGGGCTTCTCTCAGCCGTCAAAAGCAAACGACTGAGACATTTGAAAAGTGGGCCGAGTCGGTTTCAGTCATTGGACTAGCTGACAAAGACCCAAAATAAAGGGGCTTGGCGAGTCCTCGGCTCATTGGTATCTAGCGATGCTTGCAGTCGAAACAGGAATCGCGCCAAGCGTTCTTGCTCAAGAATCAGACCGAATGCTATTCACCATCGGTAGATACTTAGTCTGGCGAGCGCAGAAACAAGCAGGTCAGTAGAGCCGCCCTTTCGAGGGCGGTTTTCTATTGGGTAGAATTGATACAGAGCGCGAGGTGTAGATGGCTAATTACAAAACCGAGATTGAGTTTACAAATCTGCGCCTACTTATCAAAACACTCAAAGAGATTGATAGGCGTTACATTGGCGAGTTTTACGCCAAAGCCAAAGACATAGCCAAGCCTGTTCAGGCAGCCATAGTAAAGGCAATTCCATCTAGCTACCCAATTCGCGGTATGCGAGCTAAATCTCAAAGGGGGCGTCTGGCTTGGAATGTTGGCAAGCGTGCTAAAAGCGTAGTCATTAGAACCAACCGCACAGTTCGCCGTAAGTCATCATTCGCGCAGGGTAAAATAAATACTTACCCGATTGTTCAGGTAGTGGCTCAGTCGCCCGCTGTCGTGCTGGCTGACATGGCGGGTAAAACAAATAAATACACAAACAAAAAGCCCCGGTCAAGAAAGCACGAAATCAACCTTTTTGGTCGTGGCGTAGTTGAAAGAACTTACAGAATCAACGGACAAGGAATAGCGCTTATCAATGCCCTATCTGGTGGTAAGGGAGTGCTATCAAGCAAGCCTTCTCGATGGTTCTGGCCTTCGGCGCTACGAGCATTACCAGAGGCATCAAGGGCGATGCAGGATTTGATTTCAAAACTTCACGCAGTTGTCAATAAAGAGCTAGGAACATAATGGCAGGAGAACTAAGAGCCACACTCCTTACGGCGGTCAAGGGCGATGCAATCAACAAGCTCAAGAAAGACCTTGATGGCATTGGTGGCAGCCTCAGAGGACTCGGTTCAATGGCGGCGAGTGCCGTCAAGGGCTTCGCTGGCTTTGCGACAGCCATTGGTGCTACAAAGTTTATTACTGGCTCGATTGACCAAGCAAAATTACTTGAGCAAACCTACCGAAGCCTAGAAACAGTATTCGGCCCGCTTACTGGCGAAATGCAAAAGTTTGCCGAAGGTGCTACAAAGATTGGTTTGTCCCAGACCGAAGCCGCTAAGGCATCTATCTTTATTGGTGGTGTTCTACAGCAGTATGGAGTAGCTCAGGATAAGGCAGCAGAGTCCACTCAGCGCCTTGTAAGCCTTGCCGCTGACTTGTCATTTGTTTATGGCTATGATGTGCAGGAAGCCTTGCTCGGTATGACCGCGCTGTTCCGAGGCGAATACGACCCGATTGAGAAGTTCGGTGTCGCCATGAAGCAGAACGAAATTGAATCAATCAAGGCTGCTCGTGGGTTAGGCAACCTTACTGGCGCGGCTGAAATGAATGCCGATGTTCTTATTCGTCAAGAGCTTCTATTCCAAAGAACAGGTAAATCCCTTGGTGCGTTTACAGAGAACGCCGACACCCTCGCCGTTCAACAGGAAGTCCTCAGAGCAACATTTGAGAACCTACAGGCAACCATTGGTCAAGAGCTAAGTCCCGTAATAACTCAGTTCTTTAGCGACCTTATTCCGATTATTGAGCAGGCAGGCCCGGGCTTAGTTAGGATTTTTGAAGTAGTTGCAGAGGTTCTAAAGGGACTTGCCGACATCTTCATTGACCTATTTGACCCGACTACAAACCTTGGAGACAGCGTTCTAGAGCTAGGCCTTCAGTTCAACTCTCTTTGGGAAACAATCTTTGGCAGAGATTTCAACATAGCTCAAATCTTTGAGGCTGCAAACCACGCGCTTTCGTTCATCATTGATTCGGTCAAGAATGTAATCAAGTTTATTGAAACATTGATTATTTACACGCAGTCTTGGGGCGAATACATCCAAGCAATTATTGACTTGGACTGGGAGAAGATTGGCGCTGGCGTTGATGCGATTGCCAACAAGACATTGGCGGCTAGAGATGCGGCTATTGAGGGCAAAAAGGCCTTCGCTCTTCTATACGACCAAATCTCTAAGAATCCAACAGAGGCGGGCGACCAAACAGAAATTTGGGATGTCTTAGATGTTCCTAAGATTACAGTCAAGCCAAAAGACCTTGGCCTTGACGATGGCCCAGAGACTAAGACCAAAATCAAAGATGCTGTCAAAGACTTCTTTGGCAATCTACAAGACGAAATTCAAAAACAGCAGGCTCGATTCAAGCTTGAAGGACTTGGCGCTTCTGAGGGTCTAATCAATTCAATCCTCGGTGCAGGTGAAGATTGGCAAAAGGTCTTTGACAAGATTGTTGTTAGAGGAATCAATAGCGTAAAGCAGGCTCAGCTTCTATTCAACCAAACTAAGGCTGGGCTTGATGAAATTGCTAAAGCTCGTGAGCTTGAGATTGAAGGCGAAGAGCGCTTCCGCAAGGCAATGGAAGAGGCAGAAGAGCGCAGAATGCAGGTTGCCCGCGAAATGTGGGAATCTATTTCCGAGCTTTACGAAAAGTCTAAAGCCTTAGCAGAAGAACAAACTCGACTTTCGCAAGAGTTCGCTAAAACTCAAAATGAGATTTTTGATGCATTCAGAAGAGCTAACGCCCCAGATGAAGAGCTAGGCCGTTACGCAAGTGCGGTCAGAAACCTAACTGAAGAGCTAACCGATTTAGTTGAATCAAACCCCTTCAAAGAGGGCGAGGGGGGTCTATTCTCAGATGCCAATAGGCGCGAACTAATAAATTCGGTTACAAACATTGGCGGAGTTATTGAGGCAGTAGCTCGTCAAAGAGATGCCATTGCAGACAGATTGGCTGGCGCTCGCTCTCTAATTGAGACTGTGGCTGACCAAGTTCTAGGTAGATTCAACATCACCGAGTTCAAAGGCCGCGCCACAAGCATTATCAATCAGGTCAAGCGAATTGTAGAACAGACTAGAAACTTCGCGGGTCAGATTACACAGCTTCGTCAAGTTGGTCTAGCTAGACCTCTAATTGAGCAGATTCTAGGTGCTGGGGCTGAGGTTGGCGGTCAAACTGCCAGAGCCATCCTTGCAGGTGGTCAATCGGCTGTCACAGAACTAAATTCACTCTATTCAGACCTTGATTCAATCGCTCAAAGCATGGGTGAGCAAAGCGCAATCGAAATGTATGGCGCTGGAATCAACATTACTAACGGCTTGGTTGAGGGATTACTTGCTCAGCAGTCAGAGATTGAGCGTGCTGCTAATCAGTTAGCCAATGCATTCCAAGATGCCTTTATGCGAGCTACTGAAATGACTCAGATTGGCGTTACTGTTGCAAACCAAGAGCAGCTTGGTTATGCATTTAGCAACCCTCAAACTGGTAGCTTCCAAGCGGCAATGGGCGCTGCTCAGGCAAGAATAACCCAGCCTTCTCCTGTTCAAATAACAATAAACGCTGGACTTGGAACTGACCCTGTAGCTCTAGGTCGTGAAGTTACAAACGCTATTAGACGCTATGAGCAGGTTTCCGGTAGGGTATTCGCGAGCGCATAATGGACATAAAAGTAGAACTCGCGTTTGATTCAAACAAAGGCTCAGGCCCATTTTTTGTAATTGGTGATTCAACCAGAGGGCTAATTGGTGGTTCTTTTGTTCTGGGTGGAGAAGGTATTTTTGTTGATATCTCTCAAGAACTTCGAGCTGTTTCCATACGGCGAGGCAAAAGCCGCGAACTCAATAGATACGATGCAGGGCAGCTAACTCTAAGTTTCAATAATAATAATCGCTGGTTTGACCCAAACTATGACCTTTCTCCGTATTTTGGACAAATTGTTCCAAGACGAGAGATACGACTATCTATTGATGGTGATTATCAGTTTGTTGGTGTGGTAGAGGATTGGTCACTAGCTTATGACCCCTCTGGTGTATCGGTTGCAAGTTGTGTAGCTATTGATTCTTTTTCTTATTTAGCAGGTCAGTTTATCAATGACCTTGATGAGCCAGCTCAGCTATCCGGTGCAAGAATAAATGCAACATTAGACAACATTGCTTGGCCTGCCGAACTAAGAGACATAGACAATGGGCAACAAACACTTGAGGCAGATTTAGTAACCTCGCCAACTGCGGTTGTAGATTACTTCAGCCTAATTGAGCAGTCAGAACCCGGTTCAATCTTTATTGCAAAAGACGGCAAAGTAAAGTTTGTAGATAGGGCTAGTGGTTATGTGGAGTCTGAAGTTATTTTCTCTGACGATGGCACAAATGTTCCGTATGAGAACATTGCCGTTGTTTATGGGTCTGAGCTTCTCTACAACAGAATTGTTCTTTCAAATAGTTCTGATTCTTATACTGCTCAGGATGCGGTTTCTCAAGATGCCTATGGGGTTCGAGAACTAATCCAAACAACCCTTATTGAAGAATCAATAGACCTTGCGAATACAGCAGAGTTTTTGCTAACTAGGTATAAAGAGCCTGAATTTAGATTTGAGAATTTGACAATAGGCATAGATAGTCTTGAGGCATCAATGCAGGCCGATGTTTTAGGGCTTGAACTCGGAGACATCATACAGATTCAATTTACGCCGTCTGGCATCCCGCCTCAGATAACTCAGGGTGCTAGAATTATCAGTATCGAGCATCGAGGAGACCCCTCAAATTACCAAGTAGTCTTTGGTTTTGAGTCTCTTGGCGGCTCGCCCTTTATCATCGGTAGTGCCAACTTTGGTATTATTGGAGAAGGCGTTATAGGCTTCTAGGAGAAAAATGCCAAGAAAAACATTCGTAAATGGTGAGATTCTTACCGCAGGCGACCTAAACACTTATTTGATGGACCAGTCGGTCATGGTGTTTGCTGGGACTGCCGCTAGAGGCTCTGCCATCGGAACTGCTGTCGAGGGTATGGTTACATACCTTGAAGATTCAAACACACTAACAGTCTGGGATGGTTCGGCTTGGCAGCCTGTTTATCCAGCCTCAATATCTGGAACACAAGTTCAGTTCGGTGGGACTTCTATTACTGCTTCCATGACTGCCACATCGGCATTGGATAATGGAACAATTTGGGTAAGTGGAACTGCCGCCGTTACAGTAACAGTCCCAGATGTTCTAAACACTTGGGATACTTTGACCATTTGGCGTAATGGTGGTGGAACAGTAACTATCGCGCCGGGAACTGGTGTTACGGATTGGGCTGGCGCTGGAACAGCGGGAACTGCTGTAACTTTCAAGATTGACCAAACCTACAATGCTGCAACTGTTCAAAAAGTTGCGGCTAACACCTATAGAGTAGTTGGAAAGATAACTGCATAATGCCTATTCCACTAGGAGTTTTGGCTGCTGGTGCTGGTGGGCCAAAAACTGTATTCATACTAACCAGCACACAAAGCATTACTCTAACTAAATCATTTACCGCTTACTGCATCGGTGGTGGGGGTGGCGGTGGCACTCGCCGTTCTGGTGGAAGTGGTTACAAATCTGGTGGCGGTGGGGGTAGCGGTTACTATGCCACAGGAACAGTTAGCCCGGGAACTTATACTGCAACTATTGGTAGTGGCGGCTCAACTTCACTAAATTCAGCGGGTGGAACTGGTGGCACAAGCTCTATAAGCACAGTAAGCGCCTCTGGTGGTAATGGTGGCGCAAGAGGAGATACCAGTCCGGGAACTGGTGGTTCTGGTGGTTCTGGTGGTGGAACTGGTGGCGAAGCTAGAGGTGACTACGGCGGTGGCGCTAATGGTGCTGATGGAAATGGCGCAAGCGGTAGTGGCTCTGGCGTAACTATCAATGATAAAACTGATGTTGTCGCCGCTATTGGAACTTCTACAGAAAGCTATGGAAGCATTGGGGCTTCGTTTTATGTATGGAATGATTACTGTGGCGGCCCGGGTGGCGTGAACCTATTTACTTCGCCAGAACTAAACAATCCAAACTATTATCCAGATGGCTATGGTTATGGCGGGTATGCCGGTAGCTACTATCCATTCGACACCGCTTCACGAGCTGGCGGTGCTGGCGGTGCTGGCGTTATTATTTTGGTGGAGAACTAATGCTAAAAGATTTTGCACTTATTGAAAACGGCGTAGTAATCAACATTATTCGCGCTGACGAACTGGTGGCTGTTCAGCACTTTTTTCCCGGATTCGATGTCATCGAGCCAACGGATGAAACGAAAATGCCAATTATCGGCTTGAGGTGGAATGGCTCTAAATTTGAGCAGTTTCAGCCTCATGAGTCATGGACTTGGGACGAAAACTTATTTGAGTATGTCCCGCCTACTCCAAAGCCAGAAGGCGATTTTATTTGGAGTGAGGAAGAGATGGCTTGGGTAGTGCCTATTGTTTTTGAAGTAACAGAACCGACACCGGAGTAACAAATGGCGGACGAAACAACTGGGGTTCGCATAACCCAGCGCGACATCTACGAAAAGCTCATTGAGGTAAATGCTGTTCAGATTGAAATGCTGGCAGATATCAAGCAGCTCAAAGACTTACCAAATAGAGTGAATCAGATTGAGCAAAAGCTTGCTCGATTTGAGTGGATTGAGAAGCTTGCATTTACCGCTATGGGCGCAGGTCTGTCAGGATTCCTTGCAGCACTCTGGGCGCTAATCAAATGAGCTGGCGACACCCATTCAATAAAAAGCTAATCACCTCGCGCTTTGGAACAACCGCTAATCGCCTAACTTCACATAGGGGACTCGACTACGCGCCGAAGGAAGGCACTCGCATTCCAGCCGCATCGAACGGCACAGTTCAGTTAGTCAAGTGGTCACGAGTTCTCGGTTGGGTTCTTGTTCAGTCAGCTTGGGATTCAATCAAGGGCAGAACAGTTTTTGTAGGCTACTGCCACCTAAAGGAAAAACCAGCCCTAGCAGTCGGCACAAGGGTCATTATCGGTCAGACAGTCGGCAAGGTGGGGAACACAGGCTCGGCGAGCAAAGGCGCTCATTTGCACCTAACAATCGGCCCTAAAGTCAATTCGGTATTTATGGGCGTTGTCTTTGACCCAGAAACTTTCATAGATGAGCAGATTGCAAATGCCAAGCTGGAAGCATAGGCGTAGGCTTATCTACATGAGCTTTGCCCTAGCCGCCCTGATGATTATCTTCGGTGCTGCTACCTATGTCTCAGATAGTTCAGTCAGTCGCGAATTGATTATCGGCGGTGTCGCCCTTATCTCAATCATCCTGACCGCTTATACTGCTTTTGCAACATACGAAGATGTAAAAACTCGAAAGGACAACAATGAAATTCTTTAGCCTTGATTTTTGGTCTTACGCGGGAGAACGCGCTATCAAGACAGTCGCTCAATCTGCTCTGGCTGTTTTGGGTTCTGGCTCAATCGGATTGTTTACAGTTGATTGGGTAAACCTAGCCTCGGTATCGCTAGGCGCAGGACTGTTCAGCATCCTGACTTCAATCGCCTTCAAGAAGGACTAAGCCGCTCTTGGATTCCTGATTCGGCTACGCTGTTTAGGACTCAATCCACCCCAAATGCCATGTTGCTCTTTAGCGACAATCGCATACTCGGCGCAGGGCTTACGAGCAGGGCATAACGCACACAACTCTTTAGCAAGCCTTGAATAGTCATAGCCCTCTTCTTGGTCTCCAAACCAAATCTCAGGGTCGGTGTTGTTACATGGCACAACAATCGGTGATTCATGAATAGCCTTCGCTAAGGCTAAATACGCTCTTTCAACTTCCATAAAACAATCATGGGGGGTATCTCCCACAATGTCAAATCAGCGTTCGCTGGGTTCTGTTCCACCCCAAATACCAAATCGCTGATTAGTTTCTAGCGCATAGGCAAAGCAATCTTTGACTATTGGACACGCCTTACACAGATTCTTAGCCGCCTTAGTAGCCGCCGCCCTGAACTCAGGGTCGGGAATGTCATCTGGATAGAACAGCTCAGGAATCCACTCACAGGGAACACCTTTATTATCATGCACCTTTGATAACAATTTGGTATAGGCACTTGATAAATGTCCGTAGCTAGGCATAGGCTCTAGGTTACAAGGAAGGGAACATAAATGCAGTTACACGCACCAGAAAAGTTCAATAATGCTGAGTTGGTCGGAGTCTTTGATTCAGGCTCTCCAGAGTGGCTTCTAGCCCGCTACAGCGGTATCGGTGGCTCAGATATCGGCACAATCATCGGGCTAAACCCATACGAAAGCGCCTACGCACTATGGGCTAAAAAGACTAAGCAGATACCAGAGAACGACCTATCAGACAACATGAGGGTCAAGTTCGGTCAGAAGTTTGAAGAGCCAATCCTAGAAATCTGGGCTGAGGCTAACCCTGATTGGGTTGTCTACCACACAGGCACTTATCGCCACTCAGAGCAGACCTACATGATGGCTAACCCAGATGCGCTGGCTCACAACCCGAATACCGGGGAATGGATGCTGATTGAGGTCAAGACAGCCGCTATGAATTGGGATGAAGTCCCCGCTCATTACTACGCGCAAGTTCAGCACTACCTGTTTGTTATGGGCATCAAGAAAGCCAAGCTAATCGGCGTTGTCGGTTGGAACTGGTGGGAGTCCGACATCGAGGCAGATGAGTTTGAAATTTCAGTTCAACGCGAGTATGCGGCAAAGTTCTGGGAGAGTATTCAGCTTATGCGCAAGCCAGAGTGGGATGGCTCAGAAGCTACCTTCAAGGCAGTCAAGGCGCTAAACCCTTACATAGATGACTCAGAGATTGAATTGTCATTCGGGGCAGAGCTGCTGGATGCACAAAAGAAAGCAGACGAAGCCTACAAGCATCTCAATTACCTAAAGAGCATGACACTAGACACTATGGGCAAAGCCCGATACGCCTATTCGATTATTGACGGCGCAGAAGTTAGAGTAGCATCAAGGCAGATGCGTGCAGGCGCACCTACTTTGATTGTGAGGCGTAAGTGAACATTTTTCTAGGCGATGAGATTAGCTTGGTGCGCGGTGGCGTTTGGGTGACTGGTAAGGTCAATGGCATCCGACTCGACAAAGGACATCTACAGCTCGTTTCTATTGAAGGTCTTGACATCTGGTTCGACTTGAATCTAGGGTGGAGATTTGTAGAAGCGGAAAGTGTGGACATAGATGACTGAGTTGGTTTTGATGGCGTGGTTGGCTTTGACCAACATCGCCTTCGTTGCGTTTTGGCTTCTAGTTCGTAGCAGGCTAAATGCGCTATTGCACCTATGCGAAACGCTAGTCAAGGCGCTCAAAGCGCAGAGACACATCAACGAAACGCAGACTGAGATAAATGAAAGCCTCGGTCAAAATTTAGAGATTCTTGGGGTTCACACAAAGTTGATTCCGCCAAGTATTGCTATGCAGGCAGAAGCCTTCTTAGCTTGGTATAACAAACGAAAGGAAGAAAGGGACAATGGCTAGATTTAGTTTATCCGATTACGAAACAGTTGAAGAAAGAATCAAGAGGTTTTATGCAGATAACCCCGATGGCAGGATTATTACAGAAAATCTTACGAGCGTGGCTGACCGCTCAGTTTCAACTTGGGTCATTCGCGCTGAGGTGTTTCTTACCGCTGGTGACCAAGCCAATCAACTCCCGAAGGCAAGCGGTCTTGCTTTCGAGATTGATGGCGGAAATGGTGCAAATCAGACTTCAGCTCTTGAAAATGCAGAAACCTCAGCGATAGGTCGGGCATTAGCAAACGCTGGTTATTCTGGCAACAAGCGTGCCAGCCGGGAAGAGATGGAGAAAGTCCTGCGCGCAGATGAAGTGGCTGGAGTCCTAAAAGCAGACCGCGACTGGGTAAAAGATGCTCAGGAACTAAAGGATGTAGATAAGCTACGGATGCTTTACATGGAAGCTAAGGCTGCGGGACAGCCAGCACATGTTCTACGCGAAATCGAAAAGCTGGCTAAAGCCAAATGAGCATCAGAGACATTCAGTATCAGTTAGCTGCACTAACGCAGGAAAACGAGAGAGGAACTGATGCCTTGTATGAGGCAGAGGTTCGCCTAGCTCAAGCCGAGCATGAACTTGATTTAGTCGAACAAAAGGCTTACATTCGCGCACAAGGAACAGTTAGGGATAGAGAGGCTTTGGCAAAGTTAGAGTCTGCTGATTTAAGGCTTCAAAGAGACCTAAGAAAAGCCGAGATGAATCGAATAAAGATGAAAATAAAATCAATCGAAGTATCCATAATGGCATTGGCAACACAGGCTAAACTGGTTCAAAGCGAAATGAAGCTTTAGTGCTAAAAAAATCTGTTAGAAAAATGGTGCTTGAAAGGGACAAATACCTTTGTTGGCATTGCTCTGAATCAGAGGCTATTTCAATCCAACATCGCCAAAATAGAGGCATGGGGGGCAGTAAGACAAAAGATACGATGAATAATCTTATTGTTTTATGTTCTAAGCTCAATTTTTTGATTGAAGCAGATACAAAAATGGCTGAATTGGCTAGGTCAAAAGGCTGGAAATTGAATAGCTGGGATTCTCTGGAAACGCCTCTATTTGATAATAATGTCAATTCTTGGTTTTATTTGGATGCTCAAGGAAATAGGCAAAAACTAAATTCTAAGCTACACTTTTAGATAAACCCCCGCGATGCGGAAACATCCGGGGGCATGACCGACTATCAAGGAGTCAGTATGGAAAAGTATAAGACCTGTAGCAAATGCGGTCAAGTCAAACCGATTGATGCATTTGGTAATCATAAATCATCCAAAGATGGACTTAGGTCACAATGTAGAGTATGCAACTCTTTAGCTGCAAAAAATTACAGACTGAATAATCCAGATAAAGTAAGACAAGCAAAAAAACGCTGGGCAAAAAATAACCCAGACAAAATGCTTCAAATGTGGAAAACCTATCAGGCTAAGAACAAAACTAAGCTTGCTAAATACAACAAAGAATATAGACAAGAAAATTTAGAACATCTAAAAAATGTAGCTAGGCAATACAGGCTGGCTAACAAAGATAAAAAAAGTCAGGCTGACAAACTTTATGCTCAGCAAAATCCTCAGGTCAATAGGGAAGCTTCAAGAAGATACCGAACCAATAATCCAGAACGAGCTAAGGCAGCGGGGAAAAAATGGCGGGCGGCTAATAAAGAGCATTTCAGATTGAAGTCTCATGAACGCAGAGTCAAAATCAAATCTGTCTCTTATCTTGTAAGTGTCAAAGATGTAAAAAGACTGCTTGCGAAGCCCTGTCTTTACTGTGGCAATAAATCAGAGCATATAGACCACATAATTCCACTAAGTAGGGGTGGAAAACACTCTATTGGAAACTTGACAGGTGCATGTAGTAGCTGTAATTTATCAAAAGGAAGCCAATTCATAACAGAATGGAAAAGAAAGAGGGGACATGGAATTAGAAGCACTAGCAAAAGCAATGCGCGAGCGAGCAATCATGCTCGGTAGCGACCCGAATCTAAAGCTCGATACTTTCGCGGCTGTAGAGAAGGAAAAGAAAAAGCGACTGACTCGGCTAGAAGAGATGAAAAAGCTCTACTTCAACGCTGGTCGTTGGGCAGGTGGGGCGCGTGACCGAGTAGCCCGAATAGCTTTCGAGAAGGTCAATAATGACTTACCAACCAGACTTTGACCTAGATTTCAAGAGGGGGCAGGTAGGGGAGAACCTCGTAGGGACTTTCCTGCAAGCTCTTGAGGGCGGGCGCATAGAGGTCAAGACCGATTACCGAGTAGGCGAGACAGGCAATGTCTATGTCGAGACTTGGCAATACAGGCTGCCCGATGCCTCGGACAAAAAGCCGTCTGGGATAAACACGAGCAAGGCCGAGTTCTGGGCCTTTGCTAGTCCCGATGGTCAGGGCTTCATCTGTGTTACCTCTGAGGCGCTCAAAAACGCGATTAGAGACCACGAACCACGCGAGGTAAGGCAATCAGTCTCCGGCCCTGCTACAAACGCCTCTATCGGGCGTATAGTGCCGATTCCGACCCTACTGAGAGCCATCGGTTTATTCAAGAAAGAGGACAAATGAGCATCGAGGTTATGAATGCTGTCTGGCGCGAGTCAAAAGCAGATGGCAGAGCAAGGCTAGTTCTACTGGCAATCGCCGACCATCAGGGCGAAATTGGGGCTTGGCCTAGCATCCGCAGACTGGCGATGATGGTCAATGCCTCAGAGCGCTCGGTTCAGCGCGACATTCAGTATCTCCAAAAGCTCGGTGAGTTGAAAGTCGAGGTGCAGAATGCGCCGACCTCGGGTCAATACAAGTCGAACCGCTATTGGGTCACCTTACCTAGCTCAGGGGTGACAGAATCGCAGTCAGGGGTGACAGATTTGGTATCAGGGGTGACAGCAGGTGGCGTGCAAACCCTTATAGAACCCTTATTAGAAAATAATATATGCGCAAAGGATGATGAGCTATTTACAGAGTTCTGGAATGCCTACCCTAGAAAGCTCGATAAGGCAAAAGCTTTTAGGTCTTTCAAGTCAGCCCTCAAGAGAGCTAAGTTCGAGGACATCATGGCTGGGGTAATCGCCTACCGCAACGACCCCAAACGCAATCCCGACTACACGAAATACCCCGCCACTTGGCTCAATAGCGATTCTTGGGAGAATGCGGCTAGTAGCCCAGAGGCAAGGCAGGCAGCCGATGAGCGCAGGGCAAAAGAGAAGGCCGCGAGCGATGCCTACATTCGGGAGATGGAAGAGATTGCCAAAAAGTCAGTTCCGCTGACACCAGAACTAAAGAAAAAGCTAGGCTTATAGTGTGGATGTCATTTGTAAGCGGTGCGGGATGTGGTTTCAATCAACCAAGTCCCGAAAAGCCCCAGAGAACTGCGAGTCCTGCCGCGCTCGGAGAGTGCAAGTCGTTGGCAAGTGCATCGTCTGGCATGGGCATTTCGCTAGCGATTTTGTCACACCCATCTACGAGGATGGGACAGAAGTATTACCCGGAGTCCGAAGCTGCGGCAACAAGGATTGTGTCCAACCAAGCCATGTGGCACAATAGAAAAGAACCGAAAGGAAACTAATGGCAAAAGTAACAGTTGATTTGGAAGTCAGCCGAATCATTGACGGATACGGATTCAAGGGAATCGAGAAAGTAACCATCAAGGGTGAGGAACGGAAAATCTATTACACAGTCTGGACTAACGACAGAGTGAGCGAAGGCGACTCGGTTTCAGTTCAGGGACTACTTGGCGTAAAGCTAGAAGAGTTCACAGGCCGCGATAACAAACCAAAACAAATCGCAGCCATTCACATCAACAACGCTAAAGTGCAGAAGTCGGAGAGCGCACCATTTTAGAGTTTGAGGTTTTCGGCGACCCTGCCCCACAAGGCTCGAAGAGAGTTTTCAACGGCAGGGTTGTCGAAGCCGCTGGCGCGAAACTGAAAAAGTGGCGTGCCGCAATCGCAGAGGCGTGTAAGCCTTATGCGGAACAAAACATAATCCTCGGCCCAGTTCGGGTAGAGGTAACTTTTTATTTACCACGACCTAAGACTGTGAGGATAAGAGACCGGGCGTTGCCAATAGTGCCGCCCGACCTCTGACCGCACGACAAGTTGCTCAGGGGCTGTCTTGATGGCATCGGTCAATCTGAAATGATTTGGGGAGATGACTCCCAAGTTATCGAGATTTCAGCTCAAAAGTTTTATGCAGATGACCGCGAACCGGGCGCAACCATCAGGATTATCGCTCTATAACGAATTGATAACAAACCCTCAAATGTGTTTGACACGCGCAATCTAGTCGCGTAATGTGTTTCTTGAGAAAGGAAGCACAATGGAAATAAACGAAATTAGAAAGCAGACAGAGTTTCTGCAAGATGTCCTTTACCAAAAGGGCTATGACTTGGGCTGGGAATCAGCCCTAGAAACAATGGAACAACTAGCAGACAGACTTTGGAATCGAGGGGACTCGGCTACAGGCGAGATGCTAAGAGACATAATCAATCGAGCAAGGAGTGGGCATGAGCTTTAGACAGGGCTGGCGTAACTGGAAGTATGCAATCGCAGACAAGCTGTTTGCGTATGAGCTTGACGAGGCATACGACATGGGAGTCAGGATGGGCGCAGAATACGCGACTCATGTAATCAGCTTCAGAGTCAATCTGAACTCAGAAAAAATCAAACTAACAAAGGTCGAGAAAAAGGGCTTTGAAAAGGCAATCGAAGTAATCAACGACTGCAAGCCTCAAATCGAAGAAAAGTGTAAGGCGTATCTACCATGATGGAAATAGTTGTTTGGGAAAAGCCCTCATGTGTTCAATGCAACCAGACCAAGCGAGTCTTTGACAAGCTCGGCATCCAATACAAGGTTCGCAGACTAGACCGCTCACCAAAAGCAATCGAGCGATTCCTAGAACTCGGACTAACGGCTGCCCCGATTGTCGAGACAGATGACCGCAGATGGTCAGGATTCCGACTGGACAAAATAAAAAGTCTGGAGTATCACCTAAAGTCAGAACGCGCTCATGGCGTGAATGTGCCACTAGAGCCACTAAAGAAGATTGCAGATGAGGTCAGCGATGAATGAGCAAGGCGACTGGCATTGGGAAAACAAAGAAGGGCAAACAAGGGTGAGCGAAAAAAGACTTAGCGAAATAATGTCTGACAAAATTGACATTATTGGTGAAGCACAAGAAACACTAGATAATGCGATAACCCAAGCGATAAATACTCACTTTGAAGCAGGTATTCAGATTGAGCAAGAACGCATTATCAAGTTGCTAGAAAATAACAATAAATTATGCACCGAAAAAACAGTCTGCCTTGATGCTGATGACGGCTGGCTCTGTAATTGCGAAGAACTAATCGCCCTAATCAAAGGAGAGCAGAAGCCAATCCATACGCATGACATTGAAGTATTTGGCGCACCTTGCGACTGTGGAACTCGCCATGAATACTGCGGTGAGTGCGATTGGGTTGAGCCTTGCGAGCAAGAAGGAGAGCAGAAGTGAGTAAACCAACTAACAGTGCTGCTAGAAATCAAATGACTGAGTGGGAACGCCAGTGCTATGACTGGGGCTCGGAGGATGCGGAGGAACGCATTATTAAGCTGCTGAAATCTCATAGCCACGAAACAGAGCAAGAATCTCGTGACTGCGACCTTTGTGAGCGTTATTACGGAGTTGGACTAGCTCTTGCACTAATCAAAGGAGAGCAGAAGTGATAAACATTTTGAACTACCTACCACCAGAGGCGAACCTATCAATCTCGCTTGAGCAGTATCAGACATTCCTAGAAATTGCGAAGCAACAAGAGCGTGAGCGCATTATCAAGTTGCTGGAAGCCGAACGCTGGAAATTGCCAAATGGATTGGCTGCTGGTGGAGAAATTTATTTGCCAATTGAGGAAGCAATCGCACTAATCAAAGGAGAGCAGCAGTGAGTGAATACATCCTTATCCTTACAGTAATAAACACACTATTGATTATTTTGACACTACTAAAAACGGAAGCAGGGAAAGATGAGTGAGCAACTAAGTGAAGTAATCAGCGAGGCCGTAAAAAGGGCTTTTGCCGCAGGCGTTAGGGCTGGCAGAGCCGAAGAAAGGCAGCACATCCTGAAAGCTATAGACTTGAACGCATCGGGAGACAAGCTCTACCTAGACGACTTTGAGGATGCCCTAAAGGAATTAGATGCCGAACGCCAAAAAACCAGCCTGCCCCAAGCAAGTTAGAATCGGGGTCGAAGTGTGGACAATCGTTGAACACGACATCAAAGCAGACCCGCTGCTAACCGAGGGCAATTACGGATACACGCAAGACCCGCGCAACATCATTGTCATAGACAAAGACTTGCACGAGTCCAAGAAGCGCGTAACTGTATTCCATGAGCTTATGCACGCCGCTCGAATGGTCTTTGAGACTAGCGAACCCAAGAAGGGCGCTGACTATGAAGAACTAGAGCATCACTTTATTGCAGTCTGGGAGAACTCACTATTACTTATTCTCCGAGACAATCCAGAACTAAGAGATTGGCTATTCGATGACTAAAGACAGAATCTTCGCAGACTTCATGCAGGCCGCAGGGCTATTGCGTGACCAGAATCTAGTTTGGTCAGCAGACCTTGACTCAATCAGGGAAGAGCTGGCAGACTACCTAGAAGCAAAAGCATCACTAGGCGCGGCAAACAATCCTCACCTAGTCGCGGTAGTTCAACGACTGCTCGCAGATGAAAACGACCTAAGCATCTGAAAGGGAAAGAAATGCTAGAGGGGCTAACACCACCAAAACCCAAGTCTGAGTATTGCAAGATTGACTTGATGAGAAAAGAACTGTCGGAAAAAGACTACAAAATCCTGATTGAAGCTATTGACAATCACGATGCGTGGGGCGCAAGGACACTATCCAACACCCTCAGACAAAGAGGCGTAAGCGTAGCCGACACGACTATCACCAAGCACCGCAAAAAAGCGTGCGCTTGCTTTAGGGGATAAATTGCTAGAAGATTTGAGCGCACTAACAGCGCAAGGAAGCGACAGAAAGAAAGCCAATCCTAAAGAGGCGTGGCGACCACAGCTAGAACTTGATGCCGATGGTGGTTACTTTGTAAGTAGCCCCCAGACCAAGCCAGTAGAAAATGCTGTAGAGCTTATGGCTGAGTTCGACCTAAACCCGAATGACTGGATTATTACTGGTGTGCGTAGAAGTAAATGGCAGACCTATACAGGAGAATGGCTAGAGTCTTATCGCGTAAATGTAAAGCCAGCAGGTGCGAGAGCAAACCTAGTTCCATACGATGACTTAGAGCGTGAGCTAAAGAAGTGGAAGCCAAAACCCACTAAGCCAACTACAGGTAACTACACAGCCATCTATAACATCGGTGACACCCAATGGGGCAAAGATGCTGGCGATGGCACAAGCGGAACTGTCAAGCGCGTTATGTCAGCCCTAAATAGTTCGCTGGCTAGACACGAAGAAATAAAAAAGAGGGGGATAGGTCAGATTGCACTCCCGCAGCTCGGTGACTGCATCGAAGGTGTGGTATCACAAGGCGGAAAGATTGCAGGAAGATTAGACCTTGACCTAACCTCTCAGATTCGAGTAGGCAGAAGAGTCTTGCTCGAATGGGTAAAGGCGTTCGCACCGCTAACAAAGTCTTTGATTATTCCAGTCGTTCCGGGTAATCACGATGAGTCACACCGACAATTAATCACAGACCCAGTAGATTCATGGCAGGTAGAGATTGTTCAGCAGGTGCTAGACATCTGCAAAGAAAACCCAAATCTTCAACATATCACAGGTAGATTCCCAGAAAGAGATAACAGCACGCTGGCACTTGACCTAAGTGGCACGATGGTTGGGTTCGCACATGGACATCAAATCCGCGACCCTCAGAAGTGGTGGGCGGGCCAGAGTTTAGGTAATACTCCGATTGGACAGACCGAAATCCTTATCAGCGCCCATTACCACCATTACGCCGTAAAGCAGTTCAACGAGCGACTATGGATTCAGCTTCCAGCACTCGATGGCGGGTCACATTGGTTCGCAGATAAGACTGGCATGGGCGGCAACACTCCATCTGGAGTTGTCAGCCTAGTAGTTGGCGAAGGATACGACCCTAGAAGAGATTTGGTTGTTCTACAATGATAAAAAATCAAAGGGGGGACTATGCCCAGTTATGACTACTTCTGTAAATCCTGTGACAACACCACGACCCTAATTTTGGGTATCAAGGAAGAGCAGAAAGCCCCAATCTGTATAGATTGCAAGGCTGAGATGGTCAGAAGTTATGGGGTAGCCGCTATCAAGTTCAACGGCAACGGCTGGGCTTCAAAAGAAAAATAAATTTGACAAAGGGGGGAGTATCCCCTAGAGTTACTACACAACAAAATAAGGGCGAGCAGGTTTGCGGGGATGTATCTTTCCCACTTTACGAATCGGTATGTTCATGACCGACTTCCCTTCTCCATTCTTTTCGGTTCGACTCCGAATCGCCCACAAAAATTTTCAAGGGGGGGGGTGTTCCCCCGAAAGGCTCTAGGAAAATGCCAAGTCCATTCCCGAAGCCATGCATCAAGTGTGGAACTCTGTCAATAAATAACCTGTGTGATACTCACATGGCCCAGATAAAAGCGCGAGACAATGCCAGAGGAAATGCTAGAAAAGCTCGCACTAATCAGTATGGTGGCGCTTACAAAAGACTCGCCAAAATCATCCGAGATAACGCTGAAGTCTGTCACATCTGCGGTCAAGGCTGGCGACCCAACGACCCATTCGAGGCTGACCACCTGACACCCGGCTCTGAGATTTATTCGCTCAGTCAGTTAGCACCTGCTCACCGAAGCTGCAACATAGCTCGAAGTAACAAAGACCTAAAATAATTTTCATTCGGTTCAATTCGGTTCAACGGCTGACCAAAATAAAGAGCCCAAATAATTGCGTTACTTTACATAATAATTTTTTAGGTCAGTCGTTATACCCTATACACACAAACAACTGTCCATAATTTCGGACAGATAATTCAGTCGCCCAAAAAAGTCCATACTCGGTTGAAAAAAGCTGGAAAATCGAGGTCAAAAAAGATGCCCTTTTTTTATCGAAAACTTGTTCGCCAAAATCGCGCTTGTCTAGCCCCCCTTGTTCGAACACTTGTTCGCCACCCTTGCCGCGCTAGTCTAGGCCACCTAGACACCGACAGCGCGAGACAGAGCGCCGAAAGCCACTAGACGGCCTGCCAACTTCATACCTTTATATATACAAATGGCTAAAATTTCGTTATCTTTTCGTTATCAAAAACTAGTAACAAATTGCCGCGCCTTATGGTTAGCTATTAGTAACGGCAGGGAAAGCCGTTAGAGAGATAGGGAAAGATGAACAACTACAAAATCTACTTAGACAGCAAGGGAAAGCGCACCGCGCTATTCTTCCAGACAACACTTAAGGACGCGGTAGAAAACCGCCAGAGGAAAGGCCTTATCGCCTACGCTATCGAAGAGCTAACCGCAACCTACGAAGAGCTATTTGGAAAGGTGGCCCGCTAATGGAAACCAAAACCAAAAGCGTTTGGGTTGTTGTCAATTCTGGTTGGTATCGCAATGACGGAACAGACCAACAATTTACAAACAAAAAGGAAGCTAAAAGAATGTCGCGCAGTCTGAATTCTTGCGGCTGCCGAACCTATGTCGAAGAGGTAGAGCAATGATAGACGCGCAAACACTAACAGACCTAGCTCTAGCGCTGCTAACTTTTGTAGCAGCTCTAGCGATAGTTACAAAATAAACGCCGAGGGAAACGGCAGAAGGGAAGCAACAAAATGGAAAACAGAATCACAATCACACGCGAGACAGCAGAGCGCTGCATCGCAAGACTAGCCGACTGGTTGGAGTATGTCGATAGTCTCGACTATGAAACACGCGCCGATATCATCGCACTAGACGAACTAATTAGAGCGATAGACGGCGAAGAGCTACTAGAAACAATTCAGCACCGACAGCGCGAAGAGGTTGCGCGACTTAACAAAGAATGGCAAGAGCGCAAGGCAGCGGAAGAGGCGGCGAAGAATGGCAACTAACAAGTATTACGAACTGCTAGACAACGCACCCGAACACCTTGAAGCAGTCGCGAGGTTGTGGAGTTGGTCAAGTAATTACAACTGGCCTACACCTGCCACGCTATTCATCGACCTAATCGGATACAGCGAAGAGGAATTCGGCGAAAGATTACTAGCAGGCAGAGAGTTGCCTAGCTTGGGATATCTAGAGCTAGACCTACTCGCAGACGCGCTGAAGCAATACGCGCAGCGACCTAGCGAGGTTGCGGAATATGTGGCACAGCTTGATTACTACGAACTAAACGAAGAAGAGGAGAGGGAAATTGTTTAAGTATGAATGCGACACCTGCTCAAAATGGCATGCCACAGACCTGAAAGGCGCGACCTATCTAATCAAAGAGCGTTGGCCTTTCCGCGTTGGGATATCACTAGGGAAGAAAACGCTAACCATCTTTCGAGGTTGGGCAGTTATCAAATGACAGAGGCAGAGCGCCGCGAACTACTTAGAGACCGAACAAGCTACACGCAGCCACCGCTGAGAGCGCCAAAGATTAGAGCGCCTAAAGGCTTGCTATCTTTTCTAATTGTCGCGGCGCTCTTCCCGATACTGATACCGCTGTTTGTTTTGGTATCCGTAACCTACACCGCGATAACGAGACGGACGAACAAATACTAATGAACAAAGAAACGAAGCAACTAATCCAAAACCTAGCAGAGGCACTAGAGGCAGATAACGCGGCAGCGCTTAGAGCTATCGGAAGAGAGGCGCAACTTGATACGGAAGCGCTACTATTTCACACGCTGGAGGCCGCTGGAATTGTTTACGCCACAGCGAAAGAACCTAAGCGCTCTGAGCTATTCGAAGCGCTGCTAGTAGTTGGGAAAGAATTAGACAGCGCTGGAATAGCTTGGGGAATCATAGAGCGCAAGCGCCGCGAGAAACTAACAGAGAGCAAAAAAGCGTTATTTGGATAACGCGGAAAGAGAAAAGGGAAAGAATGGAAACTACAAAACTAACAGCTTTACTATCTACTAACTGCCAATGCGAAGATGAAGAAGGTAACATCGCGGAAAATTGCGAAGGTTGCGGCGAATGGATGGAAGAAGGCACACGCGAACTATTCACAGAATGGCTAATCGCTAACGGCGACCCTGACCGCGTAATTGTCAAAGGTAAAGCGATGGGATGGCAGCGCCTCGATGGTGAAGCGATAATCGAATCAAAGGCCTACACCTATTACAAGGAATACGAATCGATGGAAACGCAGTTACTGAAACTGCTAACCCTTCGCGGCGACTTTACTATTCGCTACACGCTAGAGAATGGCAAGCTAACCGCGATTAGGCATTCACACGATGAGCCAACAGGCGCGACCTTCCAATTCATCGCGGAAGAGGTGACAGAATGAAAACAACGAATCAACTAGCCGAAATGGTAACGGCTCTAATCGCTTCGCAAGATGGCTTCACAATTACAGCAGAAGGCAAACCGTTACAGCGTGGCTATGTTGTCGGCGGATTAGTTAGGCGCGATAGTGACGCACTAGCGAAACTTAAGCAACCTAACAGCGCGGCTGATTATGAAGAGCTAACAAAACTAACAGCGCAACTGATAGAAGAGCACCGCGACCTAATCGCACAAGGTGCAGCGCTAGGAGGTTGGAGACAGGGGAACACTATTAGCCTTGACCTAGTGACCATACACGACAGCGGCAGACAGGCGGCAAAGGTAGCGCGACAGCGTGAGCAGTTGGCGCTTGGAATTATCGAAGGCTACCGCTACGCGGGAGAGGTTTCACTAACGAACAACTAAACAAAAACAAAAACAGCGCGACCCCTGCCCCCGTATCGGCAGGGGTTTCGCTTTACTATCTCAAACCGCAACCCTAAACCTTTAGCTGAAGGTTAGAGCTGCCGCCATCCTGCCACCTGTCACCCGATACCCCTAGACGGACAGCCGCGCCGACTGAACAGACAAAGACAAACCGAACAAACAAAACAGACAACGCAAACAGACAGCCACCCCCTACCCCTACCCCCTGCCCATAGTCCTGCCAAACGGCAGCCAAAAGCCAAACAGAGCGCAATAAACAGGCCGCGCCAATACTGGCCCAGAGACCCTATACCCTCTAAACGGCCTTAGAATGCCCTATAAAGCCACGAACCTCTATCTAAGGGCATCACCCTACCCGATACCCTACGCCGCCACAGAGCGCCACAGAGCGCGACAGAGGCAACCCCCGAAACCGCCACCGATAACCGCGACCCCCTAGGGCGTATCCCCCAGAGGGGGGACAAACACCACGAACCTAACCTGCGACAC